>JACKQG010005314.1_pt1 | contig 14295 bp, 13 predicted proteins | sample 8237621 | NCBI WGS metagenome assembly JACKQG01 (sample SAMN15677084, study PRJNA649215) | marine metagenome | biome: marine; feature: Black Sea; material: saline water; isolation source: suspended particulate matter (SPM) from the Black Sea western gyre | collected 2013-06-09/2013-06-10 | depth...
ACATCTGCAGAAGGTACTGTAAATTCTGCTGAGAACTCAGATCCTGCGTCAAACCCTAAGCTAAATTGTACCGCTCCATCTGCATCTGCTAAAGTAGCAGTTGCACCATTCCAACCGTCACCATAAGAATCGAAACCATTGAAGATGTATGTACCATCATCAAGATCGATATCAAATGCGCCAGCAGCACCAGAAAATAGTGCAGTACCATCGAGACTGATGTCCCAAGTAATTTCACTATCCCAATCACCACCACCAACTGTTAAAACATAAGCAGCACGGACTTGGTCATAACTCAAGTCTGCAGTGTTCATGTCGTATGGTTTTTCAACACTTTTCATTGTTGTAGTATTTGCACCAAAAATAACTGCAAAAACGAACAAAATTGAAAGTGTTTTTGTTAATGTTTTCATTATTGTCTCCTTTTTTGTTGTTTACTTACTTAACTAGAATTCCTCAGATTCCTCCTCCAAGGCTTACTATTTCTTTCATAGAGCTTGCCGTAATTTCACACTCTCAACAATATAAAGGTGTGATGTAGGTCAAACCTTTTAAACTTTTTTAAATTAATTAAATCACCCCAACAAAGTGAAACGGAATGTACAAAAGAATTCGCAGAGTATGTAGATATTTTTTATAATATTGCTAATTATTGTGGATATTTTAGCAAAATTCACACAAATCAAGGATTTCAAAAAACACAAAAAACGCAAAAACATATAATATTTTGCAGAAATTTGTTATTTATTTGAGATATTCCCAAAATTTCAACTTGATTTTACATTCGAGTTTGATGATTGAAATATTGAAAATTATTTCGTGTTGTCTATTGAATCATTGAACAAATTTGAAATATATTACGCACTAGAATTATTCGGTATTATACTAAATGAACACTAATAAAATTACATTTTGGGGAGTTAGAGGGTCGCATCCCACACCGGAAAAATCTAAAATGAAATTCGGTGGCGAGACATCTTGCGTTGAAATCCGTACTGCACAAAATGAGCTTATTATACTCGACATGGGTACTGGAATTAGAAATCTTGGAAAAAAACTTCTCCAAGAAAATAGTACTTTTACAAATTGTAATATCTTCTTAAGTCACACTCATTGGGATCATATACAAGGGATAATGTCTTGTAATCAGTTCTATTCTGAAAGTTGTCAATTCACCATTCATTACGGAAAAACAAAAGCTCCATCACTACAAAAACTCTTTGAAAGAATATTAGATTTTCAACTATGGCCTATTAGTCTAAATATGCTGGAAAATATCACATTTTTGAACCATAAAGAGAAACAATATAAAATTTCGGAAAATATCAGAGTTAACACAAACTTACACGATCATCCAAATGGTGCGTTTGGGTATCGTTTCGATATCGGAAATGTATCAATTGCTTATGTAACTGATTGCGAACATCACCCTGGTGAACCAAATCAGAATGTCGTGGATTTCGTCAAAAATGCGGATTTATTAATACACGATGCCCATTTTACACCAAAAGATTTACAAAATTCACAGGGCTGGGGACATAGCAGTTGGAAAGAAGCTGTAATGGTCGCCAAACAAGCAAATGTAAAACAACTCGCACTTTTCCACTACTCACCAGATTATGATGATGCGACGATCGAGCAAATTGGTAAGGACGCAAAAAAAGAATTCCCAAATACTATCCTGTCAAAAGTCGGACTAACAATAGAAATATAGTCGCTAACCGCTACCGCTTCCCGCTTTCTTTCATAATCTTAACCATAATTGCATTTTGAGCGTGCATTCTATTTTCTGCTTCATCAAAAATAATTGAATATGGAGCATCACAAACTGAATCTGTAACTTCAACTCCCCGTTCTGCTGGAAGACAATGCATAAACAGAGTTTCTTTTCCTGTTGAGTTCATTAGTTTATCGTTTATTTGGAATCCTTCAAATTTTCTTCTTCGTTCGTCTGCTTCCTCTTTTTGCCCCATAGATGCCCATACATCTGTATAAATTACATCAGCACCTTTAACAGCTTGGATTGGGTCGTGATTAATTTCAATTTCAGATAAACCAGCTTCTTTGGTTACTCTCAATAATTCTTCGTCTGGTGTAAAACCTTCTGGACACGCAACTACAAAATTCATCGGGATTCTCATTGCAAGTTCAAACCAAGAATGGACAATGTTATTCCCATCACCAACATAAGTGATTTTCAAATCATCAAGTGTTTTACGATGCTCAAAAATAGTGAGTATATCCGCCATTATTTGACAAGGATGATTGTAATCTGTCAGTCCATTTACTACTGGAACTGTTGCATATTCTGCTAATTCAACTATATGTTTGTGGTCGAATAATCTAGCCATAATAATATCGTTGTAACGACTCAAAACTCGAGCTATATCTGCAACTGATTCTCGCTTGCCTATCCCGATATCGTTAGGTCCAAGATATAATGCGTGACCACCAAGCCAACTGAACCCAGTTTCGAATGACACTCGTGTTCGAGCTGATGGTTTTGCAAAAATCATCGACATACTTTCATCCGCAAAAGGATGATAACTTTCTCGTTTATAGAATTTATCTTTAAGCCATTTGGCTAATTCTAATGTTTCCCAAATTTCTTCGGTTGTAAAATCCGTTATATGTAAAAAATCTCTTTTCATTTTTTTCTCCTGTAAATTAGTTCACAAACTTTTAACTTAATCAAATTATTATTGAATCCCTAACAAGCATATTTATTCCAATATTGAAATTTGAACCTTTCTATAATTTCTGCTCTGGACTCCAATTCTACTATAAAATATATCTACTTAAATCTTCATCGAATACTATGTCATTCAATTTTTCAGATACACTTTTCTTATTGATATTTACTTTTTTAATCGTCTTTTTTGGTAGTTCAAATAAATAAACTTCCAACAGAGTTGTCATTACTGTATGCAATCTCCTTGCACCTATATTTTCCATTTTTTCGTTTACATCAGTAGCAATTTGTGCAATTTCTTTGATTGCTGTTTTATCGAATTCAAGTTCAACGCCTTCTGCTAAAAACAGAGCTTGATATTGTTTCAACAATGCATTTCTTGGGCGTGTAAGAATTTTTACAAAATCTGAAGTTGTCAAATTATCCATTTCTACACGAATTGGGAATCTCCCTTGTAATTCTGGTATCAAATCCGATGGTTTACTTGTATGAAAAGCGCCTGCTGAAATAAACAAAATGTGGTCAGTTTTCACTTGTCCGTATTTCGTGCTGACTGTACAACCTTCTACAATTGGAAGAATATCCCGCTGAACGCCTTCTCGAGAAACATCAGGTCCTGAACCACCACCGTTACCTGCAATTTTATCCACTTCATCAATGAAAATAATACCATTTTCTTCAGCTCGTTTTAGTGCAACCCGAATTACTTCGTCCATATCGATAAGTTTTTCGGCTTCTTCTTTTACTAAAATTTCCCGTGCATCACAGACTTTCAATTTTTGAGTTTTATTTTTTTTCGGCATTATATTGCCAATCATATCTTGAATATTGGATGTTACATCGTCCATCCCAATCGGACCCATTACTTGCATCATAGGCATTGGACTGGATTTTGCTTCAATAGTTATCATCCGTTGTTCAAAATCTCCATTAAAAAGTCTTTTACGGAGTTTCTCTCGAGTTCGTTCTTGTCTATCTATAGATTTTTCTTCTTGTAATTTTTCAGTTGGAACAGGAAACAAATAATCCAAAATTCGTTCATCGGTTAGTTTTTCAGCTTTTTTGATAATCTCTTTTTCTTTGAGATTTTTCACTTGTTTCACAGATACTTCCACAATATCGCGAACCATTGATTCCACATCTCTACCTACATAGCCAATTTCAGTAAACTTTGATGCTTCAACTTTTACAAATGGTGCATCTGCTAAAGTGGATATCCGACGAGAGATTTCTGTTTTGCCGATTCCTGTAGTTCCAATTAGAATGATATTATTAGGAATAATTTCATCACGAAGTGGTTTGTCAACTTGTTGCCGTCTCCAGCGGTTTCGTAAAGCGATTGCAACAGCTCGTTTAGCTCTTTTTTGTCCGATGATATATTTATCAAGTTCTCTGACTATTTTTTGCGGTGTTAAGTTTTTCATTATGCTTCCAAAATTGTGATGTTATGATTGGTGTAAATGCAAATATCTGCTGTGATTTTCATCGCTTCTTCTACGATTTTCTTAGGATTTTTTTCGCCACTTTTAATGAACGCTCGAGCCGCCGAAAGTGCATAACCTGAACCGCTTCCAATACTAATGAGATGGTCATCAGGTTCAATTACATCTCCTGATCCGGAGAGTAAATACGATTGTTTATCGTCCATAATTGCTAGTAAGGCATCAAGTTCTCTAAGGATTTTATCTGTTCGCCATTCCTTTGCCAATTCTACAACTGCTCGTTGAAGATTCCCACGAGTTTCATCAAGCTTACCCTCAAACTTTTCGAACAATGCCATCGCATCTGCTGCTGCACCAGCAAAACCAGCTAGTACTCTACCATCATCAAAACTTCGGACTTTCACAGCTTTGGATTTCATTTTGATATCACCTAATGTTACTTGGCCATCTCCACCTATCGCAATTCTTTTTCCAATTCTCACACCTAAAATCGTTGTTGACCTAAATTTTATATTTTGACTCATTTTATGTTCCATAATTTATTATTTATGATTTGTGTACTTTCGTGACAATTCGTTTTAGTTACAAACTTTTTCTCAGTCTTGCTACAGGATACTTGAGTTTCTCACGATATTTTGATACTGTTCTCCGTGCAACTTTATATCCTTTTTCATTCAAAAGTTTCGTTAATTCTTCATCTCCTAAAGGACTTTTTTTATCTTCCGATTGTATAATATTTTTTAATGCATCTTTGACAACTGTATTTGATACTTGTTCACCGTTTTCCGTTTTGATTCCCTCTGAGAAAAATTCTTTTAACTCGTAAATTCCAAATGGTAGTTGCACATATTTCCGATTTGAAATTCTGCTGACAGTCGAAATATCCATTTTAATATCACCTGCAACATCCTTAAGTATCATCGGGACTAATTCCCGTTTATCAGATTTCCCAAAAAACTTAGTTTGTCGGTTGATAATTGATCCCATAACTCTAACCATTGTCAGTTTTCGCTGTTCTACGGCATCAATAAACCACTTTGCTGAATCCATTTTCTGCTTAATAAACTGCCGAACATCAGCTTGTTTACTGTATTCAACTAACATTTTTTTATATCTCTGACTAATACGCAACTCAGGAAGTGATGGGTCATTGACAACCACTTGCCATTTGCCATCTACTTCTTTAGCAGTTAAATCAGGGATAATAAAGTCTTTTTCTTCACCACTACCCAATATACTTGAACCAGGTTTCGGATTAAGTTGAGAAATCACATCCATTGCTTCGTTTAGTTCAGCTTCGCTACAATCCAAGGCCTCCATAATTTTGGTGTAACGACGATTTGCGAAATCATCAAAATATTTATCCACGACTTCTCTCGCTAACTGATTTGGTCCGTAGCGTTTAAGTTGTGCTAATAAACATTCTCTTAAATCTCTTGAGCCAAGCCCAGGAGGATCTAAATTTTGGATATCTTTTAGTACTTTTATTACTTCGTTTTCTTTGATGGCAAATCTATCAGATATGAGAATTGGTTCAACGGTCAAGTATCCGTCGTCATCTATATTTCCGATAAGCTCTTCAGCAATTTTGCATTGAGAATCTGTTGGATTTAGATCCCGATATTGATCTAACAATTTTTCTTGAAATGACCTTGATGCTCGTATTGGAATTTCTGTGTTGGAATCGGGTTTTTCTGATGGAATTTTATAATCGAATGCATCTGGGTCTCCAAGAATTTCCTCCCAATCAAAGTCAGTTTCTTCGTCTTTTTGGTCAATTTCTGATACTTCGTCATCAACAGTTTGGGGTTCGTCTAATTGTTCTTCTGAAGTTTCTTTTTCTTCCATTTCGGAAAGTTCTAAAATCGGATTCTCTTCTAACTCATCAAGTATTCTCTGCTCTAATTGCATAATATTCAATTGCAGTATATTCGCTTGCAAAACTTGCTGGGGAGATAATTGCTGTTTGAGTTCTTGTGTTTGCGATAACTTTGCCAATATTAGTAATCCATTTTAAATTGACTTCCAAGGTACAAACGACGAGCATCTTTATTTTCAGTGAGTTCTTTTGCTGTTCCTGTCATTAATATTTCACCTTCGTGCAGTAAATATGCTCTATCTGTAATAGTTAGAGTTTCTCTCACATTGTGGTCAGTAATCAAAACACCAATATCCATTTTCTTCAAATCTCTAACAATATTCTGAATATCCTCAACAGCAAGAGGGTCAATACCTGCAAAGGGTTCGTCTAACAAAATGAAATCTGGATTCATTACAAGTGAGCGAGCAATTTCAGTCCGTCGGCGTTCACCTCCAGACAAAGTCATTGCTTTACTTTTTCTTATGTGTGCAATTGAAAATTGTTCGAGCAATTCTTCTAATCTTGAGTTTTGCTCTTTTTTAGAAAGTTTAGTCATTTGAAGCACCAAGCGAAGATTATCCTCAATTGATAATTTAGTAAATACAGACGGTTCTTGAGCCAAATATCCAACTCCATTTCTGGCTCGTTTATACATCGGCATTTGTGTGATATTCAAATCATCTAAGAAAATCTCTCCATAAGTTGGGCGAATCATACCGGTAACCATATAAAAAGTGGTGGTTTTACCAGCGCCGTTAGGACCGAGCAAACCAACGACTTCTCCGCGATTAAGTTCTACGGAAACACCACAAACTACATCTCGTTTACCGTATGTTTTCTTTAAATTTTCTGTCCGTAATTTTTTATAAGTTGCCATAAATTAGCTTGGAGTCTCCTGTTTCCTCTTTATTTAATCACTCTCCCTGTAACTCCCGTTGGTTTTAGTATTTTCCAGTTTGACAAATCCATATCTGATTCAAATCCGATACCTTGCAATGTATCCTTACTTTCTGTTGTAAACAAAACAGAATCTTTAGATGTTATCAGTTTGTAACGATTATCCCAAAATAATTTTTCTGTTCTTAGTGTTAAACCACTGTCTGAAATTACAACAACATTACTGAAAGCTTCAAAATTATTTGCTCCTTCGTTTATCATCGCAGAATCTGATAACATTAAACTTGTATGATTTCCATCATCATCAAAAAAATCTGCAACAACATTTCCAGATAATAAGGCATCTTCATTATTGTTTTTTGCCAATTTTTCAGATGTTACATTGATTACTTTTCTCTCTTTTCTATAAACCACAATTTGTGGTTTGATAATCTCGTGGTCTTTCAATAATTTTTCATTCTCATTTGGGATATTATCGTTTTCGGTTTTTGTGCAACCTATTATCAACAAAACTAATATTATTCCCTGAAAATATTTCATCCTTTGTAAACTTCTTTTCTCATTTTGATAATTGTTTCATCAAACCGATTTTGAGCTTTGAGAATAAATTCAACTACTTCCTGCAAAACACCAGTTCCTCCACTTCTTTTAGTAATAACATCTGTCATTTCTAAAATTAATGGATGTGAATTTGGTGGAGAAAACGCAATTCCACTTTTCTCAATTACAGGAATATCAATAAGTCCATCACCGATATATGCAACTTCATCCGCAGACACATTATAAATTTCGCACAATTTAACGAAATCTTCAATCTTGTTTAATTTCCCCTGAAAACAATGGGGAATCCCCATTTCTCTTGCACGGATGGTTGTCGCTTCGGAATATCTACCGGATAACAAAGCAATCGGAATTCCTGCAATTCGTGCTGTTGCAGAACCTGCACCATCGTGGACAGTAAATTGCTTTGATTCAATTCCATCAGAATGAATATGTATCGTTGCATCAGTCAGAATGCCATCAACATCCGAAATGATTAGTTTAATTTTATTGATTTTATCTAAAAAGTCAGCTTTTTCCATTGCTATAATTTACGGTAGCTGCAATAAAATCTCTGAATAAAGGATGAGCTTTTACAACACGACTTTTAAGTTCCGGATGAAACTGAACCCCAACAAACCACGGATGTTCGGGAATTTCTATCATCTCAACCAAATCCAAATTTGGGTTAATACCACTAAATATTATTCCGCATTTTTCAAGTTTATCACGATATTTATTATTTACTTCATAACGATGGCGATGGCGTTCCTCGATTTTTCTTTTTCCATAAGCACTAGAAGCATTAGTACCGGATTTTACATCACAGTCGTAAGCTCCCAAACGCATAGTCGCACCCTTTTTGGTTACATTTTTCTGACCGTGCATCAAATCAATTACCGGTTGAGTGGTTTTGAAGAATTCAGTGCTGTTTGCTTTTTTTATATCGCAGACATTGCGAGCAAAATCAATTACTGCACATTGTAAACCAAGGCAGATTCCAAAAAATGGAATTCCATTTTCCCGAGCAAATTGTGAGGATAATATCTTTCCTTCAATTCCTCTGTCGCCAAATCCACCGGGAATTAAAATTCCGTCAACATCTTTAAATTCCTGAGATACATCGTCGAGTTCTTCGATTTTTTCTGTATCAACCCACTTGATTTGAATACTTGCATTGTTTTCCACCCCTGCGTGAATAAACGCCTCCAAAATACTTTTATAAGCATCGTGCAGACTGTTATACTTTCCGCACATTGCGATAGTAACAGTTTGTTTTGGATTTTTATATCGCTGAATAAATTCCTGTAGATATTCAATATTATGATGTTCTGGTGATTCATCAATTCCTAAACGCTTTAATATGATTGAATCGAATTCTTGTTTATGCAAAACCAACGGAATCTCATAAATCGTTTCAACATCAGGTGATTCAAAAACAGTATCCATTTCTACATTGCAAAACAATCCGATTTTCTTTTTTAATTTTTGTGTAAGATGATGATTGTTTTCTGTCCGACACACAATTAAATCCGGCTGAAACCCGATTTCGCGAAGTCTCATTACGCTGTGCTGAGTAGGTTTGGTTTTCATTTCTCCAGCCGCGTGAATAAATGGGAGCAAAGTTGTGTGAATGACTAAGTGATTTGGATTCCCAACTTCCAAACAAAGCTGACGAATTGCTTCATAAAACGGTTGACCTTCAATATCTCCAACTGTTCCGCCGACTTCTGTTATTACAAAATCAAATTTTCTGCGTGGATTAACTGCCTTTATCCGTTTTTTTATTTCGTCTGTAATATGAGGAATAACCTGAATTGTGTCGCCAAGATAATCACCTCGTCTTTCTCGTTCGAGAACATTCCAATAAACTCGACCGGAAGAAGTAGTATTCATTGCGCTCATTGACTCGTCAATAAATCGTTCGTAATGTCCCAAATCGAGGTCAGTTTCCGAGCCATCATCCAATACAAAAACTTCACCGTGCTGATATGGATTCATCGTTCCAGGGTCAACATTGAGATATGGGTCAAGTTTTTGGATTGTAACACGATATCCGCGTGATTCTAAAAGATATCCTAGCGAAGATGCGACTATTCCTTTACCCAAACCGGAGAGCACTCCTCCAAATACAAATATATATTTTACTGGCTGTTTTTTTGCCATTTCAATTCCTTTGAGTTGTTATTTTGATTTTATCATCTGAAGCAATTTGAGAAGTTATCTCGGAAACAAACTTAAGAAATTTTATGGTGTTATTTTAATAAAAAATGAGTGAAGAAAATAAATTTTAGCAAAGTCCTACTGCTACTGCCTCTGCCTACTACAACTGCTTACTGTTTCTGTCTCCATTTCTCCATCACTCACCCACATTAATCATAGTTTTGGCAATATTCCCTGCATACACATTAATCTGTTTAAGCAAATCCATAAGCTCCAAATGAACTTCACGGGTTTCGATAGATTCTGACATTTCTTTTTGCACTCGTTCCATATGCTTTCTGCGAAAATCCGATTCCAATTTGCTGTATTTTTTCTTCTTTGATAATATCTTTTTGGCATCTTCCATTTTGGGTTCTTTAAGTGCTTCTCTTATTCTGCTAATTTGCTTACATATTTTTTCATGATAGATTTTCATTTCGTGTATTCCATCTTTAGAAAAATCTGATTTTATGGCTTGTTTCTTTAAAATTAGGGGAAGCATATTTTTGTCAATAACATCTCCAATGCTCTCCATATCTTTAGTAATTGACATCAAAGCATAAACTTCATCTGATTGATGCGAGTCTAATCCTGTACGGCTGATAGAAATTAAATATTTAGAAATATTCTCTTCCAAAAAATCAGTCGATTTTTCTTTTAATCGAATATCTTCAGCAATATCAGATTGATTATGGTATTTTTCCAATTCTCGTTTATTAATAAATGGTGGAATAATATCCCCGAGCATTTCCCTTAATATTGAAGCCATTCTAGATATTTCTGCTCGCACAAGGTCAATGGATATTGCAGGAGTTGTTATATTTTTATCTAAATATTTAAGAGTAAATTCAACTTTTTTCTCTTTGCCTTTTATTGGTAATAACACAAGCACAAGTTTAGCAAATAAATGAGACATCGGTAAGAATATTACGGCAACTGCTACATTAAATACAGTATGAGCATTTGCAATTTGACGAGGAACTTCTGCGGCTAGTTTAGCACTTCCGGAATCTGCAACAACTGGTGAAATCCACTTTACAAAATCTGTTAAATATGGAACTAGAAAAATGAACAGAATGACCCCACTTACATTAAATAAAATGTGAGCCATCGCAACTCGTTTGGCTTCTCTGCTTGTGCCAATACTGGCAAATCCTGCTGTTATACAAGTCCCTATATTTGCACCGAGAATTAGCGGGATTCCTGATTCTAATGGTAATAATCCCTGTTGTGCGAGGACGATTACAATTCCAGTAAATGCACTACTACTTTGAATAAGTGCCGTAAATATCGATCCGAGCAACAGCCCGAGAAATGGATTTTCTAATCCTTTCATCATATTGATAAAAGGTTCAAAAGTCCTAAGTGGTTTCATTGCATCGCCCATCAATTTCATTCCGAAGAATAGAATTCCAAAACCGAGAAGTGCTTCGCCCAAATGTTTTGTAGAATCCTTCCGAGAAAAAAGAGTCAATGCAAAACCAACTGTAACCATCACAAGAGCAAAATCAGTTAATTTGAACGCAACGAGTTGTGCCGTAACCGTGGTTCCGATATTTGCACCAAGTATAATTCCGATTGTCTGCACATAATTCATCAACTGTGCTTGCACAAAACTAACTAGCATCACAGTCGTGGCACTTGATGACTGAATAACCATCGTTACAAATGCACCTACAAATAATGCAATTACACGATTTTTAGACAATGCAGCAAGGATAGAACGCATACGATTTCCAGCTGACTTTTTCATACCGGAGCTCATTTTTTCAATTCCGTAGAGAAATAGCGATAACCCACCAAGCAAACTAACAATCAACCATCCCCAATGTATAGATTGGTCAATCACTTCACTTGCTTGTGAAATTTCTGTGAATAAAAATATTAAAGCTGTTATTTTAGTTAGTTTATTCATAATTTTTTCGTCTGAATCAAGATTTACAGACTTAACAGATTTTCAGGATGCAAACTTCAAATCTAATTTTATCCTGATTCTGATACTGATTTGTTAACCTCGAGAAAGTGCTACTACATACTGCCACTGCCTACTGCTCCAGTCTCATATTATCTATAACTCCATCACTTCTCTAGAATCAAACTAAACGCAGTTGTTAATTTTAGTATATCTTTGTTGGCTTTGATTAAATGATTGCTGATAATTCTAGATAGATTTCCCAAAACTTTATAACCAATATCTGGATGTGATTCACAAATTGCAAAAAAATCGTTCTCCATTAAAATTCCAATATGGCAATCTGTCAATGCAGTAATAGTTGCAGACCGTTTTTCGTTATCGCTGAAAAGTGATATTTCACCAAAAACAGGATAATCCTTAGCAGATATTTTCTTAACTTCTTTCTCACGATTATCTTCTCTATGGCGATTTGTCATTAAAGTCAATACTTGAGAAATACTTGCTTCACCATCCAAAAGGAAAATTAGCGAATCACCTTCTTCGCCTTCTTTTATAATAGTTCTATCTTTTGGAATTGTTTTCAGTTTCAGTTTTTTGTGAAATTTCTCTACAATTTTATTTTCGAGGTTATCGAAAATCCGATATGTTTTTAATTTTTCAATGGTTATTTTCATCAGGGTACGATTATCGCTCCTTCGCCTTTTTTGATGATATGTCCTTTATCTGGGTTCAAGAAAACAGAAACTTTGCTTTCTTGTGCCAATGAATGTCCAGCTTCTTTTAATTTCCGTTCGATAAACGCATCTAAATTTGATGTATCGGAAGATAGGAAATCTGATATCCCAATTTGTTCTTTTTCGTCGAATAATCCTACACAAATCCATCCATATTTTTCCCGAAAATAGGTGAAAAGTTCATCGTAAGTTTTTCCGATGTATGCAGTCGGAATTTTCTCACTTCTTAAACGATGGGTTGAATGTGCATCTATTAAATTATTTAGGGTCTGTGGAACGCCCGGTTCAACAATGTGAGTCGCTGCCATAAATGAATCAAAATTGTTACTTGTGATGATTTCATCTGCCTTGGCTCGTTTTAGATGAGTAATATTTTCAAGATTAGCAACATGTGCAATTACTTTCAAATCAGGAGCCATATTTTTGATAGTCAAAACAGATAATATTGTTTTTCTATCTTCGCTTCCAGCACTATCATCTGATATTACCAACGCTGCTTTTGCACTTTGGATGTTTGCTTTCTTCAATATGGTTTCACGAGAATAATCGCCACGAACATACTTCACTTTTACATCACTAAATTTAGCCATAATTCCGCTATTTCTATCTTCGGATAATTCGTTTACTAAAACAATTCGTGTATCTTTAGAATCTGAGAGAGTTGTTAACGAATCCATAACCATTTCTATATTAGGATTCCATCCACAGATTACAATATGATCTTTAATTTTGAGTGTTTCCAAACCTCTCCCTTCTCTAATTTTTTTTGTTACAAAAATTGATGATATAGTTCCTGTTATAAGTGCAGTTAATGAAATCCCTGAAAGCATTATGAACACAGCTAAAATTCTGCTATAATCTCCTTTAGGAGCCATATCACCATAACCGACTGTTGTCATAGTTACGATAGTCCACCACAGAGTATTTTTAATATCGGCAAATTTATCGGGTTGATTTTCTGCTTCTAAATATAAAATCCCGAATGCTCCTATTATCCAAACTACGCATAAAAATCCCAAAACCTTTAAAACAGGATTTGAAATTATGTGTGAAAATCGGTATTTAAGTTGGCTGATTGTCATTTTGTACCGTTAAATATCATTGCGAATAATACAAACACACAGATGAAAATACAAAGAATTTACTGATTTTTCTAATTTATCAACTTAAATTCTTGCCATTTATCATTTTAACATACTAATTTTGTGGCGTTATTATGAATATTATAGACCAAATTTATCAATAAAATATGGGAAATTTAAACGCCAAGCAATTTTCGTCTGTTTTCCATATAACCTGTTTAGATTCTAAACTGAATTTTCTAAATATAAAGATTTACAAATATCATTGGACAGTAAAAAGTCCATGAGATACATTATGAACAGATTTTCAAAAATGGTTACGGCTGTTTGAGAGCGATATACATTTTGGCTAAGTTGTATATACAGGATTAGGCGTCGTAGGGATGTCTAACATTAGTCAAACAAAAAAGGAGAATTAGATGAAGAAATTACTGATTATAGCATTATTTATTGGAGTGAGTTTATCACAATCTTCAAGGTCAGAAATGACCCCTGCTGAATTATTAATAGGACACTGGTTTAGAAGTTCTGATGGTGGTACAGATTATTATTATAACAATAATAACGAATACTCATTTAAAGTGAGCCTAAAGGATGGTAGCGAGCAAGTAAGGATTAATAAATATGAAATATTAACAACTGTAGGGAGTTCATTATACTTGCAGTTGCACACTTTTATGACTACTGCAGGTATTGGTGATGAATTTATGACAGTACATTTTTCAAAAGATGGAATGTCCGCAAGTTCATCTTGGCATATGAAAATGGCAATAGGTGGGGATAATACAGAAATAATTAAATCGGAATGGGAATTTATTGATAATAAAACATCACCGAATGTAGATGAGGGTGTAATTGTAGATAAAAGAAAGGACATTACAGGATTTCAAGAATATCAATGGGGAATGACTGTATCTCAAGTAAAAGATA
>JACKQG010005316.1_pt1 | contig 14289 bp, 15 predicted proteins | sample 8237621 | NCBI WGS metagenome assembly JACKQG01 (sample SAMN15677084, study PRJNA649215) | marine metagenome | biome: marine; feature: Black Sea; material: saline water; isolation source: suspended particulate matter (SPM) from the Black Sea western gyre | collected 2013-06-09/2013-06-10 | depth...
GTTTAGGAGAAAATTTATTTTGAATACTAAAGACATAGAACAACTCATCGAATTGCTGGAAAAATCTACCATATCAGAAATTGAAGTTGGCAGATGGGGCAACAAAATTCGCGTTTCCAGGCAGGGTGGGAATATGGTGGTTCAAAACTCTGGGATGGCACAGGCACCTATACAATCCGTCGCTGATGCACAGGCTCCCGATGACTCAACAGATAGTGAGAGCTCACTCCAGGGCGTGGCGATTAAGTCCCCCATGGTAGGTACTTTTTATCGGTCTCCTTCGCCTGATGTAGACGCCTTTGTCAAAGTTGGCGATCATGTCAAAAAAGGCGATACGCTGTGTATCATTGAAGCCATGAAAATCATGAATGAGGTGGAAGCGGAAATATCTGGCGTTATTCTTGATGTCCAGATTGAAAATGCCCAACCCGTTGAATATGGCCAGACTCTTTTTCTCATAGAACCTTGATAAAAAATTATGTATAAAAAAATACTCATCGCCAACCGTGGTGAAATAGCACTACGCGTGATTCGAGCCTGTCGCGAAATGGGCATTAAAAGCGTGGCTGTTTATTCAGAAGCTGATGAACTCTCCCTCCACACAAAATTTGCTGATGAGGCCGTATGTATTGGTCCAGGACCTTCAAATCTTAGTTATTTGAATACCCAGGCCATTCTCACTGCTGCGGAAGTAACCAATGCTGATGCTATTCATCCTGGATATGGTTTCCTTGCTGAAAGCGCTGATTTTGCCAATATGTGCAAGAAACACAATATCGATTTTATCGGGCCAGATGGCGATATGATCAACGCCATGGGTGATAAGGCCTCTGCCAAAGAGACCATGAAAGCTGCTGGAGTTCCTGTAATTCCCGGGAGCGAGGGAATCTTAAGCTCTGCCGGCGAAGCTCGAGATTTGGCTGATGAAATGGGCTATCCTGTTATCCTCAAGGCCACAGCTGGTGGTGGCGGTCGTGGAATGCGGGTGGTCTACAGATCTGAAGATGTTGCTAAATTTTATGGGATGGCTCAGGCAGAATCTGGCACTGCATTTGGCAACGATGGATTATATCTGGAAAAATATATTGAAAATCCACGTCATATTGAGGTCCAGCTCCTAGGTGATTCACATGGCAATGTGTATTCCCTGGGTGAACGAGAATGCTCTATCCAAAGACGGCATCAAAAATTAATGGAAGAATCTCCATCACCTGTGGTCTCTGAAGCATTACGACGGGAAATGGGTGAAGCTGCCGTAGCTGGTGCAAAACGTGTAAACTACATAGGTGCTGGCACCATTGAATTTTTGCTGGATAAGCATGGTAAATTTTATTTTATGGAAATGAACACCCGAATCCAGGTTGAACATACTGTTTCAGAAGAAGTGACGGGGATTGACATCGTCAAAGAGCAAATCGCCTGCCATGCTGGTGGGAAATTACCAGACTTCCTGAAGACCATGAAATTGAGGGGACACTCCATTGAGTGTCGCATTAATGCTGAAGACCCAGCCATGAATTTCAGGCCGTCTCCCTTATTAATAAAAAGTGTTCACTTCCCAGGTGGTCGTGGAATTCGTGTAGACAGCCACATTTATAGCGGGTATCAGATTCCACCTCATTATGATTCCATGCTGGCGAAGTTGGTGGTTCACGGGCGCGATCGAAAAGAAGCAATTGAGCGAATGATTGGAGCCCTGAAAGAATTCATTATTGAAGGTCCCAAGACAACCATCCCTTTCCACATTCAATTACTGGAGAATGACCGGATTCGGGAAGGTAATTTTGACACACACTTTCTGGAGTCATTTAAGTTTGATCCGAGTCGTGAGCATTGACTTTGAATCACGAATTTATCTAGATATTATTGTCCCGTCTTGAATCATAGATTCGGCGGGATTTTTGCTGTTTAGGCAGGGCCAGTTAATTTTGAAAAGTTTTATAGGATTATTATGATCGAGGAGAGACAGATATGAATGTACCAGCAGAACTCAAATACACCAGCGACCACGAATGGATTCGTGTTGAAGGTGATTCTGCCACAATTGGTATAACAGACTATGCCCAGGGCGAGCTTGGTGATGTTGTTTTTGTTGAACTACCAGGTGTTGACGAAGAATATGAAAAGGGCGATGTGGCTGCAACCATCGAAGCTGTAAAAACGGTGGCTGATGTGTTTCTACCGCTTGGTGGGAGTATTGAGGCTGTGAATGAGAAGCTTGATGACACCTCTGAATTGATTAATCAGGATGCTTATGGAGAGGGTTGGATTCTCAAAATTAAGATGAATGATACCTCCCAATTAGATGGCTGTATGACAGCTGAGGAATACATCGCCAGTATTTCCTGATAGGACGAATATGCACCACTATATACCCAACACGGAAGAAGAACAGCTAAAGATGCTGAAAGAGGTGGGTATCGCCTCCTTTGAAGAGCTTTTAGATGCTATTCCCAAAGCCCTGCGTTTCAAAGGTGATCTTCCATTACCTCCAGCAAAATCTGAAATTGAACATAAAAAAGATGTGCTGCAGATTCTCTCGCAAGATGCAAGTACGGCTTCCCATGTTTCGTTTCTGGGGGGTGGTAGCTATGATCACTTTATTCCCCATGTTGTAGATGTTCTCATCAGTCGCTCAGAGTTTTACACAGCTTATACACCCTACCAGGCAGAAGTATCTCAGGGTACCCTGCAGGCTATGTATGAATATCAATCCATGATCTGTGAACTTACAGGCATGGATTTGGCTAATTCCTCAATGTATGATGGTGCAAGTGCCATGGCTGAGGCCTGTCTATTAGCTGCCCGTCATACCCGGCGTAAAAAAATCTTGATCTCAAAAAGTGTGAATCCGGTTTACATCGATGTAGCAATAACCTACGCCCACTATCAAGGACTGGAATTCGAGTTTGTGGATATGGATGAAGGTGTAACTTCTCTTCAATCACTGTCTGCTCAACTGAATGCTGATATTGCAGGTGTTGTGATTCAGAATCCCAATTTTTATGGTGGACTGGAAGATCTGGCAGCCATCAAGGATAGCATTGAGGATAAAAAGATTCAGCTTATTGCAGTGGTTAATCCCATCAGTCTGAATCTCCTGGAAGCTCCTGGAAAGCAGGGGGTTGATATTGCAGTGGGTGAGGGACAATCTCTGGGCAATCACCTCAGTTTTGGTGGTCCATATCTGGGGTTTATGGCTGTGAAGGAACCCCTTATTCGCAAGGTCCCTGGTCGTATTGCTGGTGAAAGTGTAGATGTTCACGGAAATCGTGCCTTTGTCATGGTGCTCCGTACCAGAGAGCAGGATATCCGCCGCGAAAAAGCCACTTCAAATATTTGTACGAACCAAGGATTGAATGCCCTGGCAGCCTGTATCTACATGTCCACTCTGGGTAAAAATGGAATGAAGAGAGTCGCTGAGCTCAGCACACAGAAAGCCCACTATCTGGCTGAAGCAATCAATGATCTTGATGGCTATTCACTCAAGACAAAATACTTTTTTAATGAATTTGTCATCGAGGTCCCCGGGACTGCCAGGGCTTTGGTCTCGGCAGCTACAAAAGCTGGATTTTTTCCAGGAATTGCTTTGAGTCAATTTGAAAAGAATTCAGAGGACCAACTGCTCGTGGCCGTAACAGAAAAACGCAGCAAGTCTGAAATGGATAATTTGATAACCTTCTTGAAAGGATACTCAGTTTGAGCGTCTATGAACAAATGCTCGCCATCAGGGACTCAAAAGGGGCAGGCTATCTTGTGCTTGTTGATCCTGATCGTTGGGCTTTAGATGAAGTAGAAGTTTTTATAAAGAAGATTAATGATTCCGGTGCAGATGGTATCATGGTGGGCAGTTCGCTTATTCTCGGTGAAGGTGCTCAGCGCAAAATGAAACGGATTCAGGAAACTGCCACTTTGCCTGTTATTCTCTTTCCCGGCAATGTCAACCAACTGACGCCCCACGTGGATGCAGTATTTTTTCTATCGGTTATCAGTGGTCGTAATCCTCAGTTCCTTATTGGGGACCAGGTTCAGGCAGCACCTGTGGTGCGAGAACTTGGTATTGAACCCATGGCGACCGCCTATATGCTAATTGAGAGCGGTAGCGTCACCACGGCTGAGTTTGTCAGCGGCTCGATTCCCATCCCCAGAGATAAGGATGAGATTGCCATCGCTCATGCCCTGGCAGCTGACTATCTGGGATTCAAATTCATCTATCTGGAGGCGGGAAGTGGTGCCCAATATTCCATAACCCCTCGTATGGTAAAAGCTGTCAGCAGTTATACCAATGTCCCTGTTATTGTAGGTGGGGGTATCCACACGCCAGAAGTCGCAGGAGCGCTTGTGAAAGCTGGTGCTTCATTTGTGGTCACAGGCAATGTGCTTGAAGACCCCAAAAAATCGCATCTCATGAAAGCCTTCGCCCAAGCCATACATAATAGCTAGTTTAGCTCACTTTTGTGACATGATGAGGTGATCCATACCTGTCATCGCGAGTCCGACAGTACGCGGCGATCTCGGTTCATTCTTAAAAGACTACCGTTGAGATTGCCCGCCTTCCGCAAGTAGCTAGCTACAGTGGACAGTCTTCGGTCATACCTCCCAATGACATCTATTCAATAACTCCAACCAAGTTTCAAGTTTCAAGTTTCAAGTTTGTCTTATATTCCTCCATGGCCAGCTCTGAGAAATTCCTTCAAGATTTTCTGAACTATCTCCGGATTGAACGTAATCTGGCTAAAAACACTCAAGCAGCATATATTGATGATCTCACAGATTTCTGGGAGTTTTTAACCTCCCGGAATATTAGTTCACCTGGGAAAGTGGATCATCAAATACTCACTGACTATGCCCGTGTCTTAAAGAAACGAGCCATGGCTGAAACCAGTGTGGCCCGTCATTTTTCATCTCTAAGAGCCTATTACAAATTTTTGGTTATGGAAGGACACCTCGCTGAAGATCCCACACAGTTCCTGGATTCACCAAAACTGCCAGCCAGTCTACCCAAAATTCTGAATCTTGAAGATATTGAACTTCTCCTGGAGACCATCGACATTGATACCGCCCTGGGGTTAAGGGACAGAGCCATGTTTGAACTCATGTATGCAGCTGGAATGCGGGTCTCGGAAGTATGCGATATGACCATGGAGCAGATTCTCATCGATGATGACCTCATCCTTATTCGTGGAAAGGGGAATAAAGAAAGAATCGTGCCCCTGGGTGGTGAGGCCAAAAAATGGCTCATTGAGTACATAGAACATGGTCGACCCTCGTTGGAAAAGGGATACTTCAATGAAGGTATTCTCTTTTTGAACAACAAGGGTAAACAACTTCAGCGTAAGGGTATCTGGTTTATTCTTAAAAAGCTGGCTGAAAAGGCAGATCTTCATAAACCAGTAAGTCCGCATACCTTCCGGCACTCCTTTGCCACCCATTTACTGGAAGGTGGAGCTGATCTAAGAATTGTCCAGGAAATGCTGGGTCATGTGGACATCTCAACAACTCAAATATACACCCATCTTGACAGTACCTATCTCAAGGAAGTCCACAGCAGTTTCCATCCCAGAGCACGCCGTAAATAATCTGAATTACCTGCAAATATTCATTCTCCCACCCGTTTCGGAATCGCTAATCCATTGGTAGCTGCCAGATTCTCGATTAATTTGATTCTATGATCTTGAAAAATACTTTCTACACAGATTGGGATTGTGAATCTATGGGAGAACGACACCTCCCCGAAAATGAATATCGTAATGCCTTTGAAATAGATCGCGACCGGGTGATTCATTCCACGGCCTTTCGTCGTCTCCAGGGGAAAACCCAGGTATATGTCACAGGACAATCTGACCAGTATAGAACCCGCTTAACCCATTCAATCGAAGTGGCTCAGATTGGTCGATCCGTTGTAAATTATCTCAATAGAAGTTCAGATGTGCTTGGTGCGGAGTATGAGATTGACTCGGCCCTGGTTGAAGCCGCCTGTCTGGCCCATGATCTGGGGAATCCACCCATCGGTCATAAGGGTGAGTCTCGTTTAAACGAGCTTATGGACCCCTGGGGTGGTTTTGAGGGCAATGCCCAATCACTACGTATCCTGACGGATATTGTAAGGGGTGACCAACGATCGTATGCCAATGCCGGTATGCAAGCAACCCGAGCCTGTTTGGATGGCATTATGAAGTACAAAATCGTGGGCAAGGAAAATACCACGCATGGTGCAAAATTCCTCTATCCTGATCAGCAGGATATCCTGTCCTGGGTCCATAATGACCCCCGCCTGGATGAGTTGGCTCAATCTGGGATCCAGGTTCGATCTATTGAATGCGCTATCATGGATCTATCCGATGATATAGCCTATACGACATCAGATTTATTCGATGGTGTTAAGCAGAGTTTGTTGACACCTGAACAGGTTCAGGAATTTTGGAATAATCAGTATCTTAATGTAAACCCAAAAATCAGAGAAGATGTGGATCAGGTATTAAAAAATCAGTTCCCCATGTCGCGCTTCATAGCTGGTCTCATCGGTCGCTGGATATATTCCATATCCATTGAAACTACAGAGAAATCCTTTATTGATATCCCTCGATATAAATACAGTCTAAAAATGGATGAAGAATCTCATTCTGAACTCATGGCATTGAGATCATTAAACTATAATTTGATTTATAATTCAGAGTATGTGAAAGTTCCAGAATCAAAGGGTGTAGAGATACTGGAGGAACTATTTCTCTATTATCGGGATGTGATTTTTGAGGAGCGAGCTGCCCTGGAAACCTTGCCATTGCCAGCCGGTATATCAGATGATTTTGATGAAAATCAAAAAATGCGCATGATCTGTGATTTTGTTGCAGGAATGACCGACAATCATGCCATTCGGCTCCATTCCTATCTCAAAGCTTAAGCTCCCGGTAAAAAATATCCACTTTAGCTAAAAGTTCAATCAAGGTACCATCATTATCGATGACATAGTCGGCTCTGCGGATTTTCTCCTCTATGGGCATTTGGAGGGCATCGCGTCGCTCAAAATCAACTTTGGATATGCTACTACGACGCTCCACGCGGCCTTCTCTGAACATGCGGTCTGCAACGATAACTAAAACTCCGTCAGTTATGCTATCAGCATGGGCTTCAAAGAGTAGCGGAGCATCTACCACAAATAAAAGTTTTCCCTGAGATCGAGCGATCTCAATCCGGTCCAGGGTAATTCTGCGCACTTCGGGGTGGATGAGATGGTTCAGGAAGAGTTGGTCATCCCTGGTGCTAAAAGCTCTCTCAGCTAAAATATGTTTTTGAAGCACACCAGCTTCATTGAGGATATCAGTACCGAATCTCTGAACCAGACTGGCTAGTATCTCGGGATCGTTTTGTAGGATTTCTTTGGCCAGGGGATCAGAGTGGGAAACGACGGCACCGTGATGAGCAAGACGATCGCTGACCGTGCTTTTTCCCGAACCGATATTACCGGTAATCCCGAGGACGTACATATTTACTTCAACACAGCAAGGATACGTTGATAAATATCCTGCATATCTCCTGTACCATCGATATGTCTCACAACTCCTTGAGGTTGGTAGTGATCAATCAGTGGCTTGGTCTGCTTTTTATAGACTTCAAGACGGTTTACGACGGTCTCCTCTGTATCATCTGAACGATGAATCAAAGGACTCCCATCATGATCACAAATCCCCTTTACTGCAGGTGGATTAAACACCATATTGTAAATGTGACCACACTTGGAGCAACTCCTTCTGGCAGTAAGTCGACGCACCAATTCTGAATCAGGAACTTCCAGAACAAGTACATGGTCCAGAGCGAGTCCTCTGTCAATTAGAAGCTGATCCAGACCTTCAGCCTGGGGACAGGTTCTGGGAAAACCATCCAGTATATATCCTGAATTGAGCTCAGGTTTTTGAAATTCTTCTGCTACCATACCTAGGATCACTTCATCTGGCACCAGATTGCCACCATCCATATACTTTTGTGCTGCCTGGCCTAATTTTGTATCCTGACGACGATGTTCCCGCAATAAATCGCCAGTTGAGAGCTGTATGATGTGGAAATCTTTTACAATGAGTTTGGCCTGAGTTCCCTTACCAGCTCCGGGAGGTCCTACAATGATGATTCGCATGTTAGTGTTTTCTCCAGTTTATATATACGCTAACAAATTTTGTGCCTGAATTGTCCAGAGCCCGCGTTCCTTAGATCATTATTCCAGCTATAGTTGCCGTTAACCAGGAAGCCAGTGCGCCACCGATCATTGCTTTAAAGGCAACCTTGGACAGATCACCACGTCGTTCAGGAGCCAGGGCGCCAATTCCACCAATCTGGATACCGATTGAGGAAAAATTAGCAAATCCACAGAGGGCATAGGAACTAATGATCATAGATTTTTCATCTATCTGTCCCATGACATCCTGCAAATGGCTATAAGCGATGAGTTCCGTGAGAACAATCTTTTCACCCATGAGTTGTCCAACCAGAGTTACATCTGCCAAGGGGACACCCATGAGGAATGCCAGGGGGGAAAATACCCAGCCCAGTATCTGTTGAATACTGAGGCCGACCATGCCAAGCGCAAAATTTGCAGCTGCTACCAGGGCCACAATGGCTATGAGCATAGCACCTACATTGGCAGCCAGTCGCATGCCATCTGAGGTACCATTGGCAATGGATTCCATGACATTACCATCAGCTTTTGGGATATCCACCATTTTATCACCTGCTGTTGGGGATTCCTCAACCTCAGGATAAATGATTTTAGCCAGAACCAAAGCTGCTGGAGCACTCATAACTGAGGCAGCCATAAGGTGTCCGGCAATATTTGGGATATCTGTGAGCCATTTGGCATAGATCGCCAAGACTCCACCAGCCATGGTGGCAAAGCCACCAGTCATGACAGCCATATATTCACTTTTGGTCATGGTTTTTATAAATGGGCGAATCAAGAGCGGGGCTTCGGTTTGACCTACAAAAATATTACCAGAGGCAGAGAGCGTTTCAGAACCACTGGTCCCCATAGTTTTCTGCATAGCCCGAGCAATGTATTTCACGACCAATTGCATGATCCCGAAGTGATACAGGATGGCCATGAAAGCCGAGAAGAAAATAATGGTGGGGAGAATCTGGAACGCAAAAAAGAATCCCAAACTGTTCTCTTGGCCAGGACTGATAGCCAGAGCCCCAAAGAGGAACTCCGCCCCTGCATCTGAAAACGATAGTAGTTTATTGATGCCCCTATCCAGAAACATGAAGACTGGTTTGCCTATAGGTGTTGCCAGAATGAAGATGGCAAAAGCGATCTGGAGACCCAGGCCCCAGTAAACTACACGATAATTGATGGCCTTGCGATTGTTTGACATGAGGAAGGCGATACCCAGAATGGCTGCAATGCCCAGAAATCCTATAAGTCTATGCATGGTCTATTCCTTTGGTTCTTCATAACAGTTTCGACATCTTGCTTCATAAGCCTCGGTTTCACCAACCAGAATTTGATCGCCAGTATTGCTCAAGCGCTGGGTGAATCCTGCAGGGTTGCCACAGATGACACAGATAGCCAGATTCTTAGTCACATACTCGGCATCAATAATAAGTTCGGGCATGGGTCCAAAGGATTTGGCCCTATAATCCTTTTCAAGACCGGCAACAATTACACGTTTTTTTTGTTTGGCCAGAATTCGGCAGACCTCGACAATTTCATCATCGAAAAATTGAGCCTCATCAATACCCACAACTTGAACATGTTTAGCTAGCGGTAATATTTCTTTAGCAGACTTTACCCTGGTTGATTCCAGCTGTTGCTGGCTATGAGAAACAATATGATCCTCGCTAAATCGATTATCAATATCTGGCTTAAATATAGCCACATGTTGGCGTGCAATCTGTGCTCGTCTGAGTCTTCTGATGAGCTCTTCTGTTTTGCCGCTGAACATGGATCCAGTAATGACTTCAATCCAACCGCTGTGATGGGGCGTCAAATGCTCCATATCCTATAATCTCCTGAATAATTTGTTTGAATCAGGTTAAACCCAGATCCTTTTGACCAAAAGCCCGGGGTAATAATTCGGAAGAAGTTGTTTCCGTACAAGTTCCCGATTCATCGACCAATGTGATGGGTATATCCCCACACAATTCCCAGATAACCTGGCGACAGGCACCGCAGGGGCTGACCCCATTTTCAGTAGCTACTACCAGATGTATGAAATCCTTTTCACCAGCTGCGATAGCGGAAAACAACGCAGTACGCTCAGCGCAAATGGTCAGGCTGTAGCTGGCATTTTCTATATTGCATCCTGGATATATTTTCCCGCTCGATGATTCCAGAGCTGCCCCGACATGAAAATTCGAATATGTCGCATAGGCTCTTTTTCGAGCGGTCTGTGCGACTTGAATAAGTTTACTGTGCATTATGAGTTCCTGCCTAGTCGATACTTGTGGTATATACTGTAAGTTACCAGCCCAATGACAAATCCACCGATGTGTGCAATATAAGCGGTTGTACCCTGAGGTGTCAGTATTTGAATTAAAAATTGTGTGGCAATCCAAATACCGATAAACCAGGCTGCACGAATTTTAAGAAATAGAATAAATAGAGTCCAGGTCAGAATCTTCGCCCTTGGGAAACGGAGGGCATAGCTGGCCAGAACACCAGAAATAGAACCAGACGCACCGATGAGTAAACCGGGACCATTTGCACCAAAATAGGGATCGAAATAAACTTCAAACATGGCAGCACCAGCCCCACAACTTAGATAGAAGATGAGGAAGAATTTGCGACCCAGGGACCCCTCCATATTGTCACCAAAGATATAAAGGAAGAGCATATTGAAGATCAGGTGGCTCCAACTCCCATGGAGAAACTGGTGGGTAAAGAGACTGGGGACGGCTTGAATCGGATGAGCCAGAAACAATTGCTTGGAGAAAACCAACCCTTCAAAGCTGAAGACATAGCTGAGGAGATACATCGCCACATTAGAAATGATTAGACCATAGGTGATGTAGGGTCTCCGTAAGGCAGGATTTGTATCTGAAATGGGAATAAACATATCAGGAGGTCACAGTGAAGGTATGTTTAAACTCCCTTACATTCCCAGATTTATCCCCAATGGAAAACTCGAAGATATGTTGACCAGATCCTAATCTGGTGGGGATGTGGAAGGAAAGCTCGTCTCTGAGGGGATTATAATCTGGAAAAAAGAGTGAACCATCCAATGTTGCCCGTATCCCAGACCTTGGATAAGCAATCACGCCAGTGTCATCCTTTATCTTGAAAACAAGGCGTTCTCCACGACGAACTTGTGTAAAGGATTTGATAGGAATTATTGTTGGGGGAGTATCATCCCTCAAAAGAAAGAATGAGCCACTTTCCCTGACCTCAATTTCAAACTGTTCAGATGAATCTGGGGAAATTTTACGTTCCCAGGCTTTCTTTTTCCCCGGTGAGAAGATGGCCAGTGTAGAGTCCTGACGATACTGGGAGAAGGAAAGTCTCCCAGAGAATTGGCTCTCCTGTGTTTCAATGAAGTTCACATTAAGTCCAACAACAGATTGATTATTGTATTCAGCCACCGCCGTATCTATCTGCAGATATAACTCGGAAGTACCTGTATTCTGAACTGCCAATTCTGCACCAATCATTTCCGATGCAAAAGTCTGACGCATACTGCCTGGAAGTAATTCCATGGGGCTCAGGGGCAAGGAAAACACCTGGAGTGATCCAGATAGAAATTCAATGCTATCTGCCAGTACCGCCAAGTCCAGAGAGATGATATCTGACTCAACGCTTGTTGGAGTCGTCTGGATTAATTCTCCCAAAATTTGTTTGTTGTTTCCAGCCAGAGAATAGGCCAAAGGGAAAACATACGGATCACTACTTTCGATGAGAAGAACCATCCCTTGACCCTTGTTCCTCCAGCTATGCGTCAGATCTGGGATTAGCTGATTTGCAGGAGGGATAATCCATTTAATTTTTCCGCCGGCTGATCCCAGGGCTCTGACCCCGGAGCTAACATCTTTTTCCCCCAACACCCAGGTTGTGGAGTTCAATCGATAGAGGGTCTCGGTAATGGGGATGTAGGAATTATCGCCTGTATAGAATTGAATATTCTCATAGCCATTGTCTGAAAATTTGCGGGTAATGATGTATGTATCACCCCCACCTTTTACAGCCCAACTGGCAGGCGCTGTTTCATGGAAGATGAAACTCTCAGTCACTTGATTGCCACTATGATCTGTCACCACAACTTGCAGGTGGGATAGACCTGCAGGAGAAATTATACCAGTTTTTGATTCACTGGCAAAGGGCGCTGGTTCCTGCAAATTGTTGTTGAACATGGACATGAATCGCCAACCTCGTTTACCCTTTATTCCAGGATACACCTGATCAACCTCATCAGTGAGTGACAGGGCGGTATGATCAAATTCTCTGGTAAAAACCAGGGAGTCGTTGACCAGTACCCTGGCGCTATAAATATTATATTTATTGTAGGTGCCATTGGCACGATCATGGGTGTTTATGGCAACTTGAAAAGGACCTGTGGTTGATACAGTTTTAATCTCGGTCTGCATGTCCAAAATAACAGGGAAACGGCTGCCATTTACCTGACTGTCCAAGCCAAGGGGAAGGAGCAGGATTTCATCCAGGATTGGCGCTTTTGTATCCTTGATACCTGGATAAAATAGTTGGGGGTTGTGGACCTGCCGTAGGGTATCCCTTATTTCAAAGTGCAAATGAGGATGTTCTGTCCCAGAGGTACCGCTATAGCCGATGACCTCACCAGCTTTTACGGGAAACTCATGTGGGGCAAATTCCAGGCGCATTGAATACCTTTTGCGCTGTGATTGCTCAGAGCGCACCAGGGCTTCAATGACGGGAGTAAATTGCTCGAGATGGCCGTAGACGGCAACATTCCCATCATTCAGTCTCAGCCATATCCCTCTGCCGTAGCCATTGTAGCCAATTGCGATGCGCTCTATATACCCATCAGCGATGGCGAGGCAGGGGACTTCCATTTCTCCCCAGGTTTTTATATCTACTCCAGCATGCAGATGACCTGACCGGTATTCGGAGAAAGTAGCTGATAGACTCTGGGAAGCCCTGATTGGCCAGCGGTAACTCTGACCCGAAAGGAGAGAGCTCACTAAGAGAGTGGAAAGGACGATTCGGAACATGGTGCATAAATTCATTTTTCTCCTAGACGATGCAATGATTTTAAAGCGTGTAGTGGAATTAATAAATAGGTCATTGATTCTGAAGGAGATTTCAGTTAAATCAATGATATTATGAGACTACTTAAATCAAAACAGGCACCAGCTGAAATTCCTTATAGTTTTCAGGATAGATTCCAGAATATTCAGCGAATTGCCATTATTTATCCCCACAAAGAAACCTGGCTCAGAATCGCCCGTTATGCTCTCCAGCGCATGTACAATTTACCTGAGAAATTCAACTACATGTTATTGGTCCCAAATGCCTCCAAGGAGCAATCCCTGAACATTCAACATCAATATTTCAATATGAATTATGATCCACGAGTTGATGATCGAATTGGCATCCAAAATAGTATTGTAGCTTTTAACCCAGATATACTTCTTCAACTGGAACCACAACCTGGCGTCCGGCTAATTAAAATGATCAAGCAGTTGAATATTTCCCTGAAAATTGGGTTTGGGGATGAGAAGTCAGACTTAAATGTTATCTACTCTCAGAGTGAGAGTGGCTTCTACGAAAAAAATATTTTAAATCTAATTGCTCTATTAGAGATGAAGTAGAGGGGTGATTTAGCGCACTTACTGATTGTGGTTGCGCTGATTCTGAGTCTCTTTGCACGAGACATGGTACTTAGCGATTGGAGCTGCCATTAAACGACCTTCTTCAATCAAATCCCCACAAATGATACATACACCGTAGGTCTCTACATCGACACGATCGAGAGCTTCATCAACATCACTTAAGTATTTGGCCTGGCGATGGGCGAACAAACTGGTCTTTTCTCTTTCAGCCATATCTGTCCCAACATCAGCCATGTGGTAGGTGGCAGACGACAATTCACCAGCGCCTTCTGTAATCGTTTTATTGAGTTCACTTTTTTGATAACTAAGATCCTCAGCGATACGATTGCGCTCATCCATAAGGAGTTCTCTGAACTTCTTAAGAGTGGTTTTGTTGTACTTTTTAACTGCCATTATTTCCCTTTAAACATTGCTTCAATTGTTGCAATATATAGTCTAACGATGATTATCCTAGCAAATTTAGCGCATTTAAAAACCTCTTGGCACCCCCTATGTGGCCGA
>JACKQG010005318.1_pt1 | contig 14284 bp, 11 predicted proteins | sample 8237621 | NCBI WGS metagenome assembly JACKQG01 (sample SAMN15677084, study PRJNA649215) | marine metagenome | biome: marine; feature: Black Sea; material: saline water; isolation source: suspended particulate matter (SPM) from the Black Sea western gyre | collected 2013-06-09/2013-06-10 | depth...
AAATTTTAGCTTTTTTCTATAAAACACCCGTAATATCAGGAATATTAAGAAGTTTTTCTCGCATATTGGAATATTGAAGAAAAAATTCTCGTTTTTCCGGTTTCAATATCCCTTTGGAAGCATTATAACAAATTGAATTTACTTGAATTAGACAGCAAGTTGCTCTTTTAGTTATGCGGCAATATTGCGCGTTTTTTCTACTCACTCACTATGTTTCTCAATTAAGAATGGAAATATGGATCAAAGTCTTGCCATTCAATTTAACCAAATAGATACATGGACGAAATACGCCTTTCACATTCATAGGTATACTAAGATACTATATGAACCACTCTTTAGAGGCCAGGGCAATAAATTTCGGGGTGCTGGTTGCACTGATTCTGGTTGGAGGCTTGAACCGAGTTTATATAGGAAGCCTAAAACATCTCATCCCCGTTTTATTGATTGTGTTAAAGCAATCCTAAAGGATAATAAATGCCAAAGTTTAATTGCCAAAGCAGTAGGACGCAATTTGAATAAAGACGTTGAGGCAGATAGGGAGTTATTGATTGGTCTAATGAGGCACTTAGGATTTCAAACTCCTTTACTTGATTGGACCAAGAATCCTTTTGTAGCAGCATATTTTGCATTCAGAAATATTCATGAAGACTCTGATGAAGTTTCTATTTTTGTTTTTGACCAAAAAGCCTGGCTGAATAATCAAAATCCTCTAACATCTCGTGATTTGAATATTCTTAAACTTCAGGAATTGGAACATATAATTCCAAGGCAGAAGACTCAGGAAAGTGTCTATGTTTATAGCAGAGCTGAGGAGATTTTTAGCGAATTGTTAGGGGATGAGCTTGAAGGGAAAAATTATTTCATCGCCTACTGCACCCTCTCTATTCATGATCGGAAAAAAGTCCTCAATGACCTTAGAGAAATGGATATTTACTATGACAAGCTTTTTCCTGATGAAAAAAAAGTTGAGGAGATGAAAAGATCTATAGACGACGCAATGAAAGATCTACTTAATTTCAACAACTCAACATAACCTGCGCCTGGACGCAGACGGGCTAAAAACCGCGCCCGCTGGTCAGGCGCGCCGTTCGGTGAGATAAATATAGGGAATACAATAACTTGAAAAAAAAGTGCTACATCATAGCTGGCCCCAATGGCGCAGGGAAAACAACATTTGCAACTGAATTTCTTCCAATTGAAGCCGAATGTCTGAATTTCATAAATGTAGATTTGATCGCTCAAGGCCTGTCGCCTTTTCAACCGGACAAAATGGCTGTCGAAGCAGGAAGGTTAATGATTAAGCATATTAACGAATGTGTTAATCGGAGTGAATCCTTTGCTTTTGAAACAACACTTAGCGGCAAGGGGTATATCAATAAAATAAAAAAATGGAAGCCGAAACAATATGAAATCATAATTTATTATCTCAAAATCCCGTCAGTGGAGTTCGCCATTGAACGTGTGAAACTGAGAGTTACCCTAGGTGGCCATAATGTCCCTGAGCAGGACATCATACGTCGATTTGAAAGAAGTTGGACCAACTTTCAACAGATATACAAACCTCTGGCTGACTCATGGATTGTTTTTGACACATCTGGGAACCAGCCTGTTATACTTGACGAATCGGAGAGTTAAAAATGAAAAAACACAATAAGTATGCATTATTAGGGTTAAAGGCTTTAGAGCGGGCCGCTTCAAAAGTCGCAGAAAATGCAAGAAAAAATGGGTATAAAATTCCGGTATGGAAAAATGGGCGTATAGAATATGAAATTCCAGGAATAATCACTGAACAAGGCGCTCAAGCTGACCGCCAACAGCTCGGCGGTTTTTCAAAGTGAATGTTCCGCATAAAGTTTTGTGTTCCCCAAAAGTAGTTAGTGCCCATCCACGAATGGCTCTTTTACGCGATTTCGGCGTTGGGCGCCATGATTTGAATCCTCGAAATAGCCTGCTATTCCTATAGATAATACACTGTTTTTTTAATAAATAGAGTCTTCTCAAAAATTTTCATGAAATATCCGGGCTAGCGAATGTCCGCATGGTATTTCTGTAAAGACTTTACCGTGGCCCCGCCTTTTCTCCGAGCGGCAATGCCTCTGGCCGCCGCCGCCGCCGCCGCGGTTGTGGTAATATAGGAAACGTTGTACTTGATCGCCGCCTTGCGGATATAGGAGTCGTCGTCTTTGCTCTCTTTGCCGCTGGGGGTGTTGATAATCAGCTGAATCTCCCCGTTTTTAATGGCGTCCACAATGTCGGGACGACCGTATCCCAATTTCTTGATCGGCTCTGACTTGATGCCGCGTTCCGCCAGAAAACCAAAGGTGCCGTTGGTCGCCCGGATCCTGAAGCCCATTTCCTGAAAAAGCCTGGCCGGCTCCAGAACGCTCGGTTTATCGCGGTCGGCAACGGTGATCAGGACGGTTCCCTCCACCGGCAGGGACACCCGGGTCGCCTCCTGGGCCTTATAGAACGCCATACCGAAGGAATCCGCCATCCCCAGCACTTCGCCGGTTGAGCGCATCTCCGGTCCCAGCAGCGGGTCCACCTCAGGCAGCATATTAAAAGGAAATACCGCCTCTTTGACACCGAAATGCGGAATCGTTTTTCTCTCGATGCCGATCTCCGCGAGCGTTTTACCCAGCATGACCTGGGTGGCCAGCCGGGCCATGGCGATATTGCATACCTTGGAAACGATCGGCACGGTGCGCGACGCCCGCGGGTTGGCTTCCAGGATGTAAACGGTATCGTTCGCAATGGCGTACTGAACGTTCATCAGACCGACCACGTTGAGTTCGATGGCTATTTTGCGGGTGTACTCGTTGATGGTTTCGATGTGCTTCTGGGGAATGCTGATGGGCGGAATCACGCAGGCAGAGTCCCCGGAATGGATCCCGGCCAGTTCGATATGCTCCATCACCGCCGGGACAAAGGCGTCGGTGCCGTCTGCAATCGCATCGGCCTCGGCCTCGATGGCGTTTTCCAAAAATTTATCGATTAAAATCGGCCGCTCCGGTGAGACTTCCACGGCCGCGGCCACGTAGCGCAGCAGCATCTCCTCGTCCAGAATGATTTCCATGGCACGTCCGCCCAACACATAGGAGGGGCGGACTATCAGCGGATATCCGATCTGTTCGGCGATTTTCAGGGCCTCCTCCACGTTGCTGGCCATACCGGACTCCGGCTCGGGAATGCCCAGCTTGCGCATCAATTTGCGGAATCGATCCCGGTCCTCTGCCAGGTCGATTGTGTCGGGCGAAGTCCCTAAAATCTTGACGCCGGCTTCCGCCAGTTCTGCGGCGATGTTCAGGGGCGTTTGACCGCCGAACTGAACAATCACACCCTCCGGCTTTTCTTTTTGATAAATGCTCAGAACATCCTCCACGGTCAAGGGCTCGAAATACAGTTTGTCAGAAGTGTCGTAATCCGTGGAAACCGTTTCAGGATTGCAGTTGACCATGATGGACTCGTACCCCTCGTCCCGGATGGCAAAAGCGGCGTGAACACAGCAGTAGTCGAACTCGATCCCCTGGCCGATGCGGTTCGGACCTCCGCCGAGAACCATAATTTTTTTACGGTCACTTACCGCTACCCGGTCGGGGGCATTATAGGTCGAATAATAATAGGCCGCATTCTCCACCCCGCTGACCGCAACCGGTTCCCAGGCTTCGACCACGCCCAGGGCGGTGCGCCTGGCGCGAATTTCTTTTTCGGGAATACCCAATAACTTGGCCAGATATTTATCGGCAAAACCGTCCTTTTTGGCCTGAATCAGCAAGTCGTCGGGCAGCATCCGGCCCTTATGTTCAAGAATTTGGTTTTCAAACTCAACCAGTTCCTTCATCTGCTCGATGAACCAGGGTTTGATATGGGTTAGCGCGTAAAGTTTCTGGACATCGGCGCCCTTGCGCAGGGCCTCGTACATCATAAACTGTCGTTCGCTGGTGGGCGTATTCAGCATGTTGAGCAGCTCATCCAGGGACTTTTTGTTGAAATTTTTGGCAAAACCGAGACCGTAGCGATTGATTTCCAGGGAGCGGATCGATTTTTGAAAGGCCTCCTTGTAGGTCTTGCCCAGGCTCATGACTTCACCGACGGCCCGCATCTGGGTGCCGAGCTTGTCTTCGACGCCTTCAAATTTCTCAAACGCCCAGCGCGCAAATTTAACCACGACATAGTCGCCGGAAGGCGTGTATTTCTCAAGGGTTCCGTCCCGCCAGTACGGAATTTCGTCCAGGGTCAGCCCTCCGGCCAGAAGCGAAGAAACAAAGGCGATCGGAAAGCCCGTGGCCTTGGACGCCAGGGCCGACGAACGCGAGGTCCGGGGATTAATTTCGATAACGACCACCTGGCCTGTTTTGGGATCATGAGCGAACTGGACGTTGGTACCGCCGATGACTTCGATCGCTTCCACGATGTCGTAAGAGTATTGCTGCAGTCGTTGCTGCAGTTCGGGAGCGATGGTCAGCATGGGTGCGGTGCAATAGGAGTCTCCGGTATGGACGCCCATCGCATCGACGTTTTCAATAAAGCAGACGGTGATCATCTGATTTTTGGCGTCCCGGACAACCTCGAGTTCCAGTTCTTCCCAGCCCAGGACCGACTCTTCCACCAGAACCTGGTTGACGATGCTGGCCGCAAGACCGCGGGCAGCCACGGTACGCAGTTCCTCAACATTATAAACCAGCCCGCCGCCGGTCCCGCCCAGGCAGTAGGCCGGACGAAGCACAACAGGATAACCCAGGGTTTCGGCAACCTTCTCGGCATCGTCCACGCTGTTGACCGCCTGGCTCCTGGGCATTTCAATCCCAAGGCGATTCATGGTCTCCTTGAAGGCAGTGCGGTCTTCCCCGCGTTCAATGGCATCGACATTAACACCGATGACCCGGACCCCGTATTTATCCAGCACGCCGGCTTTGGCCAACTGGGATGACAGGTTCAAGCCGGACTGTCCGCCCAGGTTCGGCAAGAGCGCGTCCGGCCGTTCTGCCTCGATAATATCCGTCAGCGTCTGGAGATTGAGCGGTTCAATATAGGTGACATCGGCCATGCCCGGGTCCGTCATAATCGTTGCCGGGTTGGAATTAACCAGTATGATTTTATATCCCAGACTGCGCAAAGCCTTGCAGGCCTGCGTCCCGGAATAATCGAATTCACATGCCTGTCCGATAATAATGGGTCCTGATCCGATGATTAAAACCTTATCGATGTCCTCACGTTTGGCCATGACAACTCCTTTCAGCGCATTAAAAATAACTGCTCCCATCCCAGCAGTGGGTACACAACTTTTCCTTTGGCAGACCGATGGCGTCTACAAGATTTTCAAGTTTTTGATATTTTAAGGAAGTCAGTCTTAATCGCCGCCGAATTCTGTCGACCATTGCCACATTTTTTTCTGAATCCGACTTGGCGTATTGATCCAAGAATCTGTCATCAACGCCCTCAATTTCTTTGATCGCTTTTCGTCCCGCGAGGTCAAGCGTCGATCGCGAGGTCGAAAAATTGAGAAACTCACAAGGATAAATCAGGGTCGGACAGGCCGGCCGCATATGAACCTCCAATGCTCCAATATCAAATAATATCTGGATGTTGTCCTGCAGTTGGGTACCCCTGACAATGGAGTCCTCACAGAACAGAATTCTATTCCCTTTTATCAGCGTTTTAATGGGGATCAGTTTCATTTGGGCCACAAGGTCTCTGATGCTTTGATCCTGAGGCATAAAACTTCGGGGCCATGTCGGTGTGTATTTCACAAAAGGCCTTATGTACGGCATCTTTTTCTCATTGGCGTAACCGATGGCGTGCCCGGTTCCCGAATCCGGAATGCCGGCAACGCAATCGATCTCAACGTCGTCCTCTCTTCCAAGGGCCGCACCGCACCTGTTTCTGACAAATTCTACATTGATGCCTTCGTAGCTTGAAGCTGGATACCCGTAATACACCCAGAGAAACGCACAGATCTGCATCTTTTCCCCGGGCTTCTTTCTCTGTTCGTACCCGTCGGCGGTCAGAAAAACAATTTCACCCGGACCAAGGTATCTGTCCACCTCAAAACCAAGATTGGGAAATGCACACGTTTCCGAGGATGCCGCAAAGGCGCCGTCTTTTTTACCGATAATAACCGGAGTCCGGCCCAATTTGTCCCGGGCGGCGTAAATTCCTTTTTCCGTCAAAAGGAGCATGGAGCACGAACCTTTGATTGTTTCCTGGGCGTTCTGGAGGCCCTCTTCAAAAGAGCTTTTTTCACAGATCAACGTTGCGATCAGTTCTGTCGGGCTTAATTCGCCGCCGCTGGTTTCATAAAAATGAATTCTCTTTTGATAGGCCTTATCGGCAATTTCCTGAAGGTTGTTGATTTTTCCGACGGTAACGATGCCGAATTTTCCCAGATGAGATCCGAAGATCAACGGCTGTGCATCCGAATCGCTGATCACGCCGATGCCTTTGCGGCCCTTCAGCTTGGGAAGATCCGTTTCAAATTTGGATCTGAAATAGTTGCTTTCAATATTATGGATGGACCGGGCGAATCCGGTGGGCGTTTTGGTCGCAAGCCCGCCCCGACGCGTCCCGAGGTGAGAATGATAGTCGGTGCCGTAAAACAGATCGTTGACACAATTCTGTTTTGAAACAACTCCAAATAATCCCCCCATGAATGCCTCCTGCTGTATCGGAAAATATTTTGTCCCTAAACTGAGCGTTATAGATTTTGGGAATAGTTAATTCCCAAATATTTTACTTGAAAATCGCTCAATTTAGGTTGTCACAGGCTATAATTGTTATTAACTAAAAATTCAACCTTTAAGTGATACTAACTTTGCCATCGTTCAAACTCATTCGGCCGGCCTGAAAAAAGAAGCATCGAACCGATTGAAACCCCACCATAAATCATGTAACATAGATAGAATGCCCTGAACCCCCGCTTAACCGGATATTTAAGATCTGCGATTGAAACAGGCGCCAGCGGAATTCACAGCGGCAATCGCATGCTTGCTTGATGACGATATAGCTGATAAAGCTCTGGAATTACTAAAACCTAAAAACTGCACGAAAAATTTTGAAAAGTAAAATATAATTGAGTGCAAACAAAGTGGGAAAAAGGAAAGGAATGTTAACAGCCGCCGCAATTCCGGCATATTGTCTGCGTACGCCTCCGGACGGTCAACGCCTTAAGATTTTAGACAGCGGCGTTGAGGATGAAGCTGAAGAAAAAACGTCCGATGAAGAGGAATACCTGCTTTGTCGTCAATGTCTGCACGTAATTACGAGTTCGGCCGAACGAATCGCTGTCCAGGGCTCGCACCGGCACACCTTTGCCAATCCTCACGGGATTGTCTTTGAGATCGGGTGTTTCCGATCCGTTCCGGGATGCGGCTATGCCGGCCCTGCTGCGGACGAATTCACCTGGTTTGCGGGCTTTAGCTGGAGGGTGGCTGTTTGCATCCGGTGTCTGACCCATCTGGGGTGGCTGTTTGCTTCTGCGGGTTATGACAGTTTCCACGGATTGATTCTGGACCGCCTCGTGACTCAAAATCAATAAGGAGATAAACAATGACGACAGCATCCGACCAAAACAGACAAAAACATCAAACGCCCCCGGCGACTGCCCGTGAAGAATTCTCTATGGCGGACGCCGCGGCCATCACCGGCGTGACCAGCAACCATATTCTCAATTTTTTAAAGTTAAAAAAACGGATTGATGCGATCATCGCCGCAATGAAGGGCTGATGCAGCTGACAAAAACCCAAATCGCTTAATTTGGAAAACGTTGAAAAAAGGAGGAGCCAATGGTCATGAGAATAGAAATGAAAACAATTCTTTGCACGACCGATATCTCAGAGTACTCCAATCATACCATACCCTTCGGGATAGCTCTGGCCAGAGAGTTTAGCGCCAAGCTTTATGTCTGCCACGTCATCGATTTGCCCAGCGGTGTCATGTATGGAGAGACCCCGATATTTTTCATGGAGCAGCAGAACCGGATTATTGATTACGTTCGGCAGCAGCTCGAGGCCTTGATCGGTAATGCCCGGGTCGACTGGGAACCTTTGGTCACCATCGGTTTTGCCGCCGAGGAAATAAACCGGATGGCTGCCGAGAAAGGCGCCGACCTGGTGATTGCTGCCACCCATGGGCGGTCGGGTTTGAAAAGACTGATTCTCGGCTCCGTTACCGGGCGTCTCATGCGAATCCTTCCATGTCCGCTGCTGATCGTGCGCGGCCCCGAACACGGGTTATCGGCCTCTGCCGATGAGGGCAACTGGTTTCAACGGATTCTGGTAGGATATGATTTTTCCGAAGATTCAGGCCTGGCATTTCAATATGCCCTGAGCCTGGCGCAGGATTTTCAATCCGAACTGCACCTGGTACACGTCCTTGAGCCGCCGGTTTACTCCGACTGGCTGACAACCCCCTTAGCCCCTGCTGATACTCTTCAGCAGGATTTGCGCACCTTGTTGACGGAAAAACTTGCCCAAAAGATCCCTGAACAAGCATTGAACTGGTGTAATCCGAAAGCCATACTCCTTGACGGTCAACCCCATGAAGAGATTACACGCTATGCCGTTGACAACCATATTGATTTAATCGTTCTCGGGGTTCGGGGTCGCGGCCTGGTAGAGTCCCTGTTGGTAGGATCGACCACGGATCGTGTTGCCCGGCGGTCACCCTGCCCGGTGCTTTCGGTATGCCCCAAAAAGTAAAAAGCCTATTTAAAAAAAATGGCACAAAATTTGCTGTCCATATAATCAAAGGAAACCAAGATACTCTGGTACCAATCTGAGAGGTAGATGTCGGGGCATGGCAACGATCCTGGACCTTTTTCGTTTTTTAAAAAACAACATGAGGATTCTACAATGGCCCCTAATCCCACCCATGAAAAACCGGAACAAACCGATAAAATTAAAGTGTCCGGAATTAATATCGAATGGCGTCCCAGGCATGGCACCTGCACCTTTGAAAACTTGCCGGCAGCAATGTTGTGGATTGACACGACTCTTGCAGGGTTGATGTCCGGTGTTCAGGCCATGGTCGGGACGGACCGCTTTGGCCTGGCCCTGCAGGCTGAGGGTCGCAATAGCGTTGAAGCCGACTGGCAGGTTATCTCCAGGTTCTCCAGTTTTAGAGACGGTTTTATCGCCATTGCCAATATCGCCGCCGTGGCCGGCTGGGGAAACTGGCGTCTGGTGTCTTTTGACGACCAAAAGAAAGAATGCCGATTTCAAGTTAAGGAAAGCTGGGAAGGCCGCTATCAGAAATCGTTGGGGGTTTGCTGGGGCAGCGGCATGCTGGCGGGAAAATTGGCGGGTTACTGTTCCAAGCTTTTTAATACCAACTGCTGGGCCGACCAAACTGCATATATCGCCAAGGGGGATAAATATGATGAATTTACAGTGGGGCCTTCGGAGCGCTCCATAGAAAAGGAAATCGAGAATCTGCTGGCAACCGACGAGGCCACGCGGGCCGATATGGCCGTGGCACTGCAAACGCTGCGGAAAGAAGCCGAAGAACGCCGGCGTACCGAGGAGGCCTTAAGAGAGAGTGAAGAACGATACCGGAGCCTGTTCAAGAACAATCACTCCGTCATGCTCCTTATTGATCCGAAAAATGCGGATATCGTCGACGCCAATCCGGCCGCGGTCTGCTTTTACGGCTGGAGCCACCAAGAGCTTACCGGTAAAAAGATTACCGACATCAATACGCTCACCAGAAAACAGGTGTTTCAGGAAATGGAGCGAGCCCAGACGGAACAACGCCGGCACTTCCTTTTCTGTCACCGCTTGGCAAGCGGCGAAATCCGTGACGTCGAAGTATACAGCGGCCCCATCAAGGTGCATGGGAAAAAACTTCTGTATTCGATTGTTCACGATATCACCTCTCGCAAGCAGGCTGAAACCGCACTGCGGGAGTCTGAAAATCGTTTTCGAATGCTCTACAAGGAATCGAAGCAGAGAGAACAATTATACGAGTCTCTTTTAAAATCAACCCCGGATGCAGTAACCATCTATAACCTCAAAGGCGAGACAATTTATATCAATCCGGCCTTCACGCGCATCTTTGGTTTCACCATGGAGGACGTCCTGGGAAAACGCATTCCCTTTGTTCCTGAAAGTGAAATGAAAAGAACATTGGCAGGCATTGAGCAGGTTCTGGACGGAATCCCTGTTTATGGTTTTGAAACCAGGAGACTGACTAAGGACGGCCGGATTCTGGACATCACGTTGAGTTCGGCCTGCTATCATGATCATGAAGGCAATGCCGGCGGAATCGTCGTAATGCTAAGGGATGTAACCGAGGCCAAGAAGACCGAAAAACAACTCCAGCAAGCCCAAAGGATGGAAGCCATCGGCACCCTTGCCGGCGGTATAGCCCATGACTTTAACAACCTTCTAATGGGTATCCAGGGGCGCACCTCTTTGATGCTGATGGATACGGAGTTTTCTCACCCTTTTTTTGAACATCTCAAAGGGATAGAGGACTATATTAAAAGTGCGGCCGATCTGACCAGGCAGCTTCTGGCGTTTGCCAGAAGCGGAAAATATGAGGTCAAACCGACCGACCTGAACGAGCTTGTCCATAAAAGCGCTGAACTGTTCGGACGCACCAAAAAAGAGATCTCCATCCATAAAAAATACCGGAAGGGCATCTGGAGCGTTGAAGTGGATCAGAGCCAGATCGAGCAGGTGATGCTGAATCTGTACGTCAATGCCTGGCAATCGATGCCCGGCGGTGGGGAATTATATCTTGAAACCGCAAATGTCGTGCTTGACGACAGCATTGTAAAGCCTTATGACCTTGCGCCCGGCAACTATGTAAAAATATCCGTTGCCGACACCGGCGTCGGTATGGACAAGGCCACTTTGGAAAGAATCTTCGATCCCTTCTTTACCACCAAGGAGATGGGCAGGGGTACCGGCTTGGGGCTGGCTTCGGCCTATGGCATCATCAAAAATCACGGCGGCATTATCAACGCTTACAGTGAGAAAGGCCAAGGCGCCGTTTTTAGCATATACCTGCCGGCTTCGGAAAAGAAAGTTGTCAAAGAAAAGGAGCTGCCGCAAGAAATACTCAAAGGCGATGAAACGATTCTTTTGGTTGATGATGAAAAGATCATCATCGATGTCGCCAAAGAGCTGCTGAAGCGAATCGGCTATAAGGTTTTAATTGCCAAAAGCGGGAAAGCGGCGGTTGAGCTCTATGAAGCCAATACCGCTGAAATCGACATGGTCATCCTGGATATGATCATGCCGGAGATGGGCGGCGGGGAGACCTATGACCGTCTTAAAAAGATCAACCCCGATGTAAAGGTCCTGCTTTCAAGCGGCTACAGCATCGACGGTCAGGCCACTGAAATCCTGAAAAGGGGTTGCAGCGGTTTTATCCAGAAACCATTCCGCATGAAAGATCTGTCACACAAGCTAAGGGAGATTTTGGACAGCAGCTAACCCGGATTTTTCATCGTGCCTGTTGATAGAACGTCAACTCCCAGACCCATGATACCGCATCGTGGCGCAGGATATAAACGGCCATGTCATCCCCCAAAATTTTGAAGTAGCGATGGTCCGGCGCCATCCAGCGATCCAGAACATCTTTGACTTCGATTTTTCTGGACCCCAACCAGAATCGCCGGGGCGTTTCTTCCCCGCGGTATCCGGCATAGCATTCCACGCGGACAGGCATCATTTATTGTCAACCCTGAACAGTTATTTGGGTAGTCGGGGAGTTTGCGCTCTTAAACCGCTCCATGGACAGTCATAATATTTACACTCAAACAGCATACGCTTCAAGCTAAGATCATCCATTTAAGCTAATGAAGCGGGTTTTATAAAAAACTCCCCGAGTCTTGAGTTATTTTTGTTGAATAAACCAATTATTATATGTAACTTTATCTTAAGTTGAGGGAAAATACCATGTCCACCAGCACAATGGCAACCGACAACTTCACCAAATCCGGTCCCAAGGTCACGCGCGTCGGGCTCGGTGGCGAGGGGATTCTGCGAACCCACCAAAGGACAGCCCGGGCCCGCGAAGTTATTCAAGCGGCGATCAAGCAGGGGATCACCTATTTTGATTCTGCCAGAGTCTACGCCGACAGCGAGATCTACTACGGCTCGGTGTGGCAAGAATTACCGCAAACACGCCTGCAAATTTTTCAGGCCAGCAAATCCGCCAGCCGCGACAGGGCCGGGGCCCAGGCGGACCTTGAAGAAACCCTTGAACGTTTAAATACCAATTACTTAGATTTATGGCAAATCCACGATGTCCGCACGCACGATGACATTCGGAAGATATCAGGGCCGGGAGGTGCTTTGGAAGCCTTTGTCGAGGCCAAGTCCTCCGGAAAGGTCCGCTTCATTGGCGTTAGCGGGCATCACGATCCCGCGATTCTGACCAGAGCCGTTGAAGAGTGGCCGGTGGATGCGGTCATGATGCCGGTCAATCCGGTCGAAGTAATACTCGGCGGCTTTTTGACATCAACGCTTGCAGCCGCCAGGGCAAAAGGGATCGCGATTATCGCAATGAAAATTCTGGGCGCCTCCCACTACGTTCATTTTAAATTCGGCATAACACCGGAGTTGCTGATCCGGTATGCGCTTTCCCATGATATTACCGTGGCCATCGTGGGGTGTTCATCCGCCGAGGAAGTCAAAACACTGGCAGAGACCGGACGGGATTTTAAGCCGCCGGCCGCGGAGGAAACATCGCAGCTTTTAAAAGTTTTTGAACCCTATGCCAGGCGGCTGGCATATTATCGCGGAGTCTTATAATATTTTCGAAAAACGAAACACGAAAAATACTTCCTATGGACAAAGCAGGACAGATAAACAATTTATCACGAAAGCACGAAATTTAGAAAACACGAAAAACATATTTAAATCATTTTTAATTTCGTGCTTTCCTTCTTTCGTGTTTTCGTGATTGCCACATCGAATCCATTACTATAAAGCCCACATTCAAAACCAAAGAACAGGAGTCAAAAATGGTACGAACGGAAATATCACTTTTTCTGAAAAACGTCCCCGGAGAACTGGGAAGACTGGCCTCATTGCTGGGAAATGAAGGCATCAATATCGATGCCCTCACGATCCAGGATGCCTCCAGCTATGTACAGAACCTTTTCCAAGCCAGGGGAAAATCTCTTAAGCGCATTGCTTCGGTGGCCAGCTACAATTCCATGCGCAAGGATTCGGCCGAATTCGCCCTGATACGGCTTCTGGTGGATCAGACCGACAAGGCCGTCGACCTGTTGTCTAAAAATGAATTTATTTTCGACATTATGCCGGTAATGGCCCTTGAGCTTGACAACAAACCCGGCAGTCTGGCCGCCATCGCCACCAAATTCGGCGAAGAAGGCATCAACATCAACTATGTTTACGGTACGGTGTCCTCTCCCGATGAAAAATGCCTGTTCGTCTTCTGCCCCGAAGACATTGAGCTTGCCTCCAAAATCTTCAAAGATTGGTCTTAATACAGATTTCGTTAAATGGTCGATTCGTTGATTGGTTGAGTGGCTGAATATCAATTAACCAATTAACGAATTAACGAAGAACCATTTGACCATTTAACCCATAAACCAGTTAACGATATCTGTAACAAGAATCGGTCGTCAATTTTTTGTTCACCACCGCCAACAATTTAACAGCCGATCTTCTTTTCAAGACCCCGCAGCTTCATTTCTGATTTTTTAACATGGATATCCTTTAACACTATGTTTTTACCGTATTGATATTATATGAGTTTTAATCTTTCTGGATAAATGCATAAGATTTATTTCAAATTGGCATATATATTGCTGACAGACATAAATGCACCATCTCATTTGCCGACCAGCTGAAGTTTTTTAGGAGGGACCCTATGGTACCGATTTTTTTTCCTGCGATCGCGGCAGAAAAAAAAGAAGAAAAAGTACCAATGATTAAAGTAATTCCCGACACTGGCACCGTTTTAGTTGTCGAAGACGAAGAGATTGTCATGAATGTAAACCGAGCAATGCTGGAAAGGTTGGGTTATCGCGTTTTGGAGGCCAAAACCGGGAAGGAAACTATTGATATTATAAAGAACTTTGAAGGGGACATTGACATTGCGCTGTTGGATGTTAAATTGCCGGACATGGAAGGCGGCATGATCTACCCGCTTATCAAGAAAACCCGACCAAATACAAAGGTTATCGTTTGCAGCGGTTATTCTATGGATGGCCCCGCACAGGAAATTCTATATGCAGGTGCGGAGGACTTTATTCAAAAACCGTTTTCTTTTGGATCATTGTCGGCAAAATTAAAGACTGTGCTAG
>JACKQG010005320.1_pt1 | contig 14283 bp, 18 predicted proteins | sample 8237621 | NCBI WGS metagenome assembly JACKQG01 (sample SAMN15677084, study PRJNA649215) | marine metagenome | biome: marine; feature: Black Sea; material: saline water; isolation source: suspended particulate matter (SPM) from the Black Sea western gyre | collected 2013-06-09/2013-06-10 | depth...
GGGGACCATTATCAATCCACTGGACGGCGAATTCGATATTGACGATGGGGTCTATCTGCAACACCTGGATAAGAACGACGATAGCGAATGGCCGACACCCGAAACCGTCCATCGTTGGCTGGTAAACGCGATCGACGGACATACCAAAGAAAAGCCAATCGACAAACGCACGTGTGTTCGTGTGCAGTATGCGGGTCAATTTCACGTAGATTTGCCAATATATGCAAAGCTTTATGGTGATTTTCTATTGGCTGAAAAAGGAGCCAAAGGATGGCATCGCAGTAATCCAAAGGCTCTGACTGAATGGTTCATTGAGAATGTAAAACAACACGGCGGGCAACTTCGCAGAATAGTACACTACCTGAAGGCATGGGCCGACTTTCAATCCGGTAGGAGAGGTAAAATGCCAAGCGGTCTGATCCTGGCGTCACTGGCGGCCCGGAACTTCCTGCCAAATGAGAGGGATGATTTGTCTTTTGCAGATACGGCTTACGCAATTTCAAATGCTGTAAATTTCGTTTTCTGTGTTTACAATCCCGTGGACAGTGATGAAGACCTTGCTGCGCGGCTGACCGATGAACAAAAAGCTCGCTTCCAAGAAGCCATTTCGGACCTGGCTTCTGATGCTGCTATTGCCGTTCACGCCGATGACCGCGAAGAAGCATCCAAGCTCTGGAGAAGGCAACTTGGTGATCGTTTTCCCGCCGTTGAAAAGGACGACAACGCTAACCAGAAGAAAGAAGACGCAGGTAAAATAGCTGCATTTTATGCCGCGAAAAACCCGCCAAAGCCATGGGGGCATCTGTAATGGCTCAGTGGTACGAAAACAACCGCAAACTGTTCTGCGAAGAAAGAAAAACACTTGCTTCAGCCTGCCCGCGGCTGAAACTAACCGTTGTCGAACCCGGTTTTAAGGTAAATAGTGTATGCTATCTGAAACAGGGACGTGCGGTTGTTTATGGAACGTATGGCCTTCAGATCCCCGACACACATCGGCAGATCGACTACGGAATCGTTCTCTTGCTTCCAGGCAATTACCCCAAGCTACCTCTTGTAATGTATTGCAATGACCCAAAGCTGCCGATCGACAGCATCGACCGCTTTAAGCTCTCTCAGAAATATCTTGGATAGAGAAGGTATTCTGGACAGGCACTCATTGGCGGGTTTTTACAGATATTCCTTGACGCCCTTGAAGCTTTGGCGGTGGATGGGGCAGCAGTCGTATTTTCGGATGGCGGCCTTATGGGCCTTGGTGGGATAGCCTTTGTGTTGCAAAAAACCGAACTGGGGGTACTCCCGGTGGTATTTTTCCATTAATGATTTCAAATGGCTAACCTGAATTCTTATCTGGAAATTTTCATTTAAGATCTTCGATCCATAAGAGATGCTCTCCAAGAGCGGTTTTTGAAAAGATGCGATAAAATTTTTGATCAGCGGTTATCAACGGGCAGTTTTCGTCGATGGCGACTGCCAAATATAATCCGTCGTAAACCGAACATTGAAATTCAACAGCAAGCTCAAGGGCGTAAGGGGTAAGAGCACGGGTCTCACGTTGTTTGAACCCAAAGGAAAGAAGATCTGTCAAGGCCTCTTTTGCGTCGGCCTCATCCATCTCGCCGCCGCGCACTTTTTTCCAAAATACATTGCCCATTTCAGCGAAAAACAGATCAGGGATGACCCACTCCGGTTCTCTGGAGGCAAGTTGAAATGCTGCGTCACTGTATTGCTCTTCCAGATACCATTTGGCGGCCACGGAAGCATCAAGAACAAGCCGTTTCAACGCTCCCTGTCCTCCCGGATGAGTATAGCACTGTCGGTCTTGATTCTTCCCGCTGTTCGCTGCCGAATCGCCCGGGCACGAGCAAGGAAATCATTTATATTTATGGGCGTTGATACCTTGGCGGCCTGTTCAAGAATCACCTTGAGTTCACCCTGTAAAGATCGCCGGTTCCTTTGCGCTCTTTTTTTCAAGGTTTCAATAAGTTGAGGATCAATATCTCGGACCAACACCTGCGCCATGACAACCACCTCCCGTATGGAAAACCAAAATTGCTATCATTATGCTATCATAAAGATCGGGCATGGTCAATCCTTTAAACCATAGGAAAATTCCAGTCTATGCTTGAGCCTTATATTCTAAACGCCTGCATGTTTATAAGCCAAAATCCAAGACATTTAAAAGGCACAGAAATATTTGCAGTTGCCGATTTCATATGATATCTAGTTTTTTATTTAAATACCGGGTAAAAAGATATGGAGAATCCTCCGCATTTGATTTTGCATTCACAAAAAGATCCTCCGGCATACAGCGAGGACGGGGTCGATCTAACCCTGATACGCTGGATGCTCTCGCTTACACCGACAGAGCGGTTGAACGTACTGCAGCAGAATATGTTATCCATTGTCAGGCTGAAACATGCAGGAATCCGTGCCGCAGATTATTGAAATTCTTCGCGTTCTTGACGATCGCCAGGTGAAATTTATTATCGTCGGCGGTGTCTGCGCTGTTCTCCACGGCGCTCCGATTACCACATTCGATCTGGATCTAGTGCATTCCAGAGCGCCGGACAATCTCCATTGCCTGGTGAATGCCTTGATAGATCTGGACGCATATTATCGGGGACATCTAAAACGGATAAAACCGGATGTCGAATCACTGGCATCACCGGGGCACCATCTTTTGATGACACGGTTCGGACCGCTTGACCTTCTCGGAACCATCGAAAAGAATTTGGGATATGCCAATCTGATCGGGCATTCGGAAGAGATTCAAATTGAAAACCTTCAACTTCGCATTCTGAGCCTTGAGCATCTTATCGAAATCAAAGAGCAGACCTTTCGGGAAAAGGATCGCTTGATACTGCCGGTTTTAAAGCACACGTTGCAAGAAAGAGAGAAAAACAAAAAAAAATGAGCCCGGTCTGACGCCTTTTTCATTCCTTCAAAAGCGCCTTTGTCAGGGAACGATATTAGAAAAAACAAACCGGAGCGTTTTTTACAGATATTCCTTGACGCCCTTGAAGCTTTGGCGGTGAATCGGGCAGCAGCCGTAGGTTTGGATGGCGGCCTTGTGGGCCTTGGTGGGATAGCCTTTGTGTTGCAAGAAGCCGAACTGGGGGTACTCCCGGTGGTATTTTTCCATGATTCTGTCGCGGGTGACTTTGGCGATAATCGATGCCGCCGCAATGGAAACACTCAAGCTGTCGCCTTTGGGTATCGGTTTCTGAGGCAGGTCGGAGGAAATCCGGAAAATGCCGTCGATCAGCAGGTAATCCGGCCTAAGAGACATATTTTCAACCGAAAGCGCCATGGAACGGCGTGATGCCTCCAGGATATTGATGCGATCGATTTCGGAAGGGCCGACGATGCCGATGCCGACCGAGACAGCGTGCTCGTGAATGATGTCGAAAAAATAATCCCGTTGTTTGGGCGTTAATTTTTTTGAATCGGTGATACCGGAAGCGGAAAAGGATGCAGGCAGAATCACCGCTGCCGAAACAACCGGGCCGGCCAGGGGGCCCCGGCCGGCCTCATCAATGCCCGCTATTTTTGAAAAGCCTTTTTCAGACGCCCTTTTTTCGAAAAACCACAAGTCCGGTTTCATGAAACCACTTCGAAATTCCTACCCCTGCCGAGAAGAAAGTTAAAAAACAGATCACGAAAGCACGAAAAGACGAAGACACGAAAAAAATATATTTTCGTGCTTTCAAAATTTCGTGTTTTCGTGATGATATTCACGTGTGTCTGCAAAAAACACCTGAAATTTATGAATAAGGGCTGCTCAATGAAACACTATGTGTAGCGGCGCTCCTTAATCCTGGCAGCTTTGCCCCTCAGTTTTCGCAGGTAATAGATTTTGGCCCGGCGAACACGGCCGTGGGTAACGACTTCAATTTTGTCGATTACGGGGGAATGGAGTGGGAAGACACGCTCAACCCCGATCCCGTATGATACCTTTCGCACGGTAAATGTGGCGCTGGCCATACCGCCGCGCTTGCTGATGACAACGCCCTGGAAGGCTTGAATACGCTCCTTTTCACCTTCTTTGATTTTGACATGAACCTTAACCGTATCGCCGGGGATAAATTTAGGCAGGTCAAGCCGCATCGTTTCTCTTTCCAACTGCTGTATCGTTTCCATGTTGATCCCTCCGCAAGATATTCTACCTAAGCTGAGCGATCGCCGATCTTACCGCATCTACTGCGTCAGATGCCGTCCCGCATAGTAGACTATAGCGGAACGACATCTTCCTTGTATCTGCGGCAACCTCGGCAATCGCTCAACTTAGGTTCTAAATAAAATCCATTTGCAATTTTCTTTTATGTTCCAAACAATCTGTCCAGTATAATGGCTGTGGCCGACCGAACCGACAGGTGATTGTAATCGGTATTTCCCATTACCGGATCAAGAACGTAGTCGGCTCCGGCCATGAAGCTTTCCGTCAGGCCCCAGGCGGTTCCGAAAATCAACAGATACCGCTTGTCGTCGTTGAGCATGGCGCGAAATTTGCCGAAGCTGATGTTGCCGGAATTGTGCTTGGCGCTGGTTACCACTGTTTTGGGTGAATCTCCGCAGTCATCACGGATATGATCGATAACCTCATCCAGTGACTTTTTGATACAAATCAGTTCTAAAGCTTCACGCCGTTTCGGATTATATGTTGAGCCGATACCTTGAACCCAATGGGCGACAATTCTTTCAACAAGTTCCTGCTGGTCCGCCAGCGGTGTAATCACATAAAATAATCGTACCCCGTATGTTTTTGCAGCCCGGGCCATATCATGCAGATCCAGGTTCGTCACAGCGGAAGCGATGATGTTACCGTTCTTGTTGAGCACCGGATAGTGCGTCAGGGCTATGTAAAGATTGGTCGGATATGATTTTTTCAATATCGCGGCACCACGTTTTCAAAATTTCTATTTCCACCCTGCTCAGCAGCCGGTTTTCCAACAGATCCTTTCTTTTCAGAAAGGTTCGAATCAGCGATGCTTCCAGCCTCCATTTCTCAATTTCTTTGTGATGGCCCGACAGCAGCACTTCCGGGACCTCGGCGCCTTCAAAGACCCGGGGCCTTGTGTAATGCGGGTGTTCTAAAACATCGCCGGAAAACGAGTCTTTTTCGGCCGAGTCCTCACCCCCGAGAACGCCGGGGATCAAGCGGGTCACGGCATCGATGATGACCATGGCCGCCAGCTCACCTCCTGTAAGAACATAATCACCTATGGAAATTTCATCATCGATGAATTCGTGGCAAATACGTTCGTCCACCCCCTCATAACGGCCGCAAACCAGAACAAGCCCTTGAGACGATGCCAATTCGTGCGCAACAATCTGGTTAAAGCAGCGACCCTGCGGCGTCAGCAGGATCGTTCGGGAAGAAGGCGCTTTGCTTGTGGCTGCCCGAATGGCGGCGGCCAAAGGTTCGGGCTTCATCACCATGCCGCTGCCACCGCCGTATGGCCTGTCATCGGTAACACGATGCCGGCCTTTGGCGTAATCTCTGATATTGACGGCCGCAGCGAAAATCTTGTTTTGGTCGATCGCCCTTTTGATAATTCCGTGTTCCCAGAATGGTGCAAACATTTCCGGGAATATGGTCAGGACGATAAAATCCATCAAAAGCCAATTATTTTTTAATTAAAATAAATCTTTTTTTTGCCTGTCCCGTTTGCAGGATCTATCCGTTGATTTGATTTGTACCGGTTACAACCCTTCGGGCAAATCGACTCGCATCGTTTTCTGATTCACATCGATTTCTAAAACCACCGATGCCAAAGCCGGAATCAGGATTTCATTATCATGATCTTTATCGGGGTGCTTCACAACATATACGTCGTTGCTTCCGGTCGGAATAATCGCTTCAATGTTGCCAAGGTACTCATTGGCGGTTGTGAAGACGGAAAGCCCGATAAGATCGAACCAGTAATACGATCCATCTTCAAGCTTGGGCAATTTTGCTTTTTCAATATATAGTTTGGATCCCACAAGGGTTTCCGCAAATTCCCGACCTGCTATCCCTTCCAGCGATAAAAGGGCAACCCGGTGGTGAGGTTTAACCCAATTTATGATATAGGTTGTCTCCAATCCTTTTTTATTGACGGCCAGAATCGGACCGCCCGGCTCGAAAACGGACAGAGATTCAGCATAGGAATAGACCTTGATGTTTCCTTTGAGGCCATGAACACCAACGACCTTTCCTACCAGCAGAAAGCCATCTATTCCCACGATATTATTCGATTATTTCCAGGACCGTTCGTTTTTTTATTTTTGCGGAGGCAGCACTCAAAATGGTCCGCATTGCCCGTGCCGTACGACCCTGTTTTCCGATAACCTTCCCTAGATCCTCTTTGGCCACTTTAAGCTCTAATACCGAGGTCTGGTTACCTTCAACCTCGGAGACGGCCACTTGTTCCGGATGATCAACCAATGCCTGGGCAATGTAATAGATCAGCTCTTTCATAGCTCCATCTCCTTTGTCGGCGGTTGAGAATTAGGGGAAACGCTACTATTTATTCTAAGTTGGCAAAAAAATTCTCTTTTTTCAAAAGGCTTTTTACAGTGTCGGTCGGAATGGCCCCCTGGCCAATCCAATACTTGATTCGCTCCGATTTCAAGGCAACCTCAGCCGGATCCTTTATAGGGTTATAGGTACCGACATTCTCAAGGAATCTGCCGTCCCTCGGATTTTCACTGTCTGCTACCACAATTCGATAAAAAGGTTTTTTCTTTGTGCCGTGCCTGGCCAATCTGATTTTAACGGGCATGTTTGTTCTCCTTTAAAACGGCAACATCCCTCGGCTTATTCCGCGCATGCCGCCCTTATTGATTTTTTTAACCATGTTTAAAATCTGGGTGTAATTTTTAAGCAGCTTGTTGATATCCTGCACACTGGTGCCGCTTCCTTTGGCAATTCTTTTGCGGCGGCTGCCTTTTATTAGAGCATGTTGACGCCGTTCCTGGGGGGTCATGGAATTGATTATCGCTTCGATCTTGACGAATTCTTTTTCGTCTACATCGAGGTTTTTCAGATGCTTACTTGTGCTCATCCCGGGTATCATGCTGATAAGGTCCGATAAAGACCCCATCTTTCGTATCTGAACCATTTGGTCACGAAAATCTTCGAGCGTAAATTCACTTTTTCTGAGCTTTTTTTCGAGTTCGGCCGCTTTTTTTTCGTCGACCACCGCCTGGGCCTTTTCGATCATGGTCAGGACGTCCCCCATTCCCAAGATTCTTGAGGCCATCCTGTCCGGATGAAAAGGTTCCAGATCACCAAGCTTTTCACCGACCCCGATAAACTTTATCGGTTTATTGGTGATTGACTTGATCGACAGCGCCGCTCCGCCGCGGGCATCACCATCCATCTTGGTCAGGATAACGCCGCCGATGTCAAGGGCGTCGTTAAACGCCCTGGCGATGTTTACAGCATCCTGACCGGTCATGGCATCGGCCACAAGCAGGATGTCGGAAGGCTTGACCGTATCCTTAATGCGGCAAAGCTCGCCCATCAGGGCTTCGTCTATATGCAGACGACCGGCCGTATCAAGCAGGAGCGTGTCAAGTCCTTCTTTATGGGCGTTTGTTCGGGCTTGTTCACAAATCTGAACCGGGTCCATTTCCACGCTGGATGGAAACACGGGAACGGCCAGTTGCTGGCCCAGCTTTTGAAGCTGCTCAATAGCGGCAGGGCGATATACGTCAGCCGGAACCAGGTATGGCTTTCTTCCGTTTTTTCTCATTAAGACGGCAAGTTTGCCGGCTGTTGTCGTTTTACCGGAGCCTTGCAGTCCGACCAGCATGATCGAGGGCGGAAAAGGACCCGCCAGGTTCAAGTCTGCAAGACGGCCCCCCATCAGCTCGGTGAGTTCTTCGCTGACGATTTTAATAATCTGCTGACCGGGTGTCAGGCTCGCCATAACCTTCTGCCCGAGAGCCCGTTCCTTGATATCAGCAATAAAGTTTTTGACAACGCTGTAGTGGACATCGGCCTCAAGGAGCGCCATCCGGACTTCTCTTAAGCCCTCCTGGAGGTTTTTCTCCGTTAACTTACCGTGCCCTTTGAGCTTTTTAAATACGGCATTCAGCTTGTCGGTCAAATTGTCGAACATGAACGCACCAAAAAGTTTTATCTTCTGAAATTGAAATCGTTGAATATAGTATTAAATACATGCTATGTCAATCAGAATAAAATATCAACCGATTTATAAAATGGTAATGAAACCAAACAAATCCGACATTAAAGAGTTGTCAAAGGTTCAGCTTGTTGCCTGGCTCAAAGACCAGGGGCTTGAACCCTATCGCACCGCGCAGATCTTAAAGTGGATCTATCTGCGCCAGGCCGACACCTTTGAAGAAATGACCGATTTGGGCAAAGAACTCAGAATGTTGCTTTCACGCCGGTTTACAATCAACCGGCTTGCGAAGGTAAACATTGAAACTTCACAAGATGGTTCCAGCAAGTATCTTTTTAAACTCGAAGACGGAAAACATGTTGAAAGTGTACTGATTCCCGAAAAGGATTATTATACCCTGTGTATATCGAGCCAGGTAGGCTGCGCTCAAGGGTGCCGATTCTGCCTCACCGCCAGGGGCGGATTTGTGCGCAATCTCTCCAGGGGTGAAATTATTGCCCAGGTTCGCGATATAGCCAAACATCTGGAGCAGGCAAAGCGCCTGTCCAATATCGTGCTGATGGGCATGGGGGAACCTCTGGCAAATTATCACAACGTCATCGCGGCCGTTCAGTCCCTGACAGACAGCGATACAGGTCTTGGATTTTCAAGCCGCAGAGTTACCATATCCACAGCCGGGCTGGTTCCCAAGCTGGCTGCCCTGGGTCGTGAATCGACCGCCAATCTGGCGATATCACTCAACGCAACCGATAACAGCACCCGGGACCTGCTGATGCCGATCAACCGGAAATATCCCATCGAAAGGCTTCTGGAAGCCTGCGCGCGATATCCGTTAATGCCCCGCCGCAGAATTACCTTCGAATATGTTCTCATCAAAGGGATCAACGATTCCGAGCAGGATGCCCGGCGTCTCGCCGGACTGCTCAGACCGATACGGGCCAAAATAAATCTGATTCCCTTTAATGCCTATGAAGGCTGTGAATTCGAGCGGCCGGAAGAAGCCGCCATTGACAGTTTCAAAGAGATCCTGACCCGAAACCATTATACGGTGATCATTCGCCACAGCAAGGGGCAGGATATCTCCGCTGCTTGCGGGCAGCTGAGCGCCAACTTGAAACTGGATACTTGAAACTGGATACTTGAAGAATGATGCGGGATGTGGGGGCCCGCTTGCTGGTTGCACGTTAACCAGATCTTTTAGCCGATCTAAACGAAATCATCCGGCGGCTGAAACCAAATGTTATTTTGGGAAAGGCTATATTTAGAAAAACAGCTTGACTGTCAATGGCTATTGGCATACCTTAAGGTAAGAAATAAACACAAAGTAAGGATAGCTGATATGGCATTGGCTACAATCACAAGCAAAGGGCAGGTAACGATTCCGAAAGCAGTTCGGGATTCCCTGAAGTTATATGCCGGAGATAAGATTGAATTTGTGATTACAGAAGAAGGACAAGCACTTCTAAGGCCGGTCACTAAAAAGGTCGATGATGTCTTCGGCAGGTTATACAAACCTGGCAGGAAGCCCATTTCCATTGACAAGATGAATGCTGTTGTAAGGCAGAAAATGAAGGCGAATTTTCGATGAAGGCCTTGGATACGAATGTGCTGATTAGATTCCTTACAAAGGATGACGAACAGCAGGCTAAAACGATTTACCGGATGTTCAAACAGGCTGAATCCGGCAAAAAAGAATTTTGGGTTTCTTTACTTGTTGTCCTGGAGACCTTGTGGGTGCTGGAATCTGTTTATGAGATTCCGAGACAAGAGGTATTGGATTCTGTAAACGAGCTTTTGCTAATGCCTATTCTAAAGTTTGAAGCAAAATCAGCGATTCAGGATTTTGTCTCTGCGGGTCGTGAAAGTGATCTAGACCTTTCAGATATTTTAATCGCACATTCTGCGAAATTTTCAGGCTGTGAGCGTGTACTAACCTTTGACAAGCGGGCATCCAATTACGGTCTTTTCGAGCTGGTTGTTTAGACTGCGGTCATGATCTTCGTTGCAAATCTTGACTTTTAGGCGATTCAAGGAATCTTGCATTTTCAGTCATCGAATGTAGCCACAATATATGGTGTAAGGGAAATGACCGCGGTTTCCCAATGATGTTCCATCTTGGCTGCGATTATGCTAATCGTATCACAAGGGTTTGGAACTATTAAGATATTTGACCCTGTGGCAAGCTAGTACCAGAATCAGCGTTCAAATTTAAATGGAAAATAATTGCGGGTGCCGATCAAACAATTATCTTCTCAAAAGCTTCGATACTGTTTAATTTGCTTAACAGGCGCAGCCAGCGGTTAAGCTACAACTGGACAGGATATAAAGATCTGCTGAAACAGTTCTCGATACCTGCTCCGAAGATTACTGAAAAGTATCCAAGCAAGCAGCTGAAACTCTTTGCCTACTGATGTATGTCAGTGCGTAAGTGAGCAGATCCGAAGAGCCCGGTGCGGGAGTACCGCACGCCGGGATCTGTGAGGGGGCGGTTGGGTAACTGGCCATTCTACCTTAATTCAAAAAATATCAAAAGGTTTCCATGAAAATATCAACACTTTTTTTATGTATCACAGCGTTACTCCTTTCTGGGTGTAGTAGTACTATGGATATGAGAAAAATTTCTGTAGAGCCTAAAATATCGACTGAGAATATACGGAAAAGTTCCCTTAAGGCAGGTCTGATTCTCAACGATCAGTTCACAAGCTACAAATATAATTTTGAAACAGGTAAACAATTATATCTTCTTGCAAAAGTACGGGGCGAAATAGATATCGGTAAAAATTTGTCTAACGCTCTTTATGGTATTGTGTCCAGCAAATTCAAAAGCGTATCTATGGGCAGTAATATTAATGAAATAGATGATGTTGACATTTATTTCGTCCCCCGTATCAAATCCTTCGAGTTTTCGCCCCCCTACACGGGGATGGGCTCTTATACGGCCGCGATTGAACTCGAAACGGAAATTTTCAACGGAGATGGCAAGTTGCAACACAGGATCAACATCAAGCAGGATGGAAGCAGAAGCACGTTTAATCAATTTGCACTAAAAACTAATTATGATATGGCATGTGGTGCGGTAAATGAGGCTATTAACAATACACTAGAGGAATTCAGTGTAAAGCTTAATGAATATTATTGAGCCATATTACGGGAAGCAATTATGACAGCAATGCGATGGCTGGTTGTATTCCTGGCGGTTTTCATCTCTGGCTGCGCAGGGGCAGGGCTTAGTAAATCTGAGTCTATGAGTCATTATAATCCGTTAACTCTTATAGCAACAAAGAGTAAAGGGGATATTCTTATTCAGGAAGGATTGGATTACTCTCGTGAAGGTTTCTTTGAAAAGTTCATGGCATCCATGCGCGAGGCATTGATATTTTATTCTGCTGACGGGGAAAAGACCTCTGATATTTACGGATATATCGGCAATGCGTATCTCGAAAAAAACGAATACGACAAGGCGCTTGATTATTTTAACCGATCTCTATCGGCTGCAAAAATCAACGGATACAATCATGGAATCGTTCTGGCGACCGTCGGCATTGCAAATTGCTATAAAAAAATCGGCGATACAGATAAAGCCATAGAGGTTCTTGCGGCAAGCCCAAAGAAAAATCCCAATACAGGAAGCGACTACCCCCTTGTTGCGCTCAACATGGGTGAGAACCTCGCACAAAAGGGCGATTTATCTCAAGCACTGGAAATATTCAACAAGTTGCTTTCCAGCATAAACAGCGACAAAGATGACAAGTTGAAGCAGTCGGTATATTCATCGCTGGGTACGACCCTTTTTGGCCTTAGCCGATATGAAGAGGCGATTGCCAATTATCAGCACGCGCTTGATCTCGCACGGAAACGTTACACCACGGCAGATGTTGTGGATCTTCTCAACAATATTGGATTTTGTCTGGTGTCTTTGAAGAAATACGATGATGCCACCATGGTCTTTAAGGAAGGGCTCGGCCTATTAGCGGTCATGGACCTTTATTATCCCGAAAAACAGATGTATGCAAATTATGGGCTGGGGCTTTTGAACGAAGAGCAAAACAGGAATACCCAGGCACTTCTCTACTACAACACTGCAATCAGATTCATTGAAGATTTGAGAGGAAACCTGAGCTCAACAGAGTTCAGATCATTTTTCCTTGCCAACAAAATAGCTGCCTATGAACATGCCATAGATATTCTGCTCACTGTCGGCAGCCAAATTCTTGATGATGGTCGCCTTAATGAAATGTTCCACAAAGCGGGCTTATCCCCTGCAGAATTAGCCTTCTTTTACACCGAAAGCACAAAGGCCAGATCCTTTCTCGAACTTCTTTCAAAAACCAAAACGGGAACACTGGCAGACAGAATCCCCAAGGAATTGGCCGAACAGGAAAAGAAATTGCTCAACACCATTGCCTCCATCCAGGCTGCTGGAGGCGGCCAGTCGAAGTCCCAGAAAGAGCTCCTGAAAAAATCAAAAAGGGAACTCGATGAGTTGATCGTAAAATTACGGAAAGATTATCCGGATTATGCATCCATCCGCTATCCGGAACCGGTCAAGGCCGGGAATATTCCGCTGCGCAGCAACGAGGTGCTTTTGGCGTATAAGGTGAATCCGGGAAAAACATATCTCTGGATAATTGAAAAAGGCAAGGACACGTCCGCCATCGAAATTGACGTGAGCAGGGAGGAACTTATCCAGAGAGTCGGGGAATTCAGGGGATTTATGGAAAATCCGGACAGTTTAGAAGCATACGACCCGGAGAAAGGGCAGACCCTGGGCAGGCTCTTGCTTGGAGAGGCTCTCAGCCGGATTGACCCCGCCAAAAATATAATAATAACGCCCGACGGTGTGCTTAACATTCTTCCTTTCGAGGCATTAATCGTCGGTAAAACCTCAAACACGGTTCAATACCTGGGAGAGAAATACAAGATCAGCTATTATCCTTCCGCCTCGGTAATGGCGACCATGAGGCGGTTCAAAGAGAGCCCCAAATCATCGAACCCCCTGTTTGCGCTCGGCGACCCGGTATACGATGATTCGGATTTACGCTACAGCCTGAAAAAGTCCGGAAATATTGCCCTGGCTGCAGCAGATAAGACGCCCGGTCTAAATTTGCGCAGCGCCTTAGTCAGGAGCGGCTTCTCTCTGCCCCGCCTTCCCGAAACCAGGGACGAGGTTTTAAGAATCGGGGAACTCTTCGGGTACAAAACAAATGATCCCAATATCAAGCTGGATATGGACGCCACTAAGAGCGAACTCCTGAAATCCAATCTCGGCAATTATCGTTTTATCCATTTTGCCACTCACGGCATTTTGAGTGGCGACATACCTTATATCCTGGAACCGGCACTGGTACTTACCCAGCCGGGAAACCGCAATCCTGAGGACGGTTTCCTGAAGATGAGCGAAATCCTAGAATTAAAGCTGAATGCCGATGCGGTCGTCCTGTCGGCCTGCAAGACAGCCCTTGGAAAAGAAATCGCAGGAGAGGGTGTCGTGGGCCTGAGCCGCGCATTCATGCTTGCAGGGTCCAAATCGGTCATCGTGAGCCTTTGGAGCGTGGAATCGAATTCTACGGCAGTCTTGATGAAGAGCTTCTACTCTCATCTGAAACCCGGAAGGTCCAAGGAAGAGGCTCTCAGGCTGGCCAAGCAGGAATTAAAAAATCAAAGTTTAATATCAGATGATCTCAGCCGTGGCGTGAAGATAGTCGGACGGGACAAGAAAACTCAGACCAGCACCGCCCACCCTTTCTTCTGGGCGCCTTTCATATTAATCGGCGAATGGGAGTAAAAACACTGGAGGTGCTGGAAAGGCAGTGAGGAACACTGAGTCTGTCTAAAAACTACGGCCTCTCAATCTGATAACACAACATATAGGAACAAACATAGGATGAACGTGGCTAAGGTGTCAAGTAGTGGCTGGCTCATAATCATCATCCAACATATAGTGCTTTCTTTGGATACGTGTTGCGTTCGGTCATTTTGGCATGGGTATTGCGGTGGAATAAGGCTTTGGGTATATTTTAGGAAAGGTGGCGATATTCATGCCGGCACCTGTTTACCGGCAGCGCGATCCCCAAAGCTCACCATATTACCGGTGCGTTGAAGATCATTTTGAAATGTTTGAGCAAGTCTACGATGACCGGTTTGAGCGGCA
>JACKQG010005321.1_pt1 | contig 14282 bp, 15 predicted proteins | sample 8237621 | NCBI WGS metagenome assembly JACKQG01 (sample SAMN15677084, study PRJNA649215) | marine metagenome | biome: marine; feature: Black Sea; material: saline water; isolation source: suspended particulate matter (SPM) from the Black Sea western gyre | collected 2013-06-09/2013-06-10 | depth...
ATTGTCATGACGGTACTTTAACAGGTTTTTATTCATGCTTAAGTTGTCTTGACCCATTTTTTAATATATTAATTGAATTTTAACAAAATCTCTTGAATATAGTCACTTTACAAGTATTAATAAAAAGTAGACTTAATAATTGTGAAAAACACCCAAGTAGTATAAAATACGTGGTTCCCTTGCTTGATCACATGGTGTGGCAGGCTATTTTAATAACCATAAGGAGATACAACTCATGAGACATTATGAGATTACACTTATTGTGCACCCTGACCAATCGGCTCAGGTAAGTACAATGATGGATAACTACAAAGAAATCATCACAACAGGTGGTGGACAAATTCATAGAGAAGAAGACTGGGGCCGTAAGCACCTAGCTTACCCGATTGACAAAATTTACAAAGCGCACTACTTATCAATGAATATTGAGTGCGATCAAGATACACTTGATAAGCTTAACTATAACTTCCGTTTTAACGATGCAATCCTTAGAAACTTAATCCTTTCTGAAGATAAAGCGATCACTGAGCCTTCAATTATGATGACTGCTAAAGACGAAGATAAAAAACCAGTTAGACAATAGGAGAATATTATGGCTAAGCAACAAAAGAGAAAACGCAGACCTCAAATTAAAGTAAATACTTTTTGTCGTTTTACGGCAGCAGGTGTTGAAAAGATCGACTATAAAGATGTTGACACTTTGTTAAAGAATATTGATGAAAGTGGCAAGATCACTCCATCAAGAATGACAGGTACGAGCGCTAAATTTCAGCGTCAGTTAACGACTGCCATTAAGAGAGCTAGATTTTTAGCTCTTATTCCTTACACTGATAAGCACAAGAAATAGGAGACCTGATCATGCAAGTAATTTTATTAGAAACAATTCAAAAATTAGGCACTTTAGGCCAGCTAGCTAACGTTAAAGCAGGTTATGCACGTAATTTTTTAATCCCTCAAGGTAAGGCTAAGCCAGCAACAAAAGCTAACTTAGCTGAATTTGAAGTATTAAAAGCAGGTTTAGAAGCTAAAGAAGCAGCAGCACTTAAAGCGGCTCAGGCGATTGAAACTAAGATGACTGGTACAGTTTGTACAATCTTGGCTAATGCTGGCGACGAAGGCAAGTTATTCGGTTCTATCTCAACAGCAGATATTTCTGCTAGCCTTGCTAGCGCAGGTTTTGAAGTTGAAAAACGCTCAATTAACATGTCTGAAGCGATTCGCCATACGGGCGAGTACGACGTCAGCGTTACTCTACATTCTTCAATTTCAGTTGCTATTAAGGTAGTTGTTGAAGGACAAGAAGAAGAGTAAAAATTTAGCTTAAAACAAAGGAAGTCTCTAGCAACCATAATGAAATTTTGCAAGTCAATTAAACGTCTTAACAAGGCATAATTTATTTAGCGATAGTTATTCATATTGCCAATAAATTTAACACAGTTAAGATACTTAATTGACTTGCCCTACGGGACTTAGGAAAATTCCCATAAGTTTGATAAAATTACTTGACATATGAATAACTATGCCAGCATAATTTTATCTTTCCTATGTAAATTTTCCGTTGTCAAAAATTATCAGGGTTGCTTGAGACTTCCTTAGGTTAAAATTAAGAACCCTCGCAAGAGGGTTTTTTATTCTTTAGACAAACCTATGAACATCGAAAACATAAAAATTCCACCTAACTCACTCGATTCAGAACAGGCTGTTTTAGGCGGACTACTGCTGCATAATGATGCCTGGGACCAGGTTGCCGACATTTTAACTGAGGTTGATTTCTACAATGCCTCTCATCGAATTATCTTTGAGGCTATCTCCACCCTACTTCATCATGATCGTCCAGCAGACATTCTTACGGTTAAAGAGCATGTTAAAAAAACAGGCAATGAGGAAACCATTGGTGGTTTTGTTTACCTAGCTCAAATTGCTGAAAACACACCGAGTATTTCCAACATTGAGGCCTACGCCAAACATGTTCGTGAACTTAGTGTTTATCGTCAACTTATTGTTGCCAGTCATGAAATTGCAGATACGGCTTACAATCCAAAAGAAATGGAAGTTCAGCAACTTATTGATCTTTCTGAAAAGAAAATTTTTGAAATTGCTGAGCAAGTAACTCGCGGTAAAAAAGATATTGTTAACGTTAAAGATATCATCAAGGATGTTGTTAATCGCGTTCATGAAATGCAAGAAACTGAAGGTGTTACCGGTTTGGAAACTGGCTTTAGCGAGCTAGATAAAATCACCTCTGGCTTGCAAAATGGTGATTTGGTTATTGTTGCTGGACGCCCTTCTATGGGTAAAACAGCTTTTTCAATGAATATTATTGAACATGTTGCTATTACCGCTAAAGAGCCCAAGCCAGTTGCTGTATTCAGTTTAGAGATGCCGACCGAATCTTTAGTGATGCGTATGATTTCATCATTTGGCCATATTAAAGGTGAAAATCTTAAAGACACCATGACAGAAACAGATTGGAATAGTTTTAATCATGCAGTTTTGGCCCTTGAAAAATCAACCGTACTCATTGATGAAACGCCGTCTATCACACCAACAGAAATTCGCGCAAAATGTCGTCGATTAAAACGACAATATCCTGACTTATCACTCATCATGGTGGATTATCTGCAACTCATGGTGGTTCATGGCAAGAGTGATAACCGTGTTCAAGAAATTTCTGAAATTTCACGCTCACTAAAAGCATTAGCTAAGGAAATTAACGTGCCTGTTATTGCTCTCTCTCAGCTTAATCGTGGTGTTGAATCACGTCCTAAAGCGGGCAAAGGCCGCATGCCGCAAATGTCAGACTTGCGTGAATCAGGCTCGATTGAGCAAGATGCAGACATTATTGCCTTTATTTATCGTGACCAACAATATCATGATGATTCTTACTCAAACCCTGAAGAAATTGGTAAAGCAGATCTACAAATTGCAAAACACAGAAATGGTTCAACTGGCAGACTCAAACTTGCCTTTATTGGTGAGTATGCACGCTTTGAAAACTTAGCCAATGAAGATCAGTTCCAAGGCATGCCTGACGAGCAAATGGATGCAGCTTACATTAACAACGTGGCCAACTTTGACCAAGAACCCTTTTAAAATTTTATGCATGCTGTAGCGGCAATTTCACAATCTGCCTTGGCGCATAATTTATCGATTGTTCGCGCTCAAGCGCCTCATTCAAAAATTGTAAGTATGGTTAAAGCTAATGCTTATGGTCACCATCTGGCAAATAGTAAACCACTACTCCAAGCTGATTTACTAGGTGTTAGTGAGTTGAGTGAGGCGCGTCAATTGCGTCAACTATGCGATCAGCCCATCTTGGTACTATCCGGCGTTTATAGCGCAACAGATCTTAATGAAGTAGTTGAATTGGGCTGTCATGTGGTTATACACCACCCAAGCCAAATTACCACCATTGCCAACACCACTCAAGCGCTCAATGTTTGGCTTAAAGTTGATACAGGCATGCACCGACTAGGATTATCTGCAGATGAATTAAATTCATGCATTCAGCAGCTTGCAAAAAACCCGAACATTCACATTGAGGCAGTAATGAGTCATTTTGCTTGTGCAGATGAGCCAAGCAATGCAAAAAATCTGCAACAAATCTCACACTTTAGCCAACTTGATATAGCCAGATTTAATCGATCAATGGCCAACTCTGCTGCTATTTTAAGCAGGCCAAGTGCGCACTTTGATTATGTTCGACCAGGTGTTATGCTGTATGGTGTTTCGCCTTTTGGCAAACCTGATGAATCACTCCAGCCAGTTATGCAGCTTTCTGCACCTGTGCTCAGTATTAAAAAAATCAATGCGGGTGACCAGGTGGGCTATGGCGCCACTTGGCAAGCTGAAGAAGATACTATCATTGCAATTATTGGTATTGGGTACGCAGATGGCTATCCCAGACATGCTAAAAACGGCACGCCAGTCTTAATTAACAATAAACTTTATCCATTAGCTGGTCGCGTTTCTATGGATTTAATTTGCGTTGATATTGGCGATGCACTGGTTAATATTGGTGATAAGGCCATTTTGTGGGGGCATCCTAAACTGCGAGTTGAAACAATCGCCCAATATAGTGACACAATAGGCTATGAACTCTTAACCCATGTTAGCAGTCGAGTAAATTTTATTCAATCATGATAAAACTTATTCAAATTAGTGATTGTCATATTGATGATGACAAATTGACCATGGGCGCTGATACTCAACTCAATCTCGAAAAGATTATTGCCGAAATTGCCAAGCTATCGTTTGACGCACTACTTATTACTGGCGATCTAACTCATAATGGCACCTTAAGTGCCTACCAGCGCCTAAAAGAACTACTAACCCCCATCAAACAACCTATCTATGTTTTTGGTGGCAACCATGATCAGGTTGAGCATTTATCCGATGTATTTGCAGACAATTTGTTTAGCACTATCAGTTTGGACAATTGGACTGTTGTCAATATAGATTCTGTGCAACCAAACAAAACCAGTGGCCGAGTCACCCAAGCGGCACTTAATACACTTGATAAGCAACTTGGCAATATTAAATCTGAGCATGTAATGCTGGCACTTCACCATCCTGTGGTGCCGATGAATAGTAGTTGGGACGATTCTTTGTCGCTAGAAAACCCCCAAAAACTTTTCCAAACCTTGGGCAAACATTCTAAAATACGCAGCATTATCTTTGGCCATGCGCATGAGGCGGCTGAATTTACGCGTGATAAGCTTGATATTATTTCATGCCCTTCTACCGCCTTACAATTTACCAATGAACCAAGAATAGGATTTAATATCTACAATCTTCATACAAATGGAATGCTAGACTGGCAGACACAATGGATCTGAATACACAATATCTGCACGCCCTGTATAACACTCGAGCGTCAAAAACCTATAGTGATGTAAGTGCTTTGTTTGAATCAAATTATCTGAAAATACTTAAACTTATTCCCCTGTTAAAACAAACAGTGCATGCCAGTATCATCCATCATCCTCAACTAGCTGATTTACACCTAGAAGTTGATCAACGCTTTACCCACACTGGCATTTACACACTAACTCACATTCTAGATGGCAACGTGCGCAAGCCAGATATTAAGTTTAAAGTGTATTTTGATGTGCAATTATTAGAGGTTGTTTCAGTTTGCAACGAAACCACATTAAATACCGAACACCCATATTTAACACAATGTAGTGATATGAATATACAATGGGAGCTTAACTTATTCATTGAACGTTGGCTGGACTATTGTTTGGATAAATATCAAGGAAAATCATGGCAGACGCAGTAGACCCAAAAGCAAAAGACAAATTGGTGGTAGCAATCTCTTCTAGAGCATTGTTTGACTTGGATGAATCACATCAAATCTTTAAACAACAAGGGGTTGATGCTTATGCCAAACACCAAGAAGAAAATGAAGAAGTTATTCTTCCGCCCGGCGTAGGCTTTACCTTGGTTAAAAAACTCCTCTCACTTAATACCAAAAAAAATCCCATTGATGTTATTTTACTTTCAAGAAATAGCGCAGACACCGGCTTAAGGATTTTTAACTCAATTGAACACTATGGATTAAATATATCACGCGCTGCATTTACCAGAGGCGAAAGCACCCATAGCTTAGTTGGTGCTTTTGAGGCGGATTTGTTTTTATCAAGCAACTATCAAGATGTACAAAAAGCTTTAGAATCAGGTTTTGCAGCAGCTTCTATTGTTGGAAAAAGCGCTAAAGACTCTCATGAAACTCAACTACGTATTGCCTTTGACGGCGATGCAGTGATATTTTCTGATGAAGCTGAAAAAATCTATCAAGAAAAAGGCATGGAAGCATTCGAAGAAAATGAGAAAAATTCTGCCAATGTTGAACTTAAAGCCGGGCCTTTTAAGTGCTTTTTAAAATCTCTACATAAAATTCAATCTGCCTTTCCTGTAGAAAACAACCCTATTCGCACCGCACTAGTAACGGCACGCTCCGCCCCTTCGCACAAACGCGTTATTCACACCATGCGTGAATGGGGTATTCGTATTGATGAATCGTTCTTTTTGGGTGGGCTAGATAAAGGCATTTTCCTAAAGGAGTTTGGCGCTGATATCTTCTTTGATGATCAACACTCTCATTGTGAATCTGCCTCTCAGTATGTACCAACCGGTCATGTGCCTAATGGCATATCTAACGAATGACCTTTGACACTCGAGCATTTGTCACTAGCTGCCTGTCAACTGCCAAAGTTATTTTATTCACCGTTATTCCTTATTTTTTATTGGCCGAGCTACTGGTTTATTTTGAAATAATGCCGCTTATTGCGCAATTTTTCACCCCATTTACCACACTACTTAACCTGCCACCAGAGGCGGCTTTGGCATTGGCATCTGGTGTTTTTCTTAATCTGTATGCAGCTATTGCATTTGCCGCCCCATTAGGATTAAGTGTTTATGATTGGACAATATTAGGGTTGTTTTTAGGTGTGCTGCATTCCATTCCAGTTGAGTCAGCCATTATGAAAAAGCTTGGCATTGACTGGATTAAATCAATTTCATTTCGCCTGGTGATGGCTTTTGTTGTTTTGATTCCGCTACTTGTCATTCCAGCTGAAGTTTTATTTGACAATCCGAACAAGGTAGCCAATGCCCTGTATCAAGTTAGCAGCACAACGCCTACTAATTTTGTTGATTTTTTAGAATTGAAACTCTATGAATCAATTTTATTATCAATCGAAATCATTCTGTTAGTTAGCTTGGTTATTCTGGTTGTCACCCTAATTAAGGGTTTACAGATTTTGCAAAAATTTGACCATCATCTAGGCACAATCATGGCACTAATTACTGGGGTTTTGATCGGCATCACCTATGGTGCAGGTGTACTGCTAAAAGAAGCCAAATATATGACCAAGCAACAAATTGCTTCTGTGTGCTATTTCCTCATGGTGGCGCATGCAATTATCGAGGACACACTGCTGTTTGTCTTTTTTGGTGCGGATATTGTTTTGTTAATTAGTATTCGTCTATTTTTTGCCACACTGGTGTTTCTTGGCCTGACCTTATATTACAAAACCCAGTCAACTTAATACGAGTTAAAGCCTTGTAATTATTGGTAAAATATCGGCTTTAACTTGACCAAAAACTTAAGTAAATGAGTAAAAAAATCCAAGCCATTCGCGGCATGAACGACCTACTACCCAAAGATTCTGATCTTTGGATGTTTGTGGAGCGCACCATTGCTGATTTATTCAGCAGCTATGGCTACAAAAATATTCGCACGCCTGTGGTTGAGTCAACCGATACGTTTTGTCGTGCAATTGGTCAAGCAACAGACATTGTTGAAAAGGAAATGTATAGCTGGACTGAGTCCAATGGTGACTCTCTTAGCCTGCGCCCCGAGGGTACCGCTGGTTGTGTGCGCATGATGATTGAGCACAACTTACCCCGAGAAGGCATTCAGAAAGTATTTTATCAAGGTGCTATGTTTAGACATGAGCGCCCGCAAAAAGGTAGATACCGACAATTCCACCAAGTTGGCTTGGAAGTATTTGGCGCTTCTGATGCCAAAATTGATGCTGAACTCATGCAAATAACGCACAGTCTTTGGCAAAAGCTTGGTCTTGAGAATGTCACATTAGAAATCAATACATTAGGCTCTAGTGAAGCTCGTGCTAGCTATCGTCAGATTTTGGTCGATTATTTCAGCGTCAATAAAGATCAACTAGACGAAGACAGCCTTAGACGCTTAGAGTCTAATCCATTGCGTATTCTTGATAGTAAAAATGAGTCCATGCAAGGGTTGATCAATAATGCGCCAAAATTAATGGACCATTTGGATGAAGAGTCCGCTATTCATTTTGAACAATTTAAGGCCTACTTAACTTGCCTAGGTATTGATTTTGTTATCAACACTCGCCTAGTTCGAGGACTTGATTATTACAACCGAACTGTGTTTGAATGGACCACCACTGACCTTGGTGCTCAAGGCACTATTTGTGCTGGTGGACGCTATGATAGTCTGGTTGAAAAAATGGGTGGCAAGCCAACAACTGCTGTTGGACTCGCTATCGGCCTGGAGCGTCTGATTTTATTATTAGCCGAGCAAAAAGTTGAAATTGCCACCAAACAATTGGCTATTTATGTGGTGGTATTGGGCGATGATGCTCAACTTAAATCCATGCAAATTACTGGTGAATTACACAATCAATTGCCTAATATTACAATTTATAACGACATTACCTTGGGTAGTTTTAAAAGTCAGTTCAAAAAAGCTGACAAGGCCAATGCGGACTTTGCATTAATTCTAGGTGAAGAGGAATTAAATAACAACCAAGTTAGCATTAAACCGTTAAAATCTCAAGACAAACAACAAAGCCTAAGCTTAGCTGAAGCAATTGAATATTTTAAGGATTACAAATGAAGAATTTTATTGAAGTTGGCCACACTGAAGACGAACAAGAGCAGCAAATAAAAAATTGGTTAAAGCAAAATGGTGCTCAAATTATTGCTGGCATCGTACTAGGCTTAGGTGGCATTTGGGGGTTTGATGCTTATAATGCTTATCAACAGCAACAGTCTATTGAAGCTAGAGCGCTTTACTTAAGTGCCAATACAAACACACTAGAGCAACTGAGCGCTGATCATGGTGACAGTGGCTATGTGCAGCAGTCAACTTTGCTACAAGCCAAAATTGCTGTTAAAAATAAAAACTATGAACTAGCCTTGCAACATCTAGGTAGCTTAACTAACGATGAGAACACACTAATTGCCAATGTAGCTGCCTTTAGAATGGCTAGTATCTATTTAGAAATGGGTAATTATGATGCGGCTATTTCAACATTAGATGCAACGCCATCTGGTAGTTTTAATGGTTTATTTAATCAACTTAAAGGCGACATATATGTGGCAAATAATCAAGTTGAGCTAGCTCAAAAGCATTACAAATTAGCGTTAACACAAATTTCAAAAGACTCTGAATTGCAAAGTTTAATCAGCATTAAATTAGCTGACCTTAACTAGAAAAAAACATTATGGGCCTACCTACCATCTCACTCGTTGGACGCCCTAATGTCGGCAAATCAACCCTGTTTAATCGTCTTAGTAATTCACGGCAAGCGCTTGTTTCTGATTTTGAAGGTTTAACGCGTGATCGTCAATACGCTGAAGTTTTGCTAGATGATGATACACAAACCTTTGCCACCATTATTGACACGGGTGGATTAACCAATGAAGATAATATTGTTGATAGCGGCATTCAAGGTCAAGTGTTAAGTGCCCTAGAAGAATCTGATGTTATTTACTTTATTGTTAGTAGTCGTGATGGGGTTATTGGTCTTGATTTAGAAATTGCCGCGCAACTCAGACGCCTGAAAAAAGATATTTTATTGGTATGCAACAAGGCTGAAGGTTTAGACGAGACTGCCGCTGCAGAATTTTACGAACTTGGCCTGGGTGAGCCAAAACTCATCTCTGCAGAACACGGCCAAGGTATCGCTGATTTAATTGATGACACCCTACCCTTATTACCCAACCTTGAACACATTGAAGATGAAGAAGAAGTAGAAGGCATTGCAGTTGCCGTTTTAGGGCGACCAAATGTGGGTAAATCTACGCTAATTAACCGTATTTTAGGTGAAGAGCGCGTATTGGCGATTGATTTGCCCGGCACTACTCGAGATAGCATTTACATCCCCTTTGAGCGCGAAGGGCAACAATACACTTTAATTGATACTGCAGGTATTCGCCGCAAGCGCTCCACGCATGAAAAAATTGAGATTTTTTCCATTATTAAAGCCATTGATGCATTAGATAGATCTCATGTTGTTATTCTCGTATTAGATGCCCATGAAGGCGTCACTGAACAAGACGCCACCCTGCTTGGTATGATCGCTGACAAAGGTAGAGCCTTACTTATTGTTATCAATAAATGGGATGGTTTGGATGACTACCAAAAGTCCGAAGTTAAGCGTAAATTAGACGTTAAATTGTCTTTTGTTAATTACGCTAGCGTGCATTACATCTCTGCCTTGCATGGCTCTGGTGTAGGTAAGTTGTTTGCACCGATTATCAAATCTTACAAAAATGCCGGCACCCAGCACCCAACCTCGACACTTAACAAAATTTTAGAAAGTGCCAATGCAGGACATCAGCCGCCGCCAGTTAAAGGTAGACGCTTAAAGATTAAATACGTTAATCAAACAGATGTGTTTCCGCCAACACTAACTTTCCACGGAAACCATCTTCAAAGTGTGCCGAATGCTTATGATCGCTACTTAAAGAATTTCTTTATCGAAGCCCTAAAGTTAACCAATACACCACTTAGAATTGAATATAAGAGCGGTGAAAATCCATTTAAAGACACTAAGAACGAACTTAGCGCTCGTCAAGTAACCAAAAAACGTCGCTTAATGCAGTTTATTAAAAAGCGCAAGAAGCGAAAGTAGTTTTCGCATCAGCCCTATTAATTTCAACCGTCAATTCGCAGTAATTATTCTCAAGCATGATAGCCAGGGACGGATCATCACTACAGGCACAACCAGATAGAATTTCACAGAAAAAAACCCCGATTTTTAAATGAATGGTTTGCGCATCTGAACGACTAGACAGCAGTCTCAAACTGATGCTATCTGGATCAATTACCCCGCTGTACTTACAACAAGTAAATAAAGGTAGCTCATCTAGGTTTAATTGTGCGAACGCTTGCTGAAAATACTGAAAAAAATCATCCTCTTCCCAGTGGTTTAAAGCTTGCTCAAACATCTATGAAGATAGAATTAAATTATGCGCCTCGTTAGCAGCTTTAATAAAACTTTCAAATAGTAGATGGCCATCGCGCGGCGTTGAAGTAAATTCCGGATGGAACTGACAAGCCACAAACCAAGGGTGATCTTCAACCTCAACCATTTCAACTAGCGTACCGTCAATGGATTTTCCAGAAACAACCAAGCCTGCAGCCTGCACTTGATCAATTAAAGTATTGTTTACCTCATAACGATGGCGATGACGCTCAGTAATAACACCCGCACCATACACCTCTTTGGCTAACGTGCCATCTACCAATGCGCACTCTTGACCGCCAAGACGCATAGTGCCGCCTAAATCAGAATCTTGATCACGAGTTTGCAAGCTGCCATCTTCATCTTGCCATTCGGTAATAAGACCAACCACTGGATAAGGTGTATTTTCATTAAATTCAGTACTATTGGCTTCTTTCATTCCAGCTACGTTTCGTGCGTATTCGATAACCGCAACTTGCATACCTAAACAAATCCCTAAATAAGGAATTTTGTTTTCACGAGCATATTTAGCTGTTGCAATCTTACCTTCAACACCTCGATTACCGAAGCCACCTGGCACTAATATAGCGCTCATCTCACTTAAACAGCCGGTACCATTTTCTTCAATTTCTTCAGAATCAAAATAATGAATACATACTTTTGTATTGGTATTAATACCTGCGTGCAATAATGCCTCAGAAAGAGATTTATACGCCTCTGTTAGATCGGTATATTTACCTACCATGGCAATATCAACACTAGATTTAGGTGCGTTTAGTTTTTCAATAACGCTATCCCATTCGCTAAGGTCAGTTGGCTTGCAATCAATCTGTAATTTTTTAACCACTATCTCGTCTAAACCTTGCTCATGCAAAGCTCTAGGAACTTTATAAATCGTGTCAACATCTAAAGAAGTAAATACCGAATCAGCTGGCACATTGGTAAAGAGTGCAATTTTTTCACGCTCTGCATCAGGGAGTGGATACTCTGAACGACAAATTAGAATATCAGGCTGAATACCAATTCCACGCAATTCTTTAACTGAGTGCTGAGTTGGTTTAGTTTTCAACTCACCTGCTACTTTAATATAAGGTAATAAGGTTAAATGAATAAACAACGTATTTTCACGGCCCAACTCAAGGCTCATTTGTCTAATAGCCTCCAAGAAAGGTAGTGATTCAATATCACCTGCAGTACCACCAATTTCAACAAGAGCTACATCAGCATCTTGAGCGCCTGCTTGAGCTAAGGCTTTTATTTCGTTGGTTATATGTGGAATAATTTGAACAGTAGCGCCTAGGTAATCACCACGGCGTTCACGCTCAATTACATTTTGATAAACGCGCCCTGCAGTAAAGTTGTTTTTCTTACCTAGCTGTTGACGAATAAAACGCTCATAATGACCTAAGTCAAGGTCAGTTTCAGCGCCATCATTGGTAACAAAAACCTCGCCATGTTGAAACGGACTCATGGTGCCAGGGTCTACATTAATATAAGGATCAAGTTTGAGCATGGTCACATTCAGACCACGAGACTCTAAGATAGAAGCTAATGAAGCTGACGCAATTCCCTTACCTAAAGAAGAGACCACACCGCCAGTAATAAAGATGTATTTTGTTGCCATTGAAAAGTAGCAAAGTTGAAATGCTTATGATACCTTACTTAACGCGTTATAATGTTGAACATCAAAATACAAAGTAATTGCACCATGCAGTACAAACAGTTTGTCTCACGCTTATTTACCTATCTAAAGCCACATATTGGCAAGCTTATCTTTGTTTCTATGATGATGATGCTTGCAACTGCCTTGGAGAGTGCCATTCCGGAAATAACTGGGCGTATTGTTGATGATTTATTCGCCACAGATCGCAGCGCTCAAACTGCATTTACCTATGCACTAGCGCTATTTGGCGTCATTACTTTAAGTTCTATTTTTGCGCTCACCTCAACCGCTGCCAGCTCTTGGGTATCAAATAAAGTTATCATGGATTTGCGCGTTGATATGTTTGCCAAACTCCTTAAACTACCAAAATCTTATTTTGACCAACACCCTACGGGAAAAACACTTTCCAAGCTCACCTTTGATGTTGAGCAAATTGCTGCTGCTGCCTCCACCATTTGGCTAGATTTTATTAAATCATCGATGACAGTAATTATTCTAACTGGCTATCTATTTTATAAAAATTGGCAATTAAGCCTATCCCTAATCATTTTACTGCCTTTGGTGTATTTGGCTGTAAAACTCTCTTCTAAGCGCATGCGTAGCTCGAGTAATAAAGTACAAAATTCCATGGGCAACATGACTCATTTGTTAGATGAAAACATCTCAGGCAATTCATTGGTTAAAATTTATCATGCACAAGAACAAGAAAGCACTAAGTTTAATGATTTAATTAAAAACATTCGTCAGCAGCGCTTTAAAGTTGACATGACCGGCGCTTTTAATACGGGGTTTGTTAATGTATTAATCGGTCTATCACTCGGCAGTGTGGTGTATTTTTCTTCCACCTCGCTGCAAATGACTGCGGGTGAATTTTTATCCTTTTTTACCGCTATGGGTATGCTGGTCAAACCAGCTAAAAACTTAGTTAATATCAATAAACCCTTGCAGGTTGCTATGGCTGCAGCTGAAAGCGTCTTTGGCTTGCTTGACGAGGCTGAGGAGAAAAATCAAGGCACTAAACAACTTAACAAAACCCAAGGTGCAATCAAATTTAACAACGTGTCTTTTGGTTACTCTGATGATACAACGGTATTAAACAACATCAACCTTGATATTAAATCAGGCGAAACTATCGCCCTAGTTGGCTCAACGGGTAGTGGTAAAACCACCATCATTCAACTCATCACGCGTTTTTATTCGCCAACAAAAGGTTCTATCACCATTGACGGGATTGATATTAGTGAGTTAGAAATGGACTCACTGCGCTCCCAGATTTCATTTGTTGATCAAAATGTGCGCCTGTTTAATGACACAGTTAAAGGTAATATCGCCCTAGGCCAAACTAATACTATGGCTGATAAAACTATTAAGCATGCTGCAAAAGTCGCGAATGCTACTGATTTTATTGAAAATATGGATCAGCAATTCGATACTGAAGTTGGCGAAGATGGCACTAAGCTTTCCGGCGGTCAACGACAGCGCCTAGCGATTGCTAGAGCCATTGCCAAAGACAGCCCTATTTTGATTTTAGATGAAGCTACATCAGCGCTTGATTCGGCCACTGAAAAGCAAGTACAAGCAGCAATTGACGAGATGCAAAAAGACCGAACCACCATTATTATTGCTCATCGTCTATCAACCATTCAACAAGCCGATCGCATTATTGTTTTGCGTCAGGGTGATATTATTGAGCAAGGTTCACACCAGGAATTACTTGACGCTAAAGGTGAATACGCTGGATTATACAATCACCAGTTTAAGAATTAAGTTATAGGCAAGGCCTATAATACCTTGCCTTAGTAGAAGGATATTTATCCTTGGGTCAAGACAACTTAAGCGACTCTTTTCTAAAAATTCCAAGCAAAATTTTGTAA
>JACKQG010005322.1_pt1 | contig 14282 bp, 15 predicted proteins | sample 8237621 | NCBI WGS metagenome assembly JACKQG01 (sample SAMN15677084, study PRJNA649215) | marine metagenome | biome: marine; feature: Black Sea; material: saline water; isolation source: suspended particulate matter (SPM) from the Black Sea western gyre | collected 2013-06-09/2013-06-10 | depth...
ACCATGTTAAATTTGTTAATATACGAATATAGAGTATCTGGCGTTTTGCATTCTTGTTGAATATATGTTTCTAAATGATCTTGAAGATTTTTACCTACACCTTCGAGATCATGGACTACCTCTATTCCTTTATCTTTAAGATCATTAGCTGGACCTACCCCTGAAAGTAGAAGAAGTTGAGGTGAATTAATTGAACCACCACTTAAAATCACTTCTTTATTAGCATAAATCTTTTTTAGTTCGTTTTTAATTTTAACTTCAATACCAATAGCTTTTTTTCCATCAAATAAAATTCGCTCCACAAATGACTCTGTGAAAATATTTAAATTTTTTCTAGATCTTGCTGGATCTAAATAATGTTTTGAAACACTTGCTCGTTCCCCTTTATTAATCGTTACATCATACATGCCAAATCCTTCTTGATCTTCACCATTCATATCAGGATTAATTTTGTATCCAGCTTCTCCTGCTGAATCGATAAACGCTTTAAATAAAGGATTTTTATTTTTAGATTGATTTACAGGTAACGGGCCAGAACCTCCTCTAAATTTATTTTCACCTTCTGACCAAGTTTCAATTTTCTTAAAATAGGGAAGTACTTTTTCGTATGACCAATCTGTTAAACCAAAAGAAGCCCATCTTTGATAATCATTAGGATTCCCTCTTACAAATACCATTCCATTATGAGCAGAGCAGCCACCAATCATTTTACCTCTTGGGCAAAATAATCTTCTGTTATGTAAATGAGGTTCAGGTTCAGAGTAATATTTCCAATTATATTTTGGATCATGCATTGTATAAAGGATAGCCAATGGCATTTTAACTTTCCAAATGTTGCTAGGTTTTCCCGCTTCAAATAATGCTACATTATTTTGACTATTTTCAGTTAACCGATTTGCTAAAACACATCCAGCCGAACCTGCTCCAATAATAATGTAATCGTAATTCATTTAAGTTTAGAAATTAATAATTCTTTATATTCCTTAATTTTTTTTAATCTTACCTTAGGATTTTTAGCACCTTCATCGAATCTTCGTAATTTAATAGCCTCTTGATGGTAGGGTTTTGATTTAAATTGCTTTATCTCGTCATCACTCATTGGTCCACCTTGCAATTTAAGGCTTATGACAGAAGCCTCTGATAAAAGCTTAAAATAGGAGAGATCTCTTGCTAAAAATCTTTTTGCTTCAACATGCAATAAAATTGGTTCAATAATAGTGTCTGGAAAAAATTTTCTAAGATAATTCGCACCTATGCTTTCATGTTCACCATCAATTTTTTCATCTACCAACTTATCTGGATCCTCAACTAAAAAATGACCATAATCATGAAGCAAACTTGCACAAACTAAATTATCTGAGGACTTATTTTTTTCTGCAAGCATTGCCGTTTGCAACATGTGATCAGCAATGGTTACATTTTCACCAAGGTACAAAGATTTATTATTAGAAAAATTAAATATAATTTCTTCAATTATATTTTGCATTTAGTAGCTTAAAGAGGTCTGTCGCCTTCTATAGCAATTCGATCCATAATTCTTTCGTACCCTAGTCCACGTCCAGGATAAAAATCAGCTATAGCATAATGAATAACACTTCGATTGTCCCAAATTGCAACTGCATTTTCAGTCCAATTAAATCTACAAGTTAAATCAAGGCGAGCCTGATGTTCAAATATTTCTTTTAAAAGCTGATCACTTTCATCTTTGTCTAAGCCAATGATTTGTTTGGTATAGGTCCAGTTTACATATAATATTTTTTTGCCTGTTTCTGGATGAGTTCTAACTACTGGATGTTCATTTGAATATTCATCGTAGTTTCTTTTATCGTTACCCTCCATGTACTTATAGTTATCAATGAAGAATTCAGCACCTAAAGAACTATGCACAGCTTTTTTGTCATGAATTTTTTCTTTAATTTTTGGATCCAAGGTTTCCCAGGCAAGTTCTAAATTTGCAAAACAGGTGTCTCCTCCAACAGGAGGGATTTTTAAAGACTTTAAGACAACCACCTTAGTGGGTGTTAAATTGTAACTTACGTCGCTATGCCAGTTTTCTCCCCATTGATTCTTTTCTTCTTTACCTTTGATAATTCTTACTATCTCTGGGTGTTTTTCTAATCCCTTTACATAAGCATGTGTTTCTAAGGGACCGAATTTTTCAGCAAGGGCAATTTGTTGTACTTGAGTAATTGGCTGATCTCTAAAAAAAATTACTTTATGTTCTAAAAGTAAATCATTAATTTTTTTAAAATTTTCATCAGAGACATCTGTTAAATTAATTCCTTTAATTTCTGCCCCTAATGCTCCTGATAAAAGTTTTACTTCCATATTATTTTTTTAATTTATTAGCTAATATTAAATCTTTATTTGAAAATTTTAAACTATTTAAATTTATAAAATCATCCATTAAATTAACTTTTTCCTCTTCAAATTCGCTTACTTTTCTTGCATCTAGATTAATATACAAAGATAATCCCTCTGTTGTTGCAGATAGTTTTTTTGAGGATTTTTCAATCATTTCCATTTTGTAATGTAGTCTTTTTTTATCATGATCAAAGAATGTTAAATTAACTTCAACTTCATCACCTTCTTTAACTTCACTGTTATAAGTAGTGTGGGTTTCAACAACCATTGTGCTCATACTTGTCGTTTTTGCTGACATTTCTCCCATTTTAAATTTTTCAAGCATCAATTCCCAAACTTGATCAAACACCAGAATATAGTAAGCCATATTCATGTGATTGTTATAATCCGTCCATTCTTTTTTAATTATCTGATTTGCTATATGTACTGACATTTAATTTTTATAATCTGGTTCTTCTTTGTCTAAAATTTTTTTTATTTGATCTAAATGCAACTGTGCTAGATTTATTGGATAGTCAGCAGTTTCTTGTGCAGTTTTTTCTGCTATTTCATCACTAACAATATTTAATTCTTTGTTCGTTGATAAAGCTGTTAAGTAAGTTTCAGCAGCTTTTTCAAAATAGTATAAGTAGTTAAAACCCTCAGCAACAGTTTCACCAGTTGTAATAATTCCATGATTAGCTAAAAGTAAATGTTGTTTATTTCCTAAAGCGTTGGCCATTTTAATTGACTCATCTTCAAACCCTAGTCCACCAAATTCATTAAAGATAGAAACTCTATTAAAAAAAATCATGGTATTTTGATCTATAGGTTTCATGATAGGATCTTTTAGAGTCGATAGCGCTGTTGCATATTTTGAATGAACATGAAAAATGCATCTTGCATGGGTAACTTTTTGGTGGATTGCTCCATGTATGTTTATTGCTGTTGGATCAACTAAATCTGGTTTTTTCTTTAGTTCTTCAATATTATCTTTGGTAACTAAAATTATGTCACTAGCTTTAATTTGACTGAAATGAAGGCCAGCTTTGTTTACATAAAAATCAGTCGAAGAACCTGGAACACATGCACTAAAATGGTTAGCAACTCCTTCATGCATATTTAACCTAGCTGTCCATCTAAAAGTTGCAGCTAGATCTTTTTGTAATTCTGTTATTTCCATTTAAGATAATCTAGCATATAATTTAAATTACAAAATATGAACAATAAAGTTTTTATATCATGTGCGGTTACTGGATCGGGTGATACAGCAAGCAAACATCCTGATTTACCAAAAACACCTCAACAAATAGCAACTGCTGCAATTGAAGCTGCAAAAGCAGGAGCGGCTATAGCACATATTCACGTAAGAGAAGAAGATGGAAAACCAAGTAGAAGATTAGAATTATATAAAGAGGTTGTTGATAGAGTTCGATCAAGTGAAACTGATGTCATCTTAAATTTAACCACAGGTATGGGTGGTGACCTTGATATTGGACAAGGCAAAAATCCCTTAGAATTTGGGCCAATGACGGATATGGCAAATATTATGGAAAGAATTGCTAATGCTGAACAATTTTTACCAGAAATTTGTACTTTAGATGCTGGAACTTTAAACTTTGGTGATGGGTCGGTAATTACAGTTAATACCCCCAACGATCTAAGGAAAGCTGCAAAAAAATTGTTAGAAATAAATGTAAAACCTGAAATCGAAGCTTTTGATTTAGGTAATATGTGGTTTGGTGCACAGTTATATAAAGAAGGATTGTTGAGTGATCCACCAATGTTTCAAATGTGTTTAGGGATACCATGGGGTGCTCCTGCAACTCCTTTAGCTATGCAAGCAATGAAAGATATTATGCCTAAAGAAGCGGTTTGGTCTGGTTTTGCAATTTCTAGAAATGAAATGCCTTATGTAGCACAAACTGTAATTATGGGAGGCAATCCTCGAGTAGGTTTAGAAGATAATTTATATTTATCAAAAGGTAAATTAGCAACCAATGCTCAGCTAGTTGAAAAAGCAGCAAGAATTGTAGAAGATCTTGGATCATCAATAATGACTCCAGCAGAAACAAGAGAGAAATTGAAGCTTGTTAAACATCATTAATGTCCAACATAAAAAAAGTAGCAGTTATTGGAACTGGTGTTATCGGAGCAGGGTGGATTATTCGTTGTCTAGCTCATGATAAAATTGTTTATGCATTTGACAAAGATATAAAGTTAAAAAGAAATTTAATTTCTGAGATTAAAAGAACTTGGCCTTCTGTAAAAAAATTATTTAATAAAAAAAAAATTAATTTAAATAATTTTCATTACTTTACTTCAATAGAAGAAGCTTTAAAGGATGCAGATTTCATTCAAGAATGTGCCTCTGAAAATTATTCATTAAAAACAAAATTAATGAATACAATTGGAAAATACGCCAAACCAAATTCTATAATTGCTTCCAGTTCTTCAGGTTTACTTCCAACAAGAATTTATTCTAAATGTAAAAATCCTGAAAGAGCTTTAATAGGACACCCATTTAATCCTGTATATCTATTGCCAGGTGTAGAAATTGTTCCAGGTAAGAAAACTTCTAAAAAATATTTATTAGAAGCGAATAAATTTTATAAATCAATTTCAATGAATCCTGTAATGGTTAAACATGAATTACCTGGTTATTTATGTGATCGATTACAAGAAGCTTTATGGAGAGAGGGCTTGCATATAATTAATGAAGGACATGCATCAACTGAAGATTTAGATAGAGTAATAGAGGATGGCCCTGGATTAAGATGGTCTTTGATGGGTACCTTTTTAACTTTTCATTTAGCTGGAGGCAAATCTGGAATGAGACATATGTTGGAACAATTTGGCCCAGCATTAAAATTGCCGTGGACTAAATTAAAAGCGCCAAATTTATCAAAGTCGCTCATAAATAGATTGGTAGAGGGCACTAAAAAACAATCAAAAGGTAAATCCATATCTCAAATAGCCAATATTAGAGATGAATACTTAGTTGAACTTCAAAAATTAAGAAAAAAATACGAAAATAAAATCAGACACTGAGATGAAAAAGTTAACACTTAGCGCTAGTTGCCTTTGTAAAGGTGTAAATTTTAAAACGAGTGGTGAACATCGAGATGTCTCGAATTGTCATTGCATCCAGTGTCGAAAAACCCATGGAATTTATGGTGCTTACTCAAATGTTAAAGATAAAGAGCTTAATTTTTTAAGTAAAAAAACATTAAGATGGTTTAAATCGTCTAAAAAAGCAAAAAGAGGATTTTGTAATAAATGTGGAGCTAGTATTTTCTTTAAACTTGAAAATTCAGATACGATATCGATAGCAGCAGGAATGTTTGATACACCAACTAAGCTTAAAACAATTAGAAATATATTTGTGAAAACAAAATCAGATTTTTATAAAATAACTGATGGTCTTCCTAAATTTCAAAGATCTTCAAAATAATTATCAGGATAATAATTCTTTAATATTTTTATCTAATTGAAGTTGAAAATTTTTATCATTTCCAGGACTCGCTGCACAGTGACCAAAAGAAGAGTCAACAGGTCTTAAAGAAGATTGTGGAATATATTTTTTTTCGTATTCATTATCTTCAGTTCTAAAGTACAAGTCTTGATTACAAGGCATTAAAATTGTTTTTGCTTTGATCGATTTAAGCGCTTTAATATAATTATTTTTATAAATTGGTCCTTTGCTTATATCATTTAATTGCCACGTCTTAAGTTTTGATAATAAATTATTTGCATCCCAGTTTTTTGCATGATCATTTGCCCAATCTTTAAGTAAATGTTCTACATTTTTAAAACCAATTTTTTTATAAAGTTTTTTTCTAAAAAAATCTTGGGAAAAAGCCCAACCAGCATAGACACGACCAAAAGCTTTTAAACCTTCAGTAGGTTGTTTTTTATAATTTCCTTTCCTCCAATTTTTATCAGCAGTAAGTGCTGCTTTAACTCCTTCTAAAAAAACATGATTGTGAATTGACGTTTTAGAAGAAGCACAAAAGGGAAGAATCGCTTCTACCATGTTAGGATATTGAGCAGCCCATTGATATGATTGACAACCTGCCATTGACCAGCCAGTTACTAATGCTATTTTTTTTATTTTTAATTTTTCTGTTATAAGTTTATGTTGACAATAAATATTATCCCATAAAGTTAATGTTGGAAATTTTGAGCCAGATTGATTTTTTATAGTATTGTTCGGAGATGATGAAAAACCATTGCCAAACATATTGATAGATACGATAAAATACTTATTTGGATTAATAGCTCTATTTTTTCCTATAAACCCCTCATTTCTAATATGACTTCCTGTATAAAAAGTTGGAAGAATAATTACATTAGAAGCACTCTTATTTAATTTTCCGTAAGTTTTATATGCTAGTTCTGCTGATCTTAGAGTTTTGCCAGATAAAAGCTTAATATTTCCCAATTTAAACTTTTCATAATCCCTCATGAATTAATAAAGTCTAAGGTATTCTTTCACTTCCCAATCTGTAACTGCTTGATGGTATCTTTCCCATTCGTCGTTCTTATAAGCCAACAATGATTTTTTCATAACCTCGCCTATAACTTCGTCAGATAATTTATCATTTTTAAGAGCTTCTAAAGCCATAAGAAGATTTCTTGGCAATCTTTTAATGCCAAGTTTATTTATTTCTTTATCAGTCATACTATAAAGATCTTGATCAGTAGGCTTGCCTGGATGAATTTTCATTTTAATTCCTTCTACTGCTGCAGCAAGAGTCATTGAAAAAGCCAAATACACATTCATAGTCATGTCTGCAGCTCTATTTTCTATGCAAAATCTATTTTGAGGCAGTCTAAATTGTGCAGATCTATTATTGTGACCATAAGTAATATTTGTTGGTGCCCAAGTAACAGTACCTCCTTCAAATCCTCCAACTCTTGGAACTAATCCATTATAAGAGTTTACCGTGGAGCATGTTATTGAAGTTAATGCTTCAGCATGTTTCATTAGTCCACCTACAGCAAAGAAAGATTCTTTTGACCATTTATTACCTGCATCAAAAATATTTTTTCCATTTTTATCAATCATAGAAAAATTAATATGAGCTCCAGATCTCCAATCTCCAATGGTAGGTTTTGGCATAAATGTAATAAACATATTATGCTTTTTTGCTATTTCTTTTAGAAGAATACGAAGAAATACTAATCTATCAGCCATCTCCAAAAGATTTGTGTAATGAAAATCTAATTCAAATTGTGAATAAGCTCCTTCAGCAACAACATCGTGTAACTGCCATCCCAAACTATTAAGAATATCGATTAATTCTTTTAAAAAGTGCATAGAGTCTAATGAATGCTCAACATCATAACCGAAAGCCTGTCTACGAGGTCTAATCCCTTTAACAGGATCTGTATCAATAGCTTTTACTGGTTTACCATCTTCATCATATCTCATTGCAATAAATTCAGGTTCAATACCTGCCATACCTATATAACCAGAGTCTTGAGCTTTTTGAATGTTACGTTTAAGTGCTTGTCTAGGACAAACGTTATAAGGTTTGTCCTCCCAAAAAAGATCTGCAAAAATAATTGCTGTCGAAGTGTCCCAAGGGCAAATATAAACAGCTTCTAAATCTGGCAGCATAACTTGATCAGAATCTGCTGGAGTTAGTTCAGGAACAAAAGAGATCGAATGCACAGCAAACTGAGGACCCTTTCCCAAACATAAGGGCTCAAAATCTGACATTGGAACTGGTTTTGTTTTTGGAATACCATGAAGATCAATCCAACTGGATAAAACATATTTTACTCCAGCATTTTTTAATTTTTTATAAACTGAAGGTATTTTTTTTCTATTACGATCTACCGCATCTTTAAAATTTTCATAATAAATTTTTTCATTTTTACTCATATTGATCTCCTTAAATCTTTATTATTGTGGCATATCCTCTGGATCTATTCCGGGAACAAATGTTATACCTGCTTGCTGTTTCCAGTCGTGTGGATATGCAGCATAAAAAATAATACATTTTTCATCGCATTCATAAGCTATATGGTTGTCTTTAGGTATGTAAAGCACGTCTCCTGGATTGCAAATATAAGACTGGCCATCACATGTTAATCTGAAAGTTCCTTCCATACAGTAAATAATTTCATCACATGTTAAGTCCCATGGCACAGATACTTTATTTAAAAAATTTAATCCTCCACACATTGTGTTGCTTACTTTGCTGGTTACAAAAGGTTTAATATAACTTTTTCCTGGCTCTAAAGTATGAAGTCTATGCTCTATATCTTTAAACTTATAAAGCTGAGGTTTTTTTGACATTTTTATTTCCTTTCAAATTATACTTTTATTGGCTCATTTAATTCTACTTTATATCCATCAGGATCTTCACAAAAAGCTATTACTCTGGTTCCATGTTTCATTGGACCTGGTTTACGAGTAATATTCACACCAAGTTTTTCAAGATCTTTACATGCTTTATAAACATCTGGAGTTTCGATACAAATATGTCCCCACCCATTTCCTTTATCATAGTCTTCTTTTTGATCCCAATTCCAAGTTAATTCTAAACAAGGAGACTCAGTTTCGAGTCCATATCCTATAAAAGCATTTGTAAATTTTCCATCTGGATAATCTGTTTTTCTTAAAACTTTCATACCTAAAGTATCACAATAGAAATTAAAAGATGCCTCTAGATCTTTAACTCTAATCATAGTATGTGCTAATCGATACTCTTCTAGATTGTTTGCTTTAGACATTTTTTTTCCTTTTTATTAGTTTTGAAGGTTTCATGATAGCATCAATAATAAGTTTTTGAAATGCCTGAACGCCTTTTTCCCATACAGGAGATAAAAGACCACCTTCGTAAGATGCGGGAGAGTGTCTTCCTTCTTGAAGTCTTTCACATATTTCATGATCTTCTTTATGAACACTCCACCATATATTTTGAATCATTTTAATTTCCTTTTTATTCATGTGCTTAGAGTCTGTAGTATAAATTACTCTTTTTTGAGAAGTTAAACATGGGCTTAAAGGTACATTAAGATAAACTCCAATTTGATTTGGAAAGTAAGTACCAATTATAAAATTTGGAAAAAGAGATAGATATTTAGAGGTAACTGATAAAGCTGTGTTATTTTTAGCATCTTCTTTATCGACATTTACCCCACTACCATAACATACACCGTCAACAATAGTATAATGATCTTTCAAAGGTTGATTGGTAGTAGTTTTGTGAACAAACTGGACATGATAGGGCTCAATAAAATTTTCAATTAAAAATTTCCAATTAGTATTTATATTTCCAAAATCTAAGGTTGTCACATATTTTAATTTAGAAAAATCAATATCATTTAATTTTGAGATAAGTGGTTCTGCATATTTAGCAAATTTTTTTGCTTTTCCATTAAAATTTACAAAGATCCAATCATGCCAAATATGAATTTTAATTGGTTTCAAACCATGCTCAAGAAAATTAAATCCTTTTGGTCTATGTTGCTCTGTTCCACCAACATGAGGTGCAGCTTTTAGATTTCCATCAAGATCATAACTCCAAGCATGATAAGGACAACGAATTATTTTTCCTACATTTTTTTTATGATCTATAAGTTTTAGACATCTATGACTGCAGACATTATGAAAAGCTTTTATTTCATTATAATTATTTCTCACAAGTAGTATTGGTTTATTTGCAATAAATAATGGAATAACATCACCAATATTTTTAAGTTCATGAGCAAAACCTACAAATAGCCAATCATTAGATAAAACTGTTTCACATTCTTTTTCCCAAAAACTTTTATCAGTATAAAATTTAGCTGGAAGACCAAATATAGTATTGGTATTTTTTGATTTTTTTATTTCAAAAAAGTTTTTTTCTTTAGACATATACTTTTAATAATTAACTTATTATATTGAAAATCTTATTTAAGAATAATAAGATTTACAATAAGCTTTTTAAAAAGACACTTAAATGCAAAGCAAAAAATTTATAGAAGAAAATTTCAAAGGCTATAAACAGTCAACTGTTCCAAAAATTGATGAGATCTTAGCGAGAACCGATCCAAGTACACCTTGTGGAGAATATTTAAGACGTTATTGGCATCCTGTGGCGTTAACATCAGAAGTAAATGAAGTTCCAAAAGAAATTCGTATTTTAGGAGAAGATTTAGTAATTTTTAAAACTCCAAAAGGTAAATTCGGATTAGTTCATAAAGCTTGTCCACATAGAAGAGCTTCTTTAGCATATGGAAAAACAGAGGATAAAGGAATTAGATGCTGTTATCATGGCTGGTTATTTTCAACTAATGGTGAAATTTTAGAAACACCAGGAGAAAATCCTGAATCAAAATCTGCTTTAAAACTAAGAGAAACAATAAAACTTGGAGCATATCCTGTCATAGATTTTAATGGCTTAATTTTTGCTTATTTGGGACCTATGGACAAGATACCTGACTTTCCAAAATATGATTCATTTGAAATTAAAGATAATGTCTCTAGTCCATATCGAGTTGATTATAGTTGTAATTGGATACAAGTATTAGATGCAATTATGGATCCAGTTCATACATCTTTTTTACATGGCAAAAGTTCTGGTATTCAATTTTCAGAGGGTTTTGCTGAACTTGGTGAAATAGATTTTTATGAAAGAGGAATGCAATATCTCGGATGTAATACTAGAAGAATAAATGATAATGTATGGGTAAGAGTAAATGAATTGATTTTACCTAATTTTACTCAAGCTGGAGCCGCCTTCGCGGCTGATGGAACAAAAAGTAGATATTTTGGTAGAAGCTCTTTTACTAGGTGGGTAGTTCCTGTTGATGATCATAATTGTGTAGCATTGGCATGGGCAAATTTTGGAGAAAGAGGGGATCCAATTGAATTTAATAATAAGGAAGGATTTGAAAGAATTGAAGCAGGAGAAATAACTAATAGATCGTTAGAAGAAAAACAAAAAAACCCAGGTGATGCAGAAGCTGTAGAAGGCATGGGTTCTATTAGCAGGCATAAGGGTGAACATTTGATGCCAACTGATAAAGGAGTAATGCTCTATAGAAGAGGAATAAAAAAACTAATTAAAAATTTACAAGAAGGTATTGAACCTCCACAACCACAAAAAATTAAAGGAGATACTGTAAGAACAAATGGACAAGATACGATAATTAGGGCTCCAAAAAGAAATAAAAATGATAAACAATTTGTTAAAGAAATTTGTAAATCTGTGTTGAATATTCAATTTGAACATGAAGATAATTCTTTAATAGATCGCGATAAAAATATCATAAGTAAAATAAAAGAAATGGAAGAAAGGGCAAATTTTGACTTTTAATAATAAGATAAAGGTTCATATAAAAAATAATAGAGGCCGACCGGGTAAATTTCCTTGTGATTTAGAAGGAGAAAAAAATTTTACAATTACAAAAAAACATTTTGAAAATGCTTTAAAAAATGAGCCAGAATTAAAAAAAAAAATAGATTTTTTTATTGATTGGGATGAAGATAATTTTAACTCATCTATTTCAAATTCTGATATATTGCTAACTTATGATTTTCCAATTTCAAATTTAAAAAAAAATGCTCCAAAATTAAAATGGATACATTGTACAGCTGCTGGAGTTGAACATTTATATCCTTTTAATTGGGTTTATAAGGGACTTAAAATAACTAATAGTAGCGGAGTTCATTCAGAAAAAGCTGGAGAATATGGCCTAATGAGCGTATTAATGCTTCAAAATCATATTCCTAAAATTTTTACAAATCAAAATTATAGAAAATATGTTTCATTATTTAGCAATCCAATTAAAGGTAAAAATATAGTTTTAGTTGGAACAGGTTCGCTTGGATCGTCGATGGCCAAGATTGTTCACCCTCTTGGAGCTAACATAATTGGGGTTAACAAAAGAGGTAAACCAGTTGCAGGATGTTCAAAAGTGGTAAAAATTGATAAAATTGATCGTGTTTTACCTTTAGCTGATATTTTATATTTAGCACTTCCTGAAACTCCTCAGACTAAAAATTTGATTAATAAAAAAAGATTAAATTTGCTAAAAAAAACTTGCGGTATTGTAAATATTGGTCGTCAATCAGTATTAGATTATGAAATTTTATGTAAAAAATTAATTAAAAATGAACTAGCAGGGGCAATTTTAGATGTTTTTAATCAAGAACCTATAGAAAAAAAATCTAAATTTTGGAAAATTCCAAATTTAATAATTACCCCTCATGTATCTTCAGATGATCATGGAAATTACATTGAAAAAACACTCTCATTATTTATTAAAAATTTAAAACTTTTTCTTAAAAAGAAAAAAATGATCACAGAAATTGATATAAATTTAGGTTATTAAAATTCAAAGATTAAATTTAATCTAATCTAATTGCGTTACCATCAACGCCAATTACTTGACCAGAAATTCTAGCAGCTTCATCGGAGATTAAAAAACTACAAGTTAGCCCAATATCCTCTTCATAGATCCAACAATTCATTGAAGCCATAGAAATAAATTCTTTTTCAATTTGTTTTTTAGATACTTTTAAAAACTTAGATTTATCTCTTACCACTCTGACCATTCGATCACCTTTTATGGTCCCTGGACATATAGCATTCACTCTAATTTTAAATTTACCAAGTTCCATAGCCAATGTTTTAGTAACACCAACAATTGCCCATTTGCTTGCAGCATAAGGAGAGCGAAGTGGGAAACCCATGATGCCAGCCCCAGAGGATAAATTTATAATTGAGCCACCTTTATTTCTTTTAATCATTGGGATGGCTAATTTAGTAAAATAAAAATGACTTATTACATTTACTTTTAAAGTTTTTTCCCAATCTTCAGATTTTAAATTTTCAATAGTTCCTGTTGGTCCAGCAATACCAACATTATTTATCAAACAATCTAATTTCTTAGTTTTTTTTGAAATATGTTTAAATAACTCTGTTACAGCGTCTTCATTTGCAGCATCACACTCATAAACAAATAATTTTTTATTATTTAAAGGATGTTTTTTTGCTCGAGTTAAATATTTTTTTTCAATATCACATATAAAAACAGTAGCTCCTTTAGCAAGACAAACTTTAGCTGTAGCCCAACCAATTCCAGATGCTCCAGCTGAAATTACTATTTTTTTATTATTTAGAGTTTTAAGCATTAAATCTTTTCAAGTGGATGTTTAGACATTAACTTTTTTAAAAATTTTTATGACTTTAACAAAGATGACTGAAGCTCTTTATTTGTAATGTACCCTTTAATATTTCCTTGCTTATCAATGACTTCACAATTTGAGTTTTTACATACTATTTTAGGTAAGAATTCCTCAATAAACTGATCTTCCTGAACTCTGATTAAATCAGCTTTATCAATACCTTCAGATTGGTTTGCAGGCCGCATTATAATTTTTGCTTTAATCACTTTTGCTCTATTCACATCTTTTACAAAAGCCTCAACATACGCGTCTGCAGGATTCATAACGATATCTACAGGGGATCCTACCTGAACTAATTTACCAGCATTTAAAATTCCAATATGATCTCCAAGCCTTAATGACTCATCAAGATCATGAGTAATAAATACAATTGTTTTTTTTAATTGAGATTGAAGATCTATCAATTGTTTTTGCATATCACTTCTAATTAAAGGATCTAAAGCACTAAATGCTTCATCCATTAACATGATGTCACTATTTGTAGCTAATGCTCTAGCCAATCCAACACGTTGCTGCATTCCCCCTGAAAGTTGATTTGGATATTGATGCTCAAATCCATTTAATCCAACAGCTTCAATTTTTTCCATGGCTATTTTATTTTTCTCTTCTTCTACTTTGCCTTGCATTTCAAGGCCGTATCCCACATTCTCTAAAACTGTTTTATGAGGAAATAAACCAAATCTTTGAAAGACCATACTCATTTTGTGTCTTCTAAAATCAATAAGTTGTTCAGGGTTTAAACTCA
>JACKQG010005324.1_pt1 | contig 14280 bp, 21 predicted proteins | sample 8237621 | NCBI WGS metagenome assembly JACKQG01 (sample SAMN15677084, study PRJNA649215) | marine metagenome | biome: marine; feature: Black Sea; material: saline water; isolation source: suspended particulate matter (SPM) from the Black Sea western gyre | collected 2013-06-09/2013-06-10 | depth...
TTAACGTGCCTCTTGTTAAAAACGGTATCAAGAGAATTATATTATAATCTTGGTGTCTTGGTGCCTTAGTGGCTGAACTATTACCTGGTTTCTTATCGGCGTCCAGTTCCCTGCGCCCATCGTCCTGAACCAAGATCGTTCTCAGGCCACAATGGCCAGCCGGGAGCCGGGCCTTCACAGCGGTTGTTGAATATCTGCTTCTACATAAAAAGGGGTGTGCTGAGATACCGTTCTCCGGTGCTGGGGAGGATGGCCACAATCGTCTTTCCGGAATTCTCGGGCCTGCGGGCTGTTTCCAGGGCTGCCCAGACCGCTGCGCCGGAAGATATTCCGCACAAAATCCCCTCCTCTCTGGCCATCTCGCGCGCGGTCTCAAAGGCCTTCTCATTGGTCACGGTAATAATTTCATCAATAATCTTAGTATTGAGCACCTCGGGTACAAAGCCCGCCCCGATCCCCTGTATTTTATGGGGACCGGGTTGCCCCCCGGAAAGCACCGGCGAGTCGTGCGGTTCCACCGCAATCGCCTTAAAGGACGGTTTGCGCGCCTTTATCACCTCGGATACCCCTGTAATGGTCCCGCCTGTCCCGACACCGGCAACCAGGAAGTCCACCGCCCCTTTTGTGTCGCGCCAGATCTCCTCGGCCGTTGTTTTTCGATGGATCTCCGGATTCGCAGGATTTGCGAACTGATTGGGCATATATGCACCAGGGGTACCTGTAAGTATCTCTTGCGCCTTTTCGATGGCGCCCTTCATCCCCTTATTTCCCGGGGTCAGTACCAGTTCTGCGCCCAGGTGTTTCAATAGTTTTCGCCGCTCCAGACTCATGGTCTCCGGCATGGTAAGGAGGAGACGGTATTTCTTTGCAGCGCACACAAACGCCAGCCCAATTCCCGTGTTCCCGCTGGTGGGCTCCACGATCAGGGTATCCTTTCCGATTAGGCCCTGTCGCTCTGCTGCTTCGATCATGGCCAGACCGATCCGGTCCTTTACACTTCCCAAAGGGTTCTTGAACTCCAGCTTTACCAGTATGGTTGCAGAAAGTCCCCTGGCAATCCAGTTGAGTCGAACAAGTGGTGTGAACCCGATCGTCCGGGTTATATCAGAATAGATTTCATTCATCCCGTCACCCTTTCATTTATCCGAATCTTTTTCAGACGTATTTTCCCTTAAATATCAGTTCCGGGTTCTTGGCAAATACCGTGGTATCGGGCGGAACCGATTCGGTGATCCATACATTTCCCCCAATCACCGAACGATCACCGATGACCGTATCGCCCCCCAAAATGGTAGAGCCGGCATATATAATCACATCGTTTCCTATGGTCGGATGTCGCTTTTTGTTCCTCAGGCCTTCAGCCTCCTCTTTTCGAATCGACAGTGCCCCTAATGTAACCCCCTGGTAAAGACGCACCCGATCGCCGATCACAGCGGTTTCACCGACAACCACACCGGTACCGTGATCGATAAAAAAGCTTTCCCCGATATGCGCTCCCGGATGGATGTCGATCCCGGTCCGGCTGTGAGAGTGTTCGGTCATGATGCGGGGTACCAGGGGGATCTCCTGCTCATAGAGATGATGCGCAATACGGTAAACCGTTATGGCATAGAGTCCGGGATAGCTGAAAATGATCTCATCGTAGCTCATGGCAGCGGGGTCGCCCTCGTAGGCAGCGCGGACATCCTTGGCCAGAATGGACCGCAGATGAGGCAGCTCCCTTCCAAAATTTATGGCAGACTCCTCTCCGCGCTCCCTGCACAGGCTACAGGGTCTGTCATATCGAAGGCATTCGTGTCGGATGGCTAAGGTGATCTGCTCAGCCAATATCTCGAAAAACGCGGTGACCTCCTGTCCGAAATAATAGCCAAGGTTCACTTCGTCCACCTGCCTGCGAATAAAATACCCCGGATAGAGGATACGAAATGCCCGATTAATGATGTCTATGATCGACTCCCGCGATGAGATCGGCTCCGGACCCACATGGTCAAAGCAATCATCGCTGCTGCAGGAGAAGACAAGCTGGTCTACAATTTTTGGGATCTCTTTGCGGAACCGATGGGTGGTTTCCACTTCGCTTGTGCATTGGTCTGCTTTCTGCCGGGCATTCATGACACTATTCGCTCCTCAGGCCGCTTGACCCGTCTTCCAGTAGGGAGACAAAGTCCGCAGGTTTTCGATGATGGGCGGGACCTTGTCGATAACAAAATCGATCTCTTCCTCTGTGGTGTATACGCTGAGGCTGAACCGGATCGTTCCGTGGGCCATGGTAAACGGGACCCCCATGGCCCGAAGGACGTGGGAAGGCTGCAGCGATCCCGACGTACAGGCAGATCCGGAAGAGGCGCAGATCCCGAACTCGTCCATATGCAGGAGGATCGCTTCTCCCTCCACAAACTCAAAACAGATGCTTGAGGTATTGGGGAGACGCTCAGACCGGGCGCCGTTGACACGGGTGCTGGGAACGCGATCGAGGATTTGGGCTTCTAACTTATCTCGGAGCGCTCTTACCCGGGTGCTTTCCAGTTTTAGATGCTGGACAGCCAGTTCACACGCCTTTCCCAGTCCGATAATACTGGCCGTGTTCTCTGTTCCGCCACGCCTTCCCGACTCCTGATGGCCCCCGATGATAAACGGGAAAAACTTGACCCCCTTCCTCAGATAAAGGACCCCGATGCCCTTGGGCGCGTGCAGCTTGTGGCCGGAAAGCGACAGCATGTCAATTGCGCTCTTTCTCATATCGATGGGGATCTTACCCGCCACCTGAACAGCATCCGAATGAAAGAGAATCCCCTTTTCCTTGGCAAGTTGTGCGGCCTCTTCCACCGGGAAGATCACACCCGTCTCGTTATTCCCCCACATGAGGCTGGCAATGGCCGTATCCGGCGTAAGGCTCTCTTCATACTGTGCCATGTCAAGCTGCCCGTCTTTGTCCACGGGGAGTTGGGTGATCCGGTATCCCTGACCGGAGAGGTGCTCAACTAACGACTTGATGGCCGGATGCTCCACACGGCTGGTTACAATGTGACGTCTATCTGGATACGTCGCCAAAGCGGATCGGATGACCGCGTTGTCGCTCTCTGAGCCGCAGCTCGTAAATATGATCTCTTCGGGGGCGGCGCCCAGCAGTTGAGCAACCTTCTCCCTCGCCTCCCTCAGTTTCCGCGATACCTGTCCTGCAAATGAATAGGCGCTGGACGGATTCCCGTAAAGTTCATGGAAATAGGGGCGCATGGCCTCCATAACCTCTGGAGCAACCTGTGTTGTGGCATTATTGTCCAGATAGACTCTTTTCATTTTGACACCTCCTCAACCGTCAGTTCAGGCCATACCATCTCTCTCAATTTTGTCTCAACAAAATTTTTCAGGGTCTGCTGGGAGGCCTTGCAGACAGCGCAACTTCCTCTGAGAACTACCAATACCCGGTTGCCGATGACATCCACCAGTTCGATATCTCCGCCATCCTGCTTGAGCGAGGGCCTGATTTCCTTCTCTATGGTCTCATCAATCATTTTGATCTTCTGGATGTTCGAGAGCCTGGGGCGAGTCACGGGTTTTTCATCGGCCCTCACTCTGGAGATAATCTCCCGGATGGTATCGTGACAGCTCTCACAGCCGCCACCCGCCTTGGTGTAGTTGGTGACCTCCTCGACCGTTGCGAGGTTGTTTTCCCGGATCGCCTTTTCGATCTGCCTGTCGGTGACACCAAAGCATTCGCACACGATCTCTCCCTCTTCCGTCTTCGGGGCTTCACCTCTGTAATAGGCGATCGCCTGCTCCAGGGCCTGACGACCCAGCACGGAGCAGTGCATTTTTTCCTTGGGCAATCCGCCTAAAGCGTCCGCGATATCCTGATTGGTTATTTTCTCTGCCTCCTCCACGGTCTTTCCCTTCAGCATTTCTGTAAGCGCTGAGGCAGAGGCAATGGCGCTCGCACAGCCGAAGGTCTTGAATTTGGCATCCGTAATCCTGCCGCTCTCATCTGTCTTGAAAGTCAGCTTGAGGGCGTCGCCGCACGCCATGGAGCCCACCTCTGCGATGCCGGTTGCATTTTCCACCTCACCCACATTCTTCGGCTTTAGAAAATGCTCCTTCACCTTTTCTGTGTATTCCCACATAAGACCCCTCCCTATAACAACCTGGTTTATAGCATGAGAATCGGTCGTGATATCCGGTTGGACAACGAAAATGCCGATTATTCTGGAATGATTTTTCTTAACTTAACACAAAAAGAGCTTGAGCTCAACAGCGTGCTCAGCTTCCGTTCAATGCCTAACGCTGTTTCCCAACCATTTCATTCCTGATCGTCTCCAATTTTCCGAAACATATGAGCCTGTCACCGACCGTAATTTTTGTCTGAGCGGGGGGATTGGCGGTAACCTTGCCGCTTCTTTCCAAAGCGAGGGTGACGATGTCGTGAGCTTCCAGGTTTGCATCATGCAACGTTCTGTCTGCAAGCGGGCTGTCCTGAAAGACGTTGATGCTGGAAACACCATACCCCCCGGTTGCAATTAGAAGTTCCTTGAACGATACTGGTTTGATAAATTCACTGTTAACGATTTTTCTCTTCAATGTTTCGTTAAGATGGGATGAAAGCCTTGCGTGGGTGATAATTTTGTAAAGTGCATACACAACAATCACAACAAACGCAACCTTGACTAACGTCTCAACACTCTGTGGAACAAGGCCGTGCAAAAAAGGGATGGAAAAATCCGATGCGGTCAAAGAATTTGCGAAGGTGGCGAGTAACGTGACAAGACCGGCTTTCCCGACCACCATGAGCACGGACGCGATCCGGCGTCTCTGGGGATCGGAGACTACCAGTTCCGCCTCTTTGGTAGTAAAACCGGTTCCTGTAAAGCATGAGATAGCCTGAAATACCGCTTGTGGGCCTTTAAGTCCCGTCAATTCGAAGGCGATGGCCCCAATCTTAACCACCGCAATGGAGACGATCAGAATAATCAGAAAGAGCAACAGGTTCATATTTTTCCTCCAAAGGTTGATGGTCTCGCAAAAAGTCAAGGTTTAGCGTTTCAAAAAAACATTATCCTACCATATCAACTGAGCCTTCGGCACTAAAATAAGTCGTCAGGTAACACGTTGGATTTGAAACAATCATTCGTAGATTGCGGGAACATGAACGTTTGCAGGATCATCCCTGGATTTTGTTGCCAGATTTGTGTATAAGAGCGAGCAACCGGCTATCCGGTGCCAAAAAAAGGGTGAGGTGACTGGAGATGGAGAATGAATTGAAAGCCGCATTCCTCGGTATGAAGAGACAGGATGCTATCAACATTGTGAAAGAAGCGCTTCAATCAAATGGTGATCCTATCGCTATTCTCAAGGTTTGCCGGAAGGCCATGGAGGCGGTCGGTGAACGGTTCGAGACCGGGGAGTTTTTCCTGAGTGAGCTTATTTACGCTGCTGAGGTGTTCAAGGCGGTAACGGCCATTCTCGAACCGCATCTCCTGACAGCGCCGGGTGAACGGGAAGCCGGGGGGGAAGTGGTTTTTGGTACCCCCCTCGGGGATATCCACGACCTTGGGAAGAACATCGTCATCACCCTGATGCGCTCCCACGGGTTTACGGTTCACGATCTTGGCGTTGATGTCCAGCCTGAAAAGTTCATCGATCAGCTCAAGAAGACAGGCTCCCCGATCCTCGGTATGTCCGCCTTGATTACACCGGCCTTTGTCTCCATGAGAGAGACCATCTCCCTTCTGGAGAAGAACGGCTTGAGGGAGAACACGTTTGTGATTATCGGCGGGGGAGTTACCACGGAGTTCGCCCGAAAAGAAGTGGGAGCCGATGCCCAGACACTGGATCCGACAGCGGCCATCAGGTTGTGCCGGGAATATCTCAGAGGGATGCCCGCATATTCAGATCAAAAGCCAAATGACCGGTAGAAATCCTGTTCAGGCCTCTTTGGCCCATGAGAATACACTGCGTAACTCATTGCTGAAGGGTTATCCCTCATTTTTCTCATGTACAAGATCGATGACGGTTATTTCCGGGGGGTTGAGAAATCGAATGGGCGGTCCCCAGGTGCCGGAACCCCGGCTTACATAGAGGAAAGCCCCATCCTGAAGTTTTAAGAGCCCTGCATCAACCGGATAGAGCATCTTTATAAGAAGAGTGAATGGAAAGATCTGCCCGCCATGCGTATGGCCCGAGAGTTGAAGATCAAAATGGCGATCGCTCATCCGGTCCAGCAGGGGTCGGTGCTTCAAGAGGAGAACAAATCGATCCGCAGAAAGATGTGACAGTAGCTGGGCCTCGGACTTCGTTCTTGGGAGGCCGAATCGATTTGCCGCCTCGTCATCCACCCCGGCAACGAGAATCACCCCCCTGATATCTTTAATATCTCCTCGAAGGACGTTAAAACCGGCGTCCTCCATAAACGCCAGGGACCTCTCAAGGCCGGCGTAGAACTCATGGTTTCCCGTAACAGCGAACTTCCCGTAGGGGGTGCTGACAGCACGTATCATATCTGCCACCTTTGATATATTGTCGGTCTGTGCGTCCAGCAGGTCTCCGGTTGAAACCAAGATGTCCGGCCTTGCCTCACGTACTTTTGTGAGGATCTTTTCCAGCCTTTCTTCTCCTACAATCTGGCCCAGGTGGAGATCGGAAATCTGAACGATCCTGAACCTCCCCAGCTCTTTGGGGATCTTGGGCGATCTTATCGTGATCTGTTCCGTTCGAATGTTCGCGGCCTCAAAGCCCCCGTAAATCGCCGCCAGAGTAGAGGCCGCAGCAGCAATGAGAAATGCAGATCTGGAGGTTAAGAACCATCTGTCAAGATTCCTGCCGAGAAGCCATGCCCCTGCAGTGCAGGAGAGATGATAGAGGTCAATGAGAAATGAGGTGCAGACAAACAGAAACAGGACGCCCATCCATATATAGCCCATGTGGGCCAGGACCCAGGCTGACGTCTCCAACCCGAACCGTTCAAGGACCCGGACAATGACCGGGGAGAACACCATGAAAAGCAGGAGGCAGGCAAGGGGTATTCTGACTCCCCTGGACAGATCAAAGGCCCCTCGTATCTTGATGAAGGCGTAAAAGTGAAGAAGCCCGTAAAGTGTGACGAAAACAGCCAGGAAAGCAAAAAGTCTCAAGATAAACCCTCCCCCTGAGTCCTCAGTAGATGCGAGACGCACAAGATTCCTTGTGATGTTGATAATGTCCGGGACAGATATGAACATCCCGGACAATAAGAACAGTTTTCAAGACCAGGGTCAACAACCAATTTGGGGTTCTCGGAGCGACTTTCCGAGACCTTTGCAAAACGCGCCCTTTTGCTCTCCGAGGCGTAGGCTCGCCTCTACGAGCCGGAGGCCCGATTTCTGCGCCTGCCCCGTAGCTCCGGGAGATGGTACTGGGGTAATCTGCGGACCTAAATTTTTCTTTGCCTTAACAACCAGACAGTCCCCGTGTCTTACAAGATATTTCGCCTCTATGATAGCTTAATTTCTTTAGATATTTCCTTGACAAACATATATATGGTAGGTATAAATAGTAATACTGTTAATATGCTTTTGGAGGTGGTATTAATGAGTGTCCAGAAAATTGCCATCACTGTTCCCCCGCCTTTCCTCAAAAGGGTGGATGAATGGGCCGAGAAAATGGGTAAATCAAGGAGCCGTTTTATTGTTGAAGAACTGGATAACAGACTGAGAATCCTGGAGGATGAGGAAATCACCAGTAAATATAACGAAGTTTGCAGCGACCCGGACGCTTCAGCCTACGACCATGAGCTTGCCGAGGAAATGTTTGGCATGAGTGCTGTGCGGGAAGAGGAGGAAAAATGGTAATATGTCAAGGTGATGTTTTTTGGGCAAGACTCTCCCCGTCCCCAGGATCTGAGCCGGCATATAAAAGACCTGTTGTAATCGTTCAAAGGGATTCCATTAATCGAAGCAGGTTTCGCAGTGTAGTGGTGGTGCCTCTTACAAAACAGACAAAACATTCCGTTCTTCCTGGAAACATCCTTCTCAAAAAGGGGGAGGCAAATCTCCCAAGGGCAAGTCTGGCAAGGGGCACCCACGTGATGGTGATTGATAAAAGCCGTTTGGTCGAAAAGATTGGGAGCCTATCCCCAGAAAGAATAGACGAAATCATCGACAATATAATATGGGTCCTGGGAGTTAAGTAGCCCATTATACATTGAGGTCAAAATAGCAACATGAGTCAAGCAAAGACTTGACCCCTTTCTTTCACTGGGGCTAATCATCCCCAGGTATTTCAGTCCTCTGATCTCCGACCCCTGTCCACTGATCTCCGTCCTCTGCCCTTTGCTCCCACCGGTTTATGCTTGACAAAGATGTGGTTGAAGCTAATAATGAGTCAATATGAGTCAGGAGGTGAGTCATGGCACAAATCACATTACGCGGAATGGACCCCGAAATGGAACAGGATATTCGGAAGATGGCCCGCAAGAGCGGAAAATCACTTAACCGTGTCATTCTGGATATGATTTACGAAAACACTGGTTACAGAAAAAGCAGGAAAATCTCGCCAGCAGATTCATTGAGAAACCTCGCTGGGGGTTGGAGCGAGAAAGATGCATCGGAGTTTTTGGAGTCCATAAAGTCATCTGAACAGATTGATGAGGAGATGTGGAGATGAAGCTCCTGCTGGATACAAGCGCCTATGTGGGATTTAAGCGGAGTATTGCCAATCTGGTCGAGATTATTGTGGGCGCCGAATGGATACTGTTTTCTCCCGTGGTTTTGGGAGAACTGATGTTCGGATTTCGTAACGGCACCAAATTTAAGGAAAACATGAAGGGTCTCGATGAATTCCTACAGCATGACGTGGTGGAAGTCGCTCAGATTGGCAAAATAACTTCCGACCGTTATTCCAGAATCGCGGCCCAGTTGAAACGCAAGGGAACCCCCGTTCCCAGCAACGATATATGGATTGCAGCGCAAACCATGGAGCACGGGGCCGAACTCATAACATCGGACCGACATTTCAACAAAATTGACGGGCTGGTCCATACAATCTTCTAACGCCCTCTTTACCCAGTTGATCGGGGCGCCCTCTGTCTTCCGACCCCTGTCTTTTCTCACCTTCTCACTTTCTATCTCATCCAATCATCCTAATCATCCAACCATCCCTTTTGTTCTTCCCATCCAATCCCGAAGGGATCATCCTATTCATCCATTCATCTTTACCCCGTGAAATTCCAAAGGACAGCGTAGCGTATTTCACTGGGGCTATTCATCCCAATAATCACGTCAAGATCACTTCTTAGAAAAAAGGTTCCCCTCCGGTTATGTTTATGAGTTTGAGCCCGGAAGGGATTTTATTCACCAGATCAGGGTCAAACTCCTCGCTCTTCTTGCTGGGATGCTGCCAGGTATGGCACATATAACACTTGGCATTACACCTGTATGTGACTATCAAGCAGGCTTCCATCAAATGCCATTCCTTGTATTAGCGAACATTTCTTATTGACCTCCCGAGTTTGCTGTATTAGTATACAGATATTAGAAACGCTAATGGAGAAAGGAGGGGCATATGGAACAGATCAGGGTAAATTTAACCCTTGAGCGGGAAATATGGGAGAGGTTTGGCGAACTTGTGCCGAATCGCAAGAAAAGCAGGGTTGTCAATGAGTTATTAAAAAACGAAGTCACGAAAAAAATCCGGCAAAATGAGGAAAAGGCATTGAGTCTGGCATTTGCGGAGGCTTCAGAAGACAAAGACCGTCAGGCCACGATTAGAGGATGGGAAATATTAGACGCAGAGGGGTGGGAATAAATGGATCAGGGAGACATATACATTGTCAATTTGGACCCAACAGTACGTACCGAAATCGGTAAAACCAGGCCGGGACTGGTCATTTCGGCAAATGCCATGAATCACAACTCTCCCAGGCTGATTGTTGCCCCCATAACCTCAACAACCCGTAAAGTATACCCTTTCGAGGTATTCATCCCCCGCGGTACAACCGGCCTTGACAAGGATTCAAAGATAATGGTGGATCAATTGAGAAGTCTGGACAAAAATCGATTGGTAAAAAAAATCGGTGGCGTTGACAAAAAGACCTTATCAAAAGCCTGCTCCATAGCCCAGCGGCTAATTTCTGCAGATTGAACTCCTATGCCTTGGATAAAAGCCCTGTATAAACTCCAAGCAATTTCCTACAATGCTCGTCCAATGAATATTCTTCTTCAAGCTTCTTCCTGGCTGATTTTCCCATCTTCCTTCTCGATTCCGCATTTCCTGCTAAAAGACTCATCTTTTCTGCCAATTCCTCAACATTTCCCATCTCAAAAAGAAAACCTGTTTTGCCATCCTCAATCTGCTCAGGGATGCCCCCGGTCCTTGACCCTTCCCTCTTCCCCCTTCGAGCTTCTATCTTTGAGCTTTGAGCTTTCAGCTTCTATACGTCCCCTATTACGCACGTCCCTTATGTTGCGCCGCGCCCCTGCCACCTTTTTCTTGACAAAGCGTCCCATAATAGGTACACATACAATGTATGGGTGCAAAAAGAAAAATTGTCGATGTTCAGTTTTATAAGTCAGACACAGGGAGTATCCCGGTCAAGGAATGGTTGAAAAAATTGACCGCCGCAGACAGAAAGAATATCGGTGATGATATCCGGACTGTTGAATTCGGATGGCCTATTGGCATGCCACTTGTGGGAAAAATAGATACGGGCTTATGGGAAGTCCGTTCCAATTTATCAAATAACCGGATTTCCAGAGTTCTTTTAACGGTATACAGCGATATGATGATCCTTTTACATGCTTTTATCAAAAAGACCTCAAAAACGCCCAAGAACGATCTGAAGACAGCAAAACGACGTATGTCACATATTGAAAGGAGAAAATAAATGACCGGGACTCATAAAAATTTAGGCGGGAGTTTCAATGATTTTCTTGAAGAAGAAGGTATCCTTGAAGAATGCACGGAAACGGCCATCAAAAGAGTCTTAGCATGGCAAATAGAACAGGAAATGAAAAAGAATAACCTGTCGAAATCAGCTATGGCAAGAAAAATGAAAACAAGCCGATCATCCCTTGACAGAATCCTTGACCCTGTCAATGAATCAGTGACATTACATACCTTACGAAAAGCAGCTCATGCCGTCGGTCGAACAGTAAAGCTCGAATTGGCCTAAGAACCAGCACCCATCCAATCCCAAAGGGATTCATCCAACCATCCCGCTGTTCGGACCTCCGATATGCTCCTATGCACTTTCCGTTCTGCGCCATGCGCTTCCCGATCACTACCCCCTTGCCTCCCAATTTTCAATTTTCAGACCGGGGACCCGTTCAAATTCTCTCGTGTTGTTCGTCACCAGGACGGCGTCGAGGAAAATAGCGTGAGCGGCGATGAGGAGATCCATGGCGCCGATGGGCGTTCCCTGTTTCTGAAGCCCTTCCCGGATTTTCCCATAGAGTTGAGAAGCCTCGCACGGCCAATCCAGAAGGGTCGCATAGTCCAAAAAATCCTTAAGGGCGGCTTCATTTTGCTTTTTCTTCTGCGAATGAGCGACGCCGAACCAGAGTTCCGCCGCAACGATTGCGGATACCCCCACTTCTTCGGGAGAAAGACGGGACAGCCGTATGCGCATCCCTTCCGGACGATTCTTGATCAAGGCGATGCAGGCGTCGGTATCCAGCATGTAACGGATCACCATGGGATCTTCTCCTCCAACTCCAGATCTTCGATGGTCTCCGGGAAGTCGCCGCTGAACCGCCTCCCACGCTCAAAATAATCCTGCCAGGTCCTTCGCAAAGGCCGCAGCACCAAGTCCCCGTCTTTCCTGAAGACGTGAACTTCCGCAACATCGAGCTGAAATTCCTTGGGCAGCCTGACCGCTTGCGAATTTCCCGATTTAAATACCCTTGCCGTTTTCATGTTCACCTCACCTCTCTTTCACTTTCGTATACACCTTATGTATATACTTCGCAGCTGAGGTTGTCAAGTATCCCTCTGTTTCACTGAACGGTTATTTTCTGAGTCACGGTTGTATGGGTGAAAAGTTCGGTGACGGAAATCTCATAATCCCCCGGCGGATCGTTGAAAGCGATCGGCAAATCGACGGTGACCGGCTCCTTGCCCAGTGAAATTTTTATCCCGTTAAACCTTATTCCCTGTTTATCTGGGACACTTCAGTGACAGCGTAGCCTGCCCGCCATCGCTCTCGCTCAGGTGAGTCGGGCGGGCGCATTTCACCGGGGTGTCCTCCGCCCTCTGCCCTCCGTCCTCCCTCCTCCCTCCTCCCGCACTTCTCACCCTCCCCCCGTCTTATCTTCTTTTGTCAGTGCCCCCCCTACGCCAATACACTTCCCCCCATTCCCACATGAGTCAAGGGTAGAGTTGCACCTTACTCCTCAGGGAGCTCCAAGTGGCCGATGATAGAACCAACCCAAAAAAAGATTGAACTTTCTATTAGTACATATTAAAATGTACACAATCATATAGGGAGGTGATCAATAAATGGAAATCAATGCCGCAGAATTCCGAGCAAATTGCTTTAAGATCCTTGATCAGGTCAAGGTAACGCATAAGGAGGTGGTTATTACCAAACGAGGCAAGCCGATTGCAAAGCTGGTACACGTTGCGCGGCAGAACGAAAAAGATCCTCTCCTCGGAAGCATGGAAGGTCTTGTTGAAACTATTGGCGATTTAACCAGACCGGTTATTGATCCTGACGCATGGGAACTTGATTAAGTTATGATTCTACTGGATACTCACACCTGGATATGGTCGCATAGCGCAACGAAGCTGCTGTCCGATAATGTCAAAAAACTCATTAAAAAGACGCAAACCGATCAACGCGCCATTGCCTCGATTTCCATATGGGAATTTGCAATGATGGTGACCAAGGGGCGCATAAATGTAAAAATTGATCCGAAGCGCTGGCTAAACAATGCTATTGGGAATAGCGGTTTACGGGTAATCGAGTTAACGCCTGAAATAGCGATGGAATCATGCAACCTTCCTGGCGGTTTCCATAAAGACCCGGCCGATCGAATCATTGTGGCCACTGCAAGAACTCATAATTTAACGCTTTTGACAAAGGATAGAAAAATTATAGAATATCCGCATGTAAAAGCTGTCTGGTAAGAATGAACCATAAGGATGCCCTCCATCCCTTTTGTTTTTTCCATCCAATCCCGCAGGGATCATCCTATTCATCCTAATCATCCCTTCGTTTTGTCCTCCGACCCCTGTCCTCTGTCTTCTAAGCTTCTTCTTTCTGCCTTCCGTCTTCAGTCCTCTGACCTCCGTCCTCCGACCCCTGTCCTCTGTCTTCTGCCTTCATCCCCCAACCCCCCATCATAATAATTTTTCTTTTTTCTTTTCTCTTTTCCTCTGATTCTCGGATGACACAAATAATCAGGATGCGTAATCATCAACACCATCCCTCTTTGCTCAACCAACCACTCCGCCTTCATCTTCCAAATATCAACCTCTCTTAAATAATCTGCGAACATCTGCGTAACCTGCCCGCTTGTGCCCCAGGCCGCCTCGCCTTGCTTGGCTGGCGGGCGAGCTCGCAGTGGCAGGCGGGTCTGCGGATCTGACCACTGACCACTGTCCTTTCCCTTCCGACCTCCATCACTTTCCCCACATTGCACTTGACAAGGAATTCCGCAGCCTGTAAATTCAAAACATAAGCTTCATAAAAACCGAAAAATAAAAGGATAATTTTGCTAAATTCTCTTATGATACAGCCAAGATCATCCTCGCAATTACAGTAATTAGCCCCATAGCGAAACCAGAAACTTTCCATTTCGCCTTATTTGTTGGGGGATTTATTGTAACCATACTATTTTTTGCTTTAGGTTGCTTGCTGGATACCAAGGAGGTGAAATAATGACATACTTTGGCGTTGCACTGATCGTTCTGGGCATTTTTGCTTTAGCAGGAATCATCTATGTCCAGCTCGATAAGAAGCATCTGAAAACTAAGGAAAACTGACTTCCGACCTCTGACCTCTTTACCCAGTTTAACCGGGTTCCCTTCCAGTGTGTTCAACCGGGGTGACCTCCGACCCCTGACTCCTTCCCGCCTTCTTGCGGCTTAGCGTTTCACCGCCTTTAAACCCCCTTGTGATTTCTGCGCCTTTTAGCGGCCAATAATCCGTGTAATCTGCGCCTGCCCTATGAAACCTCATTTTCTTTTGTTTCATCGGGGTAATCTGCGGATCGTTTTCGTAAGTTTACAAGTTGACTACGTCCCCCATTCCCCATTCTACGAACCTCGTCCATCAGGTCGGGATGTCGTTCCATCAGTTTAAGAAGTTTGACC
>JACKQG010005325.1_pt1 | contig 14279 bp, 13 predicted proteins | sample 8237621 | NCBI WGS metagenome assembly JACKQG01 (sample SAMN15677084, study PRJNA649215) | marine metagenome | biome: marine; feature: Black Sea; material: saline water; isolation source: suspended particulate matter (SPM) from the Black Sea western gyre | collected 2013-06-09/2013-06-10 | depth...
ATATAAGACGTATTCCGAATGGTTTTGATAAGACTATGAGAACACTGTTGACCCTGCGGAAAATGGGTATCAAAGATATTGGTTTTGGTATGACGGTTCAGGATACAAACTGCAAGGACCTGCTTCCACTTTATGAGCTTTCAGATGCTCTAGGATATGAATTTGCAACAGCAACATTACATAACTCTCACTATTTTCGCAAACTGGACAACAAGATTGAAGATAAGGAGATGGTATGTGCTGAGTTTGAGAAACTTATTACGGAGTTGTTGAAATCTAAATCGGTGAAAAAATGGTTCAGGGCTTACTTTAACTATGGATTGATGAATTTTATTTATGGTGGAGACCGTTTTCTTCCCTGTGAAATGGGCAGTGAGTCCTGCTTTATTGACCCTTCCGGTGACGTGCTTGCATGTAATGGTATGGATGAAAAGATGCCGATGGGCAATATCAGGAAGAATTCTTTTGAGGAAATATGGAACAGTGAACAGGCGGCAAAGGTTCGAGAAGTCGTCAGTAAATGCAAGAAACAGTGCTGGATGGTAGGCAGTGCTTCTCCGGCAATTAAAAAGTATCCCTCAGGACCTGTTAAGTGGGTTCTGAAAAATAAATTGCGTGTTCTGATGAATAAAAAGCCTGAATTATGCATGCCTGACAATAAATAAACACTTTCCGGGTTGATGATATGAAAATAGTTGTAGCTGGGACAAGAGGCTTCCCTGGAGTACAGGGCGGTATAGAGAGTCATTGTGAACACCTGTACTCACAGCTTCACAAGAAAGAGCGTGCTATTACTGTGTTTACCAGGGAGCCGTATGTCAATTCCTTGCTGCACACCTACAATGGAATAGAGTTGATATCATTGACTTGCCCTAAACACAAGTTTCTTGAGACTGTGGTGCACACGTTCAAGAGTGTCGTACGGGCGAAAAGACTTAATCCTGACATATTGCATATACATGCTATAGGGCCTTCGCTTTTTGTCCCTCTTGCGCGCCTGCTTGGGATGAAGGTTGTGATAACGCATCACGGACCGGATTACAAGAGGAAAAAGTGGTCAAAATCCGCTAAGTTATTTCTCATGTTCTGTGAGCGTATGGGAGTTCTTTTTGCCAATAAAGTTATAACAATTGCAAAAAACATATCTGATGACCTTGTGACACAGTATGGCAGAGAGTCTACCATCATACCTAATGGGGTGCTTATACCTGACATTGCCACGACTGTCGAGGTGCTGGATGAGTATAATCTGAAAAAACAGAAATATGTGCTGGTAGTGGGCCGTCTTGTTCCCGAAAAGGGTTTTGATGATCTGATAGATGCCTTCAGTCTTGCTGCTTTAGAGGATTGGAAACTCGTGATTGTAGGTGATGCTGATCATGAAGATAAGTATAGTACGGAATTGAAGAAGAGGGCTAATGGCATAAAAAATGTCGTTATGACAGGATTTTTGAAAGGTCACCCGCTGCATGAAATATATAGTCATGCCGGTCTTTTTGTGCTTCCCTCATATTATGAAGGTCTGCCTATAGTACTGCTTGAGGCGATGAGTTACGGTCTTTCCTGTTTAGCCAGCAGTATTCCAGCTAACAGAAATGTTGAACTTGCGGATGATCGTTTTTTTGAAGCAGGTGACCGGAACACGCTTGCTGAGAAATTAAAAGCCTATACAAAGAAAGAATGGTCTGAGGGTGATAGAGAATTGCAACTTGAACTTATCAATGATAAATATAATTGGGTAAAGATAGCTGAAGCAACATACCGAGTTTATGAAAGGGCAATGGCGGATTGATAAGTAGTTAATGATTAGTTCTATAGCATGTGTACATTGTTCATTGGCCTGAGTGTAGATTTTTCATGAAAGATTATATACTGGAATACATTAAATGCCCTGAATGCAATGGCTCATTGATAGTCAGCAGAGTTGATAAGGGCTCTGACGGCGAAATTGATGAAGGCCAGTTGAAATGTGAAAAATGCGCTCATGATTATTCTGTGATTGATGGCATCCCAGTGCTGCTGCCCGCTCATATTTCAAATGCTGATGAGCATGAGATCAGGAAGAAAGTCTCTGATGAAGCCGCTCAAACGGTAGACAACTGGAGGAGCCAGTACGATCCGCATCATTTCAGGGAGCTGGCCCATCTAAGGCTGCATTCTTATATAGAACAGCTGGAAATACAAAATCCCAGAGTGCTGGATATAGGGGTGGGGTGGGGAGTGAACTATATTCCTCTATTGTCGGATATTGAGCTATGGGGAATGGATTTTTCTCTTGAATCTCTTATGCTGTTAAAGAAGATATATAAACAGGCCGGGGTACGTGTTCCAAACCTTGTATGCGGAAGCCTGGGAGCGATACCTCTAAAAAACATACAATTTAATATCATCTCTTCCACTCAGGTGTATCAGCATATACCAGAACAGAAGGAGATTGAAAAGTCCTTTGCAGCGATAATACATGAACTTTTGGACTCACCTGGTATTTTTATAGTGGATAATTTTAATTATAATTACGATAAAGTTACGAGTCATCTGAAGAAGATATTCCGCCCTGATAAGTACACTGATGTTGATCAGGTTAAAAACTCTAGAGCTTTTTATTATAAATTTTATTTGAAAAAAGACTTTGATATTTTGATGGAAGAGATAGGAGGCGGCATTAAATACGATGTCACTTATACAGAAAACCTGTTTCATCCTGATATGAAATTGATACCGCGCGGCAGAGTTGCTGCTATTATAGATGCATTTGTTTCCAGACTTCCAATCTCTAAGTATACTGGCAGGCAGATCAGTTTAAGTGTTTCAAAATAGTTTGGCATGACGTGACTTTTTTCTATTATTATGGATAAAACAAAGCTTGTAATAGTCAATCAGATTCAATTTGGATATTTAATTGATAATTATTATTATTGTAAATATCTAAGGGATGAATATGAGATAATTTATATTTGCTGGGATCATAAATTGCCCGAAATTGAAATGTCTGGAATTCGCATACTCTATGTTAATCGGGAAGGCAATTTTTTAATCCGGACCAGAAGATTTTTAAAACATGTTTTCAAGGAATTGACCGATGAATCTGCAATAGTATTTAATCCTTATTTTAAAGGGGTATCCCTGGTCTTAAAGCTTTGCAGACCAAAGAACAGCATTGTTCTGGATATTCGCACAGGCTCGGTTAATTCGAAGCAGATTAAGCGGAAGATCGATGATTGGCGTTTGAAATTTGAAACTATGTTTTTCAGCAATGTAACTGTAATTTCTGAAAGTCTTGCCCGGAAATTGAATATTGCAGATAAGGCTCATATTCTTCCTTTGGGCGCTGATACTATTTCAAGTACAGATAAACGGTTTGAAAGCTTAAACCTGCTGTATGTGGGCACTCTTTACAACAGGAAAATGGAAATTACCCTGGAAGGCTTTAAACAATTTTATGCTGAGTTTGGGGATCGGATACAGATCACCTATACAATTATTGGAGGAGGTCCCGATAAAGAGGAAAATATTTTAAGAGATATAGTGTCAGAATATGGTCTGAGTGATATTATCAAAGTTAAAGGGCCTGTATCTCACGACCTGCTTGCTCCTTTTTTTGATGCATCCAATATCGGTATCTCTTATGTGCCTTTGACGGACTACTTTGATGTTCAGCCTGTAACCAAAACCTTTGAGTATATTTTATCAGGAATGCCTGTAATTGCAACGCGCACATTGGAGAATAAAAGAGTTGTGAATCATGATATGGGTGTGCTTATAGGCGATACTGCAGAAGATTTTTATTCTGGATTAAAGGTGATATATGAAAATAGGGCACTTTTTGAATCAGCCAATATTAGAAATTCGTGTGTTGATTATACGTGGAGGAATATTGTTTTAAATAATCTTCAGCCATACCTGAAAATGCTTTCAAAATCGTAATGCCTGACTATCGCTTTTATGAAGGTTTATATGAAGCGCATCTGAAAGTGCCCGCTGTGGAGATAGACAGATTCCGCTATGGAATATATGGTATTTATGATATTGAAATACTTGTATAGAAACATATCGTATTGTTTTTTTGTTAAAATGAGACAATATAAAATAAAAAACCCCCTAACTATATAGAGGAGTTATCGAATTTGCGAAAGAAGGTTGTGATTTTTATTGGAGGGACTTCTTATAGTGGTTCAACAATGTTGGATATGATGCTTTCTAATCATTCCAATTCTTTTTCACTAGGAGAAGTGTCAGCGTTGTACAGACCGTATAGACCTCATCATTTTAATCCGACATGTGGATGTGATGATGCTGGATGTTTGATCTGGACACAGTTAAAGGAAGCAGGTGAACATGGTTTATATATTAGAGCATTTGAAATGTTTCCTGAAGTAAATTATTTGATAGACTCATCCAAAAATCAATGGTGGATAAAGACACAGTCTGAGCGTTTATTAAGTGAGGGTATTGAAGTTAAGCACTTGTTAATATCAAAATCGCCAGAATCTTTTGCTCATTCAATGCTGAAAAGAGGACAGAAGGGATGGAAGAGGGCATGGATAAATTACCAGAAGCAGTATTTGACGTTAATCCCTGACGCATATCCTATTTTGTATGATTCGCTTACAGAGGATACCGTAAGCAGGTTGAAGCGTATATGTGAATATATTGATTTGACGTATGAAGTCGGTATGGAAGATTTCTGGAATAAGACTCATCATACATTATTTGGAAATAATTCTACTAAGGTGCATTTGCGAAAAAATACAGGATCTGCTGATACAGATAGTTATAGAAAAATATATAATAAGAAAGATCAGGTCCATGATGAACTGCCATTGGAAGTCATGAAGGAAATTCAAGATAATAAAGATATAGGTGCCTTGTGGCACTTTTTAGTTTCACGCGACAAAGAGGGAATGGATAATGAATTGTTCAAGGTGTCCCAGATTACCTATGGTCATGGGGAGATGCTTCTTTATAGTGCTTCTGATATTATTAAACGTATGATTGGTATTATTATAGGAAGGTATTATAATCTTTTTTAATATTCGGCCTCATAAATAATGATGCGATTTATATGTTTCAAGTTGCTTGACGATTGATGAATTGGACAAATTGTTATTTTGAAATGTAAAAAACAGGAGAAGAAAATTGAAAGATAAGCATGTTATCTGGCATGAACGAGCAATTGAACGCGTGGATTTTAACAAAATGAATAAACACAAAAGCGGTCTTGTGTGGTTTACCGGGTTGTCAGGTTCTGGAAAATCTACCATCGCGCATGCTGTACAGCATGCCTTGTTTGAAAAGTCGGTGCGTGCATATGTGCTGGATGGAGATAATGTTCGCCATGGCCTGAACAGCAATCTGGGTTTTGACAGAGATGACAGGAAAGAAAATCTTCGTAGAATTGTGGAGCTTTCAAAATTGTTTGTAGATGCCGGAATTCTAGTGCTGGCTGCCTTTATATCTCCCTACCATGAGGATCGTCAGTTTGTAAGGGATGGGTTTGGTAGTGATGATTTTTTAGAAGTATATGTCAAATGCTCAATTGAAGAATGTGAAAACCGTGATCCTAAAGGACAGTATGAAAAAGCAAGGAAGGGTATAATTAAAAATTACACAGGGATTTCATCACCATATGAAGAGCCGGAAAATGCAGATCTAGTGATAAATACAGAAACCATGGAAATGAAGGAATCTGTGGATACAGTACTTGATCTGATTAAAAGAACTATGATTGAGTAAACACTGAGTAGTATTGTAAATATACGCATACCATGCGCATTAAGTCGGTAATCTTATGATAAGATTACTGATTTTTTTTTGGGAATAATATCATTGCCAGAGCAAGGTTGATTAGTCTTATCGGTAAAACAAAAGGGAAGAAATCTTTTCTTTTAATCGTAAAGTATTTCTCCAGTTCCTCGATTACTTCCCATGGTCTATTAATATGCTCACTATCCAGCCACCAGTAACAATCAGTCCCATAGCGTTTTTTGAACATCCTGTTTGTGTACAGCATATGGGCCAGTTTGTTCGGCAACCCTTCTGTTGGTATTGCTACACAGAATACACCATTCGGCTTAAGTACGCGGTAAATCTCGGATAATGCCAGCGGCAAATCAGGCAAATGTTCTAGCACATCAAGTGCTTTAACTCGATCAAAGGTATTATCGCTAAAAGGCAAGTGGCCTTGACTGTCAGCTATGATGACACCAGCCTTAGGATGGTTTTTATGAGCTTTTTTTGCCAGTTCAGGCAACAGCTCTACAGCGGTGTACTCTAATTCATCCAGTGATTCATAGTCCAGTGCATCTCCGGCACCGACGCCTATATCGAGAACTCTGCCGCCTTTAGGGGTATGTTTAACCGGATGGCTGTAAGAGAATTTTTCTCTTATACCTCCCCCTATCTTGGGAAATTCTTCGAGAATGTAATACATGAAATCATTTTTGATTTCAATCTGCCTGTCACTCAGCTCAGGAAGTTTTTTGGGCCATTTTGTCATTTTCTACAGCGTCCCAAAAATATAGTTTGCCTCGTTTTCAGGTAATGTCTGTGATATTTCCTGCAGGAATTTCTCTGCCAGAATTTGTGCTTCGGGTATAGTTGATGGCGTAGTAGGAATATCTATTCTTACCATCAAACCGACTCTGTCTTTGTTAAGCATTGAAAAAAAGAGCTGCTTTACTTTCTGCTCAACCCACTTGTGCACGATTTTCTGATCTATAATAATCCAGTATAAACTCAGGAAAGTATCTTTTCCCTTAGTAGTGAACAGCGTGTGTGCTTGAAAATTTCTCTCTCCCAGTTTGAGTATTGTGTCAGGCAGTTCCTTTAGTTCATATCCTGCAGCGGTAAAGCATACCTTTGGATGATGAAAGTTGCCAGCATCAAGAACTATGAAAAGTAGATTTTTTCCTATGTCATTATAATAATTGATAGCACGGGCGTCATTAATGAAGTTGAATTTGGATTCTTCTGTATTAATATCAAGTGACTCTGTAACATCTCTGCTCTTCCATTTATTGAAAGATTCAGGGATATCGAGGTTGGTTATAAAATTTGTTCCTTTATATTTAGTTTCTGGAACTACATAACTTACAGCAATAGAAATAGTAAGCAGTATAATTACAATGACCGTTTTTTTGTCCATTTTCATGTTGTTTGTTCCTGTGGACTTTTGTCCGGCCATATTTTATTAAGTAGCGTTTCTATACTCATAAGGCCTGATAGGGTTATTATAAATATTACAATTCCGCTGAAATTATGGAAGAATCCCTGTCCTACTTCTTCACCGTGATAAAATGTAATCAGGCAGAGGGTTATGACTCTTACCAGATTGCCAAACAGTGCAAGGGGCGTAATGAAAAGTATTAACAAAACCTTTTTTGGAATTGCTCCCTGGATTACATACACATACGCAAGGAATAGTGAAATCATTGTTATGAGCGATCTAAATCCGCTGCAGGGAGCACCCATATATATTGTATTGTATCCGATAACCATATCAAGGCCGTCACGGGTGATTGGATAACCTGTAAGATTCAATAGGTATTCTGTTGCCGCAGCGCTTCCATATCTCATAGGTAGCGTAATACTGTCAAGAATTCCAAACGGCGGGGGAACTAGAAGTAGAAGATAAAGTATAGGAAATGCCAGTTCTTTAGAGAGTTTTGTGCCATGCATATATCCTGTCAGTCCGAATAGAAAAGGTATTAACGAGAGAGTTTGCAGGAATATGTAGTTCTGACGGTGACCAAATATAAAAATAATAATTCCGATTGTGAGCAACAGAAGACTAACAGGTGATCCTGTTTTCTGTCCGGGTGTCTGTACTATTTTCTTTATGTCATTACGCTTCCACCAAAGCAGTCCGAAAAAGATCGGCAGGATGAAGTAAGCATGAGTATAATCTAGTTTGTCCCAACGGACCTGATACAGATTTATAAAAACAGGTGTATAGACAATTGCTGCAAGTACCCAAATTAAATAATTTATCATAGTCTTATATAATACAATTCTGAATAACTTGTAGCAAGTGGGTTTTGTTATAGACCGTAAGCATATTTCAGAATTCAAGGGAGTCAATTGTCAGAAGAAGCTGAATTGCAAAAAAATGGAGTAGAGGATAACCTGTCTGTCGGTGCGAAGGGGGGTGCGATTGCCTTTCTATTGAAGATGGGGGCTACACTGTTTGGCTTTCTCAATCAGATATTGCTTGCCCGTATGCTCGGTGCTGGTGGACTGGGTGAGGTACTTCTTGCAATTAGTGTGGCCAGAACTGCAGCATCTTTGGCAAAGTTCGGCTTTGAAGAGACTATGATGAGGTTTGTGGCGGAGTTTGTTGAAAATAAGGATTCCTCACGCTTGAAGGGTGTAATATTTTTCTCGATAAAATTCAGTTTTTTACTGTCAGTCATACTGGCGGCATTGGTATGGATTTTTTCAGAATTGATTGCATTGGGGATATTTCATTCAGAAAACGTAATGAAACTTCTGCCCATAGTGGCTGTTTCTATTCCTGCTACGGTAATAAGGGAAGTAACTGGAGGGATTCTTAAGGGTTATAAGGATACCAGAAAGGCTCTCATTCCAGAATCGGTAATAGCGCCTGTAATAAAAATAGGTCTCTTCCTTTTGCTTATGCTGCAGGGTATATCTCCTCTATATGCCGTAGTGGCATATATTGCAGGTGAGATTGCAGCCGCATTATTCTCTGTCTCCTATTTGCGCAAGAGGATTAAGCTACTTGGAAATGTGCTGCCGAAATGTGACAGGAAGCATATTTTAAGCGTTGCTTACACTATCATTTTTACCGGTATGACAGTGTTGCTGTATACTCAGGCTGACCTTTGGATACTTGGCGTCTATAGATCTACCGAAATTGTAGGTATATACGGGGTTGCAGCTCGAATAGTAATACTGATTTATTTCCCCATGATGGCCTTTGCGACAATTATTCCGCCTCTTATTTCATCTGTTCACGCCGCTGGCGATCATAAAGAATTAAGAAAGATTGTTATGGAGAGTACGCGTTGGATACTTAGTATTGCCATGCCTGTTGTGCTTGTATTTATGTTTGAAGGGAGACTGATTTTAAAAATATTATATGGCGCAAACTTTGAGGCAGGCTATATAGTATTATTGATTCTCTGTGTTGCACAGTTAATTAAGGCCGCTTCAGGCCTGGTGGGTACTATTCTTCAGATGACCGGTGAACACAAGGTATATATGAAGATAAATATTGTCATGGGTGTGTTGAATGTATTATTAAATCTGCTGCTCGTGCCGTCCTACGGAATGTTGGGAGCTGCGGTTGCTTCGGCAATATGTCTTGCATTAGTGGATATAACGGGGGTGATTGTGATTTACAAGCGACTATCAATAATTTCTCTTGCCAGGGGTATTTGGTTTGATATTGTGTTTATATCTTTGGTCATAGCAGTATACTTTGCAACTGTGACCTGGTGGAATGACACGGCTGTGCATCTGGTGCTGTTTGTCTCGTTATTTGCATATATTTATAAATCAATTGTTGCACATGATATTCCCTGGAAGCTGCTGCTTAACGGCCTGAAAAAAAGGTCTTGAATTTTTTTAAAGTGTGCAGCCTTTCGTATATGTTCATGAAATTAGTATAATAAAACACTTATGATAAAATTGGAAATTTGCCTGTAATGATGAACTCAGCTGTAAAGAGAGAGTATTTATACCTCTGCCTGATATATCTGATAGCGGTTGTTTTGCGAGTTATACAATCCAGTGACATGATGGTGGGCATGGATGTTGTGGCTTTTTCTCGTCTTGGAAAAAACTTCATTGAAGGCGGAAGTTATATTTTTGGTGAGAACTATAATATGGGAGTATTCTTTCCGCCCGGTTACCCCGTTTTTATTGGTATTACTAATCTGCTATTTGATGATCTTCTTTTTTCATCTCAGGTTGTATCATTTGTGGCGAGTCTTTTTACTATACTGCTTGGTTATTTGCTTGGTCGTGAAATGTTTGGCGGCCGAGCCGGTCTCTTTACAGCCTTTGCTTTTGCGATATATCCTGTCATCCTTATTTTTTCAGTGGATGGATATTCTGAGAGTCTGTTTTTCTGTTTTATGCTTTTATCGATTTATATTTATTTTAAGGCAATCAATAAGGGCAGTATTATATTGCATATTCTGTTTGGGGTTACTGCCGGATTGACGTTTTTGACCAGGTCTGAGGGTATGTTTCTGCTTCTTTTGCCCTTTCTTCAAATTATCAGCTTTTTTAAAAAAGAGCGGGTCGGTATTTCCTTTAGAGCTGCTGCCAGTTTTATTCTTGTGATTATAGTGTTTCTGGTTACGATTTCGCCTTATATGCTGTTTCTTAAAGATTATACGGGTAAATTCACTCTTTCAGGTAAGAGTAATGTCGCTGTGCTTCTGGCAAAACTGGCGGATGGCGATATGGAATATCATGACGTCGTTAATGTTTCAGGAAGCCTTTATGATAAGGCGGCTTTTAAGCTTAATGATACTAAGGATCAACTTGCTGGATGGGACAGGACAAAGAATCTTTCAATGGCGGAGTATATTCTAAGTGATCCTGTACGTTTGATTGCCAAGTACCAGCGGAATGTTCTGCAGCAGGTAAAGCTGCTTTTTAAGCTGCTTATACCACTGATGCTGCCGCTTGTCCTCGCATTTATTAGAAAGGATCTGATAAGTAACAGGAAGTTGTTTGTCTTTCTTCTTTATAGTATGTTTTTTTTCATGCTATATCCGTTTTTCCTTATAATAGAGCGGCAGACATTTTCTATAGTGTTTTTCTTGATTGTCTTTTTATCTTCTGGTTTTGCCGGATCGGGGGAAGCATTCGATCATCTTATAGATTTCTATGGTATTAAAAGAAGTGCTGTTACCGCTTTTATCAGAAGGTCGCTCAGTGTAGTCATTATCATGATCTTTATTATTACAAGTGCCTCATATCTTAAATTTTCGAAATTTGATAGTGCTGACAGGCTTTATGAACATGCCCGTGCTGGAAGATACCTGAAGGAAAATATATCAGGTGAATATGAGTCTTTGAATGTTATGTCCAGAAAAAATGTTGTGAGTTTTTTTTCTGATGCCAGGTTTACTATGCTGCCGTATGCGGGTACTGATGATGTGGTGCACTTTGCAAAGCTCTATGGTGTGGACTATATAGTCATTGATAAAAGCCTGATTGGTAACTGGGAACACTTTGATGAGCTTATTGAAATGCATAGGCATACAGATCAGGTTGAGTTGGCATATGAGGATAAATCAGACAATCTTATAAGAATGTTCAGGGTAAAGGGCTGATAATTAAAAAATAATAGGAGTTTTTGCATGCAATTATTTCATACTCATATATCTGAAGAATCCAAAAAATTGGTTAATGAAGTTCTTGATTCCACCTTTATCAGCGCCGGGAAGATGGCTGATGAGTTTGAACTGCAGCTTGAAAAAACACTTGGCCTAGTTAACCCGGTAACTGTTAACAGCGGAACCTCTGCCCTGTATCTGGCACTTGCTGTGGCCGGGGTGGGTTCAGGAGATGAGGTCATCTTGCCCGCACAGACATTTATTGCTTCGGGGCTTTCCATCTTAATGCATAATGCAAAGCCGGTTTTTGCCGATATACAATATGCAACCGGTAATATCGATCCTGATTCAATAAGGTCAAAAATTACGGAAAAGACCAAGGCGATTATGCCTGTACATTGGGCAGGGTATCCGTGCGATATGGACGAGATCAATGCTATCGCAAATGAGCATAATGTCGCTGTCATAGAGGATGCTGCGCATGCGCTTGGGGCCACTTATAAGGGTAAGTCGGTGGGTGCGCTTTCGCGCTTTACAGCACTCTCTTTTCAGGCAGTGAAGCATCTGACAACAGGAGATGGCGGGGCTCTTTGCTGCTTAAATGCAGAGGATCTATACCAGGCAAAAAGGCGAAGATGGTTTGATATAGACAGGGATAATGCACAGCCGGGGATTCTCGGTGACAGGGAGTATGATGCTGTAAGCGTAGGGTATAAACTTCACATGAATGATCTTTCTGCTGCATTAGGTCTCGGTAATCTGGATGATTTCCCTGATACTCTTAAGCGACGTAGGGAAATTGCAGGACACTATATCCGGGAGTTTAAAAATGTGCCGGGAATCAGTCTTTTAGAATACAGAGATGATCGCGAGTGCGCTTACTGGATATTTACGATGAAGGTTGAAAAACGGCTGGAATTTATTAAAAAACTTAGGGCGGGAGGCATTCCTGCATCTATAATACATTTAAGAATAGATGATAATTCAGTATTTGGTGGTATTACTCCGGGCCTGCCGGGGCAGGAGAAGTTTAATGAAGATCAGGTGTCACTGCCTGTGCATAACGGATTGAGTGATGATGATATAGAGACAATTATTAATACAGTAAAACTCGGCTGGTAGTGCCTTGAATTTAAATATGTACAATTCAATTGATAGGACTGTTATACATGGATAGTGAAAACAAAAAAGCTGGTATTAATAAATTGGGATTTGAGACCTACAGTAATACAGACATTGTGAGTAAGTATTATAGTGGAGATTCGTTGAACTGTGCAGAGGAGGCGGCTCTATATGATATAAGAGATAAGGTTCGAGGGAAAAAAATACTTGATATTGGCGTAGGTACTGGTAGGACTTTGCCATGTTTAAGCATGATCAGTGATGATTATGTTGCTATTGATTATTCTCAGGCAATGGTTGATGAATGCAAAAGACGTTATCCCGTAGCCAATATTATATGTGGTGATGCCCGTAATTTATCTATGTATGGTGATAGTCAATTTGATCTATGTATGTTTTCAGCAAATGGTATTGATCTTGTCAGTCATGATGACAGGCTTTTAATCCTTGCTGAAATTTACAGAGTTCTGAATAAGGGTGGATACTTTATTTTCTCTACTCATAACAGGGAATGTCATGCGTTTAATGGGTATGTATCAGTGCTTTCACCTCTATATGCGCTGAATCCATGCAGACCTATGACACTTAATCCATTTGAACTGGGAAAGAGACTAACGGATTTATACAAAGGGACTGTTAATCATTTGAGGAACAGTAAATTCTCTGTGCACACAGATGAATACTCTATTATCAATGACAAGGAGCAGTTGTACTCTTGCATGATGTATTATATACCGATGGAAATGCAGATTGAGCAACTGAGGAATATTGGATTTAATGGTACGGTCAGAGCATATGGAAGATACGGGCAGGTTATAAAGGACAGTCCCACTGACACTTGGATTTACTACCTGGTTCAGAAGTAGAGAATCATTTTTTAGTAAAGCCACATGTCATATGATAAACTTATGTACAAAGGTACTCCAGCAATCAATAAAGATATCATAATAGAGCATTCTCAGCCGTCTCTCGGTATAGAGGAAAAAAAAGCACTTCTTGAAGTATATAAATCAACATATATATCAGAAGGCCCCCTGACCAGAAAATTTGAATCAGACCTTGCTGATTATCTTGAAATTTCCTCTGTGCGGTGTTTGCCGTCGGGTTATGTGGCTCTGTTACTTTCTATCACTGCAATGGGAGGAGATTCGTTAAAAGTTATTATGCCGTCGTATGTATGCCGTGAAGTTTATGATGCGGTGCTTCTGTCCGGAGCAGAACCGGTTCTGTGTGATATCGGGGAAGATTTTAATATTTCAGTTGAAGAAATAAAGAAAAAGTTGGCTGTAAAGGCTAAGAAAAAGAGCATGCTTCTTTTGCCTCATATGTACGGCTTGCCTGCAGATATTGACAAGTATCTTGAAATCGGGATTCCGGTGCTTGAAGATTGTGCTCATACAATCGGTGCTCGCTATAAGGGGAAGTGTACAGGTTCATTTGGGGTTGCAGGTATATTGTCATTTGAAACCACTAAGATGATGACCACTGGATATGGGGGCGCAATTGTCTCAAAAAATAAAAAGTTTATAGAAAAAATTGAGCGCCTCAGAGTTAATATGCCTCTTATAAATGGGCCTCAGTACAGTTTTTATTTTAGTGATATACAGAGTGCAATAGGTATTGCCCAGTTGAAAAAAATCCCTTCATTTATTGAAAAGAGGGCCAGGATATCAGAAAGATATTTCAGGGAATTTGAAAACTTGCCGATTGTTTTACCGAGGCGTTATCCTGATAGGGATCATATATTTTATAGATTCACTATTGGATCTTCAAAAAAGAAGCCGAGCCAGGTTATGAAGCAGGCTATTGAGAATGGCTTTAAAATACGGCAGGTAGTACCAG
>JACKQG010005326.1_pt1 | contig 14275 bp, 8 predicted proteins | sample 8237621 | NCBI WGS metagenome assembly JACKQG01 (sample SAMN15677084, study PRJNA649215) | marine metagenome | biome: marine; feature: Black Sea; material: saline water; isolation source: suspended particulate matter (SPM) from the Black Sea western gyre | collected 2013-06-09/2013-06-10 | depth...
GAACCGAAATTAAAATAGTCCGATTAATAGGGGGCTAAACCATCTACTTCGAAAAATCAAAAATTAAAAAATGCCACAAAAACACCATCCCGAAAACTTTCGGGACAAAATTTCACAAAATAATATATACCAGCCAAATACCTTTGGTGGGATTTTGTGTTTTAGCCCCGAAAGCTTTCGGGGTAGTGGCGAAAAAGTGATTTTTCAGAGTGAACTCAACTTTTATCTTTTATCTTGAATCCGTACTTTTTACTTTTATCTTTTAAAAATTAACTACTTTTGACATCCATTTTCAAACCAGGATGGAAAATAATAAATCCAATAATAGAAAAGCGATCATTAAGAGGAAAATCATTCTAATCATTATTGATGTTCTGATTGTATTCTTTTCCTTCCTGTTTTTTGCCTGGATAAAACCTGCCACAGTAAGAATATATCTCCCAACATATATCCAGCCTTTTTTGTTTTTTGAGTTAGTTTGGCTTTTTGTATCCCTTCTTATTGCTAAATACGATCTTCATAAAGCCAGAAAACCAAAAGATGTAATAATTCCGATTTTTATTGCGAATATTACTACTCTCGCAGTAATTACTACTTTAATTTATTCTTTCGGCGCTTTTGGTTATTCCCGCCTGATAGTTTTTGGAACAATTTTATTAGCTACGATCCTTGAAACAGGTTTGGGTTATTTATATTTCTCGTACAGAACACCCATACTAATTCCTGAGATAGACGAAGAGAGGATAAAACAAAAGATTTATCCGGTTGAACCAACTTTTAAAATCGAATCAGAAAAAATAGACGAAGTACAATATGTTGAGAACCGTGAACAAATAAGAAAGGTCATTATTGAGGAAAGCAGTGATAGCGTTTATCAGTTTGCTTCGAAATATATTGATGTTGGAAACCCGGCTAACTTATTAATTTCAACAACTACAAAAGTTAATATTGATAATTTACCTGAAAACAAATATCAAAGCATAATAAATTTACAAAAGATCAATAATATTCAGAGAATTAACAAATTTTTTGAATCGGTAAATGCAAAGCTGCCTCATGGAGGAATTTTTATTAACAGTGCTGAAACATACCTGTTGCGAAAAGAACGAATTCTTCATAAATATCCTTTTATTATAAACTATATTTATTATTTTTTTGATGTTGTTTTTACACGGATTTTTCCAAAGCTTCTCGTTACGAAAAACATTTATTTTTTTATTACACTTGGCAGAAACAGGGTGCTTTCAAGGGCAGAAACGCTTGGCAGACTTTACTCCTGCGGATTCGAATGTATTGAGGAAAAATTTATTGATGGGAAATTGTATTTTGTTGTAAGAAAAGTAAAAGAGCCTGTTTTTGATTACAATCCTACTTACGGGCTATTTATCAGGCTTAAAAGATACGGGAAAAACGGAAAAGTTTTAGGAGTTTACAAAATGCGTACGATGCATGCCTATTCCGAGTATTTACAAGAATACATTTATAATAAACATAGTTTACAGGAAGGGGGTAAATTCAGCAATGATTTCAGGGTAACAGCAACAGGGAAGATCATGCGGAAATTCTGGCTCGATGAGTTACCCATGATTTTTAATCTATTGAAAGGTGATATGAAATTAGTCGGTGTGCGGCCCTTAAGCAAACATTATTTTAACTTATATACCGATGAATTAAAGGAAAAACGCCTGAAATATAAACCGGGACTTGTTCCTCCCTTTTATGTTGACCTGCCTAAAACATTTGATGAAATAATGGAATCGGAAGAAAAATATCTCGATGAGTATGAAAAACATCCTTTTTTAGCTGATACAAAATATTTCTTTAATGCGTTTTATAATATATTATTCAAACATGCGCGAAGTAATTAGTGCTTGCACGAAAATTCCAAATAGCAAAAAACAAAACACAAATAAATTCCAATTTTAAAAATTTCAATTTTTCAAACGTTTGAATATTAATTATTTGTTATTTGAGATTTATTTGTTATTTGAATATTGTTATTTGGAATTTATTAATATTGACCCATTAAAAAAGTAATAGAACCAAAAAAAAATCTTATGCAAATCTTCAAGTACTATTTCTTTTTTTTATACTTCCTGCTACAAACCGCAACTTCATTCTCGCAAGATGTTTATCAGCATGTATCCGACAAGAACATCTATGATTTTCTTGATGAATTAGCCACTTCAAAAATTATTGATTTAAACTCAGTCATTAAACCATACAGCAGAATGTTCATTGCTGATAAACTTAAGGAAGCAGAATCGGATACAGAACAATTGAATAAAAGACAAAATAAAGAACTTGAATTTTATTTACTGGAATATAAATTGGAAATAGACTCATTACCGGATTATCCTTCTAAATTCGATATTTTTAAAAAGAATAAAAACTTCGCAACTGCTATTAACCCGTTCGGTATATTTTATAAGGATAAATTATTCACGATTTCGGTCAAACCTATATGGGGTATTAATTATTTTTTCAATGAGAACGGTTCTATATATCATCGTTGGGGAGGCGCCGAAGCATTTGCTTATGTGGGTAAACACTGGGCTTTTTATGCCAGCCTGAGAGACAATAACGAAAGTAAAAGAATTTCAATGCCTGAATACTTTACTTTACGCCAGGGCGGTGTATATAAGTTTACAAAAGATGGTGGAGGGGATTACAGCGAAATGCGCGGCGGAGTTACTTATGCCTGGAAATGGGGATCATTCAGTTTAGTTAAAGACCACTTATCCTGGGGAAATAATTATCATGGTGCAAATATATTAACTGAACGACCGCCCTCTTTTGCTCATATAAAATTAAGGATTAAACCGGTGAAATGGTTCGAGTTGAATTATATTCACGGATGGCTGGTATCAATGGTAATTGACAGCACCAGGTCATATCATTACCAGAATGGTTACCGTGAAGTATATCGTCAAAAATATATCGCTGCCAATATGTTCACATTCACACCATGGAAAAGACTGAATATTTCAATCGGGAACTCTATTATTTACAGCGATATGAATGTCCATCCCGCCTACCTGATACCTGTAATGTTTTACAAGTCAATTGACCATACAGTTAATGCATATATTGATAATCAGAACTCCCAGATGTTCCTCGATATTAGTTCAAGACAAATTAAAAATCTTCATCTTTACGGCACTCTGTATATTGACGAATTAAAAATAGACAGGATTGGCAAGAAGGATGAACACAATTTTTGGAGTGCAAAAGTTGGCTTTAAGACCAACAATTTCCCGGTAAATAATATCTCAATCACAACAGAATATACAATGTCAATGCCTATTACTTATGAACACAGGGTTCCAACTCTTACTTTTGAATCGAATAATTACAACTTGGGTTATTATCTAAGGGATAATTCCCAGGAAATCTATGTAAGTTTAGGATATAAACCAATAAGGGGATTACATTTTAAAGCGTATTATTTGCTTGCTCAACACGGTCCGGATTATGAATATATTGAAGATGGCACAGTTACAACTCATTCATTTTTGGAATACGTTACCTGGCAAAACCAAACCTTTTCTTTCAAAGCAACTTATGAGTTTATCAACAATGCCTATATTTTTGCTGAAATTTTAAACAGCGATATCTCCGGTAATGAAGAACAGGTTATTAAATACACACCTGAATTTTTCCGCGGCAACCACAACACCATCTCCGCCGGTTTCAATATCGGTTTTTAACGCCGATACTTGTTGCCCATACAGGCTTGTGAAATGAAATGAACCCGTATGGGATTGCCTCGCTGGTTACTGGTTGCTCGGATTCCCGAATCAAACTCTCCAAATAACGAATAACAAATAACATTTAACTCTACGTCTTTTTATAATACCTGGCTCATAACTATCTTCAACGTAAACACATGAACACATAAATACTTTAACATATAAAAATTTTTCTCTTATTTTTGCACCAAATTAACATTTAACAACTTAAATATTTTATTATGAAAAAACTGTCGTATCTTATTTTAAGTTTGATTTTTTTAGGTTTGAATATTCAATCTTTTTCATGCACTAATTTTCTCGTTACCAAAGGCGCTTCGACTGACGGATCGACGTTTATCAGCTATGCTGCCGATTCTCATGTGTTGTACGGCGAGCTTTATCACTGGCCTGCAGCAACCTATCCCGAAGGAACAATGCTTGATGTTTATGAGTGGGATACCGGTAAATTTTTAGGGAAGATAGAGCAAGCACGTGAAACTTACAATGTTGTCGGGAATATGAATGAATTTCAGGTGGCAATTGGCGAGACTACTTATGGTGGAAGACCTGAACTTGGCTCTCAGCCTGATGCTATCATGGACTATGGGAACATGATGTATATCGCACTTCAGCGTTCGAAATCAGCAAGAGAAGCTATCAAAATTATGATGGAGCTTGTTGCCGGGTTTGGCTATTGCAGTTCCGGCGAGTCCCTTTCCGTTTCCGATCCTGATGAAGTCTGGATTCTTGAAATGATAGGAAAAGGTGAAGGACAAAAAGGCGCCGTTTGGGTTGCTTTAAGAATTCCTGACGGATATGTATGTGCCCATGCCAACCAGGCAAGGATAAGGACTTTCCCTTTGGCTGACGGAGAAAAATCAATCACTTTTTCACAAAGAGATCAAATTTTCGAACCTGGCATTGAGTGCTTCTATGCCGATGATGTAATTTCATTTGCCAGGGAAAAAGAATGGTTCGATGGAGAGGACAAAGATTTCAGTTTTTCCGACACTTATGCTCCTGTTGATTTTGGCGGAGCAAGATTTTGCGAAGTAAGGGTCTGGTCTTTTTTCAGAAGTGTGAAGGAAGGAATGGATAAATATTACGATTATGCTTCAGGTCATAACCTTAAAAACAGGATGCCGCTCTGGATCAAACCCGACAGAAAAATCGCTGTTGAAGATGTAATGGATTATATGCGCGATCACCTTGAAGGTACTCCATTGGATATGACCAAAGATATTGGCGCCGGACCTTTTGCCTGCCCTTATCGCTGGAGACCTCTTTCCTGGAAATTGGATGAAGAGACTTATATAAACGAAAGAGCTACTGCAACCCAGCAAACAGGTTTTATTTTTGTTACACAGTCAAGGTCATGGTTGCCCGACCCGATTGGCGGTATCTATTGGTTTGGCGTGGACGATGCAGCAAGTACTGTATTTGTACCTATGTACTCAAGCATTACCAAAGTTCCTGAAGCTTATGAAAGAGGTAACGGCTCTATAATGGAATTTACTTTTGATGCTGCATTTTGGGTTTTTAATCTGGTTTCAAACTTTGCCTATACAAGGTATAATTACATTTATCCCGAAATCAGGTCTGAACAGACAAAACTGGAAAACAAATTCCTTAAGGAAACTAAGGAGATAGATAAAAAAGCGCTTGCTTTATATGATAGTGATAAAGATGCTGCTATTGCATTATTGACTGACTATTCTGTTACAACGGGAAATGAAACTGTTAAATACTGGCTTAACTTCTATACGTATCTCTTCACAAAGTACATGGATGGTAATATAAAAACCAAAAGAGAAGTTCCTGATGGTTATATATATTATACTCCTGGTGTTAAACAACCCGGTTATGGCGAAGAATGGTACAGGAAGATTGTAGATGAAACGGGAGAGCATTTTAAATATCCCGGCAAACCGGCTCATTAAAGCAAGACAAAAGTATAAAGTAAAGAGGATGATGAAAATGCGAATGGGAGAGGGGGAGAATGGGCGAATTGGTGAAAAGGAGAATGGGCAAGGGGGTGTATGGGTGAACAAGTAAATATAAGATCAGAATTATTAATTTAATACGATAATATAATGAAACTTATCAGAACACACAAAGAATTAGCGGTTTATCAATTAGCATTTGAAACTGCAATGGAAATATTTAATATATCTAAGACATTTCCAAAAGAGGAAAAATATTCCCTGACGGATCAAATAAGGAGGAGTTCTAGGTCCGTTGCATCTAACATTGCAGAGGCTTTTCGAAAGAGGAGGTATCCGAAAGCTTTTGTTTCAAAATTATCAGACGCAGAAGGAGAAGCGGCTGAAACTCAAGTTTGGCTGGATTTTGCCGAGGCATGTGAATATATTGATAGTAAAACCCATGACGATTTATACTATAAATATGACCACATTTTAGGTATGATTGTAAAAATGATTCAAGAACCCGAAAAGTGGTCAATATAATTTTTTATTTCTGAAAGAAGGATTTATATAAATGATATTTTCACCCACTCACCCTTTCACCCACTCACCCTTTCACCCACTCACCCTTTCACCCATTCATCCCTTCTTCCCTATGCTATTTCAAAAAATCCTTTTATCTTGAATCTTTATTTCAAATTTACATTTATATTTGCAAAAAAATTCAAAATAACTAAGTAATTATCAAAAGACATGGCACAAACACCAGATAAACCGAATGGTACAGTCTATCAACCTGAAAACAAGCCGGGTACTAAAAGATGGAAAATACTTGCAATACTTGTATTAATCGTTATTGTGGCATTACTTATTTGGTTCATACCGAAAATGAATAATTATAATAAAATGCTTAAAGAAAAGGATATTCAAAGAACTATTTTACAGTATGAACTTAAAGACCTAATGGCTGCACATGACAGTGTTAAAATGGAATATGGCACACTGTCCGATTCACTTGCCATTAAAGACAGTATTATCAAGGCTAATGCGAAAGAAATACAACAATTATTAAATTATAAATGGGAATACAGGAAAGTTAACAAAAAACTTGGGCTTCTTAGGAAAATCACTCAGGGCTACGTTCATCAGATGGATTCTCTATTTACCGTGAACAGGGAATTAAAAGAAGAAAATGAAAAAATCAGGCAGCAATTTTCACGTGAGCAGAATATAACACGCGAATTGACCATAGAGAAGGAAGAATTGATTGATAAAGTAACACAGGCAGCCGTCTTGAAAGCTTATAATGTTTCGGCTAAAGGAATAAGATATACCGGTAGTGGCAGAGAAAGAGAAACCGATAAAGCTAAAAAAATTGAAAGGGTAAAAGTTTGTTTTTCACTTGGAGAAAATAATCTGATTGAACCTGGTATTAAAATCATTTATATAAGAATAGTTCGTCCTGACAAGGTGGTTGTTACTCAAAAAATTGGAGGTGCTTACACCTTCGAATACCAGGGAAAGCAAATGGAATATACATCGAAAAAAGAAATCAACTATCAAAATACTGAAGCTAATATATGCTTATTCTGGACAAAGAAATCTAAAGAAGATCCTGCTATGGTCGGCACTTACAATGTAACTGTTTACGCTGATAATTTTGAAATAGGGAAGACAAGCTTCGATTTAAAGTAGTCTGTTGATTTCTTCCGTTTCCTTTTCGTAACCCGGTTTTCCAAGTAAGGCGAACATATTTTTTTTATATGCTTCAACGCTGGGCTGGTTGAATGGATTGACACCGAGGATGTATCCGCTTAAGGCACATGCCATTTCAAAGAAATATATCAATTGTCCAAGATACATTTCTGTAACCTTAGGTATCTTTATTCCGATGTTCGGCACTCCGCCGTCAATATGAGCCAGTATCGTACCTAATTCAGCCATGTTATTTACTTTATGCATCCTTTTTCCCGCAATGTAATTTAATCCATCTAAGTTCTCATTATCAAAAGGAACTTCTAATTTTTTTCCGGCATTTTCAACTGAAAGGACGGTTTCGAATAAAAATCTTTGCCCATCCTGGATATACTGCCCCATTGAATGCAGGTCTGTTGTAAAGTTTACTCCTGCCGGCAAAATTCCTTTTCCTTCTTTTCCCTCACTCTCGCCATACAGTTGTTTCCACCATTCGGTAAAGTAATAAAGGTTCGGTTGATAATTTACTAATATTTCCACTTGTTTTCCATTTCTGTAAAGGGCATTACGTACAGCCGCATACATAGCCATTGGATTTTTTTCAATTGATGAAGTTTGGAGATTCACTTTTTGCATTAATGCGGCTCCTTCAAGCAATTTTCTGATATCAAAGCCTGCAACAGCAATTGGCAATAATCCAACCGGTGTTAAAACAGAGTATCTCCCTCCCACATCATCAGGAACGATATAAGTTTTATAGCCCTCGTCAATAGCAAGTTTTTTTAAAGCGCCTTTCGATTTATCGGTAATTGCTATTATTCTGCTTTTTGCTTCCTGTTTTCCATATCTCTTTTCAAGATGATTTTTCAACACTCTGAATGCAATGGCAGGCTCGGTAGTTGTTCCTGATTTGGAGATTACCGTAATTGCATAGTCTTTATTATTCAGAATTTCTAAAAGATTCGAAAGATAATCCTCTCCGATATTTTGACCGGCATAAAGGATGAGCGGGTTTGTTCTTTTTTCTAAAAGAGGGGAGAAATTATGACTCAACGCCTCTATTATTGCCCTTGCTCCTAAGTAAGAGCCTCCAATTCCGATCACAACAAAAATTTCAGCTTTTTCCTTAATCGTTTTTGCATCTCGCTCAATTGAAGTTATAAGTTCCTTTTCAATTTGGGAAGGAAGATCAACCCAACCTAAAAAATCATTTCCTTCACCGGTTTTTTCAAGCAGAGCTTTATGATGATTCTTTATATCATCAGTGAAAGACAATATTTCATTTTTACTCGTAAAATGAAGTACATTATTAATATTTAGTTTAATATCCATTGCCAAAATATTTTAATTACATTTCAAAATCTTTTCAAAGATAATTTTTTCTCTGGTATGCAGATAAATAATATATAAACCCTGTGAAAGTTCTCCGGGTTGCCACTCTGTTATTGTATTTGTTATAGAGAAACTTGTAACGTGTCTTCCGCTTAGGTCGTAAATAGATAACTCCTGTTTTGTTTCCGGATTCAGAATTTCAATTGTCACTTTATCCCGGAAAGGATTTGGATAAATCCTGATGTTTTTTTCTGTAATTGCCTTTAAGTACTGAGGATAATCAGTAATAATACCATCAATGTTTTTGTTTATTAAAGTTTCCATTTTTGCCGGGTCGTTTACAATACCCATCCAAATATCAATATCTTTTTTATGTGCTGCATCAATATAAAAAGCTGGCGAAAAATAGCTGCAACCTATTACTGATGCACCTATTTCACAAGCAAGGAAAATATCAGCATTTGTCATATTATTTTTTAAAAGAACAACTTCAATTTTATCATTTAAAGATTTAACTCTTATTAATTTATCAGAATCATAAGAAAGTAATACAACCTGATTGGTCATTTCCATTCTTTTAATTAGATTTACAACTGCATTCTCAGAAACTGTTTTCATGTCGATGCATATTTTAATTTTATCTTTAGTTAGATTCAGCACCTCAAACAGTGTAGGAATTTTTTCATTATGGAATTTGCTACCGAATTTTGATGCATATCCGACCGAAAGCTTCTTTAGTTCCTCATAAGTCATATCATTAACATCACCCGAACCGCTACTTGTCCTGTTAACCTTTTCGTCGTGTATAACCATTATAGAATCGTCTTTCGACATCCTGATATCCATCTCTATATAATCTGCTATAATTTCAATGGCTTTTGTAAAAGCTGCTAATGTGTTTTCAGGTGCAATTGACGAAGCACCGCGATGAGCAATGATCTTTACCTGGGCATGCGCCTGCATTATAGTAATAAGTAAAAAACTCAAAATAAACTGCCGTTTTAAAAAAAGCCTTAGCATTTTAGTATTAATCTTTTGAAAAGTTTATGTTAATACCCACTCCTAATTTAATAAATAAGCTGAAATCAGTAAAGTTACCGCTTTTCCTGAACCAGCTTTTCTCAATCCCTAATCCGAAGCTATGGGTTAAAAATAATTTATTGCTCAAAAACACATTAAATCCATAACCTAAAGTATTGTGAACAGAAAAGCCTTTTTCCGTTGACCGGCTGTATAGCTTCCTGTAAATTGCCTGTAACCGGTATTGAAAAAAAAGATCGAAAACAGATTTGCTTTTATTAGGATAAAACTTATATCCCAGGTCCATTCCAAATAATGAACAACAATTACCTGTAAAAGGAAATTCAGTCCCGATAAAAAATTCATGTTGCCGTTTAGCAATATTAAATAAAAAATGAGCCTTAGACTCTTCAAGGTAATTATATGATAACGAAATTTCAAAACCCGTTGTCTTGTTCCGGATGTCCTGTCCGTTATTTATTATCGGGAGCAGATATAGGATAAAGGAAATATAAATTATTTTTTTCAGCAAAATCTTTAATATTTTGATCTCAAATTTACAAAAAACAATATAGTGAAGAAGATAAGTTTAAAGCTATTGAAAATATTTTAATTGAGGAATCCAATACAAATATACGATTGGCTGAGATATTACATTCTTATGGCATACTATAACTCTGTCCTGTTTCTATAGTCAGAACCTTATACTTGCATTACAAAACCCGTAAAAGTTCCAGAAATGAATTTAGCATTTGTAAAGTTAGTTATGGATCTCAGTATAAAATTGTAACTTTGTCATAAAAATATTAAACATGCAGAAAAAAGAAATTTACAAACCAAAAAATCATATACGAATTGTAACTGCTGCGTCATTATTCGACGGGCATGATGCGGCTATTAATATTATGCGGCGTATCATTCAGGCGACCGGCGCTGAAGTTATCCATCTCGGGCATAATCGCTCGGTTCGGGAAATTGTGGATTGCGCACAGCAGGAAGATGCCCAGTCTATTGCCATAACTTCATATCAGGGCGGTCATATTGAATTTTTCAAATACATGTACGACCTTTTGCAGGAAAAAGGATGCGGACATATTAAAATATTCGGTGGCGGAGGAGGTGTCATTCTTCCTGATGAACAAAAAGAACTTCATGATTACGGAATAACAAGGATTTATTCGCCTGATGACGGAAGGGAAATGGGGTTGCAGGGAATGATTAACGAGTTAATGGGAAAATCGGATTTTCCTACCGGTAAGAATATTGGGGTAACGGTTGATGATATTAAGAAAAAAGATATTAACTCAATTGCCAGGCTCATTTCGGCTGCCGAGAATAATCGTGATAGTGTAAGCGAAATCCTTGATAAACTTTATGATAAAAAGAAACAGAAGAAATCGCCGGTACTTGGTATAACAGGTACAGGCGGCTCCGGGAAGTCCTCGTTAGTGGATGAAATAGTCAGGAGGTTTCTTTCCGAATTCCCTGATAAAACCATTGCTATTATCTCAGTTGACCCGTCGAAACGAAAAACAGGAGGCGCATTGCTTGGCGACAGGATCAGGATGAATTCTATTAACAACGAAAGAGTGTATATGCGCTCGCTGGCAACGCGTCAGTCGAACCTGTCAATGTCGAAATATGTGAAAGATGCCGAAACTATTGTACAGGCTGCAGGTTTCGATCTCATCATCCTTGAAACTTCAGGTATTGGTCAGTCAGATACGACTATTGTTGATCACAGCGATATTACCCTTTACGTGATGACCCCGGAATACGGAGCGGCAACACAGTTAGAAAAGATCGACATGCTTGACTTCGCCGACCTTATCTCACTCAATAAGTTTGATAAACGGGGTGGTTTGGATGCCTTGAGAGATGTTAAAAAACAATACCAGCGAAACCATCTGTTCTGGGATAAGGATACAGACGATATGCCGGTTTACGGAACTATTGCATCGCAATTCAATGATCCGGGAGTGAATCGTCTTTTCAAGGCTTTGATTTATAAAATCAGGGAAAAGACAGGTGTTGACTTTAAAATTCAAGTTGAGGATGATAAGGAAGAACTATCTGAAAAAGTATATATTATTCCTCCTAACAGAACCCGGTATTTATCCGAAATATCGGAAACAATCAGAAATTATAATAAATGGACTGAGGATCAGGCAAAAGTTGCACAAAGGCTTTATGCCATCAGGGAAACCATTAATACTATAAAAGAAATGGGTAACCCGGATCTTCAGACCCTTGAGTTTTTAGAAGATCAGTATAAAAAAGCTGAACTCAATCTCGACGGACGAAACCGCGAAATATTAGAAAAGTGGGATGATAAAATAAAATCTTATAAAGCCAGATATTTTGTTTTTAAAGTAAGAGACAAGGAGTTTAAGCTGACAACACATACCGAATCGCTTTCTCATTTGCAAATTCCAAAAATATCGCTTCCTACGTATAAAGCATGGGGTGATATATTAAAATGGAACCTGCGTGAGAATGTTCCCGGGGAATTCCCCTTTGCAGCCGGTGTTTTTCCGTTTAAGCGCGAGGGCGAAGACCCTACAAGAATGTTTGCCGGAGAAGGCGGTCCTGAAAGGACTAACAAACGCTTCCACTATGTATCTCTCGGAATGCCTGCCAAAAGGCTTTCAACTGCTTTCGATTCGGTTACTTTATATGGTGAAGACCCTGATCGTAGACCTGATATTTACGGAAAAATAGGGAATTCAGGAGTCTCAATTGCCTGTCTGGATGATGCTAAAAAACTTTATTCGGGTTTTAATCTTACCGATCCTAAAACTTCTGTTTCGATGACCATTAACGGACCAGCTCCAATAATGGTGGGATATTTTATGAATGCTGCCATTGACCAGCAATGCGAAATTTATATCCGCCAGAATGGACTTGAAAAGAAGGTGGAAAAGAAAATAAGAGATTTTTATAAAGAAAGAGGGACAAAACGACCACAGTACCAGGGTGAATTGCCAGAGGGAAATGACGGCTTAGGTTTGATGTTACTTGGAATAACAGGAGATAAGGTTCTGCCAAAAGAGGTTTATGAAAAAATAAAAGCAGATACTCTTTGTAATGTAAGGGGGACTGTTCAGGCGGATATTCTGAAGGAGGACCAGGCGCAAAACACCTGTATTTTCTCAATTGATTTTTCACTGAAGCTGATGGGCGACATTCAGCAATATTTTACGGATAATAATGTAAGAAATTTTTATTCCGTTTCCATTTCAGGTTATCATATTGCCGAAGCCGGAGCTAATCCCATTTCTCAATTGGCATATACACTGGCAAACGGATTTACTTATGTTGAATATTATTTATACAGGGGAATGGATATAAATTCATTTGCTCCCAATTTATCATTCTTTTTCTCCAATGGTCTTGATCCGGAGTATTCGGTTATGGGTCGTGTGGCAAGACTTATCTGGGCAAAAGCCATGAAGCTTAAATATGGCGCAAACGAAAGATCCCAAAAACTGAAATACCATATCCAGACATCCGGGCGGTCGCTTCATGCACAGGAGATCGACTTTAATGACATCCGTACCACACTTCAGGCTTTGTATGCTATTTATGATAATTGTAATTCACTTCACACTAACGCTTATGATGAGGCAATTACAACTCCTACCGAAGAGTCGGTAAGAAGAGCAATGGCAATACAGTTGATTATTAACCACGAATTAGGTTTGGCAAAGAATCAGAATCCCTTACAAGGTTCATTCATAATTGAAGAACTTACCGACCTTGTTGAAGAGGCGGTTTTAGCTGAATATGACAGGCTGACTGAAAGGGGAGGTGTGCTGGGAGCTATGGAAACTATGTACCAGAGAAGCAAGATACAGGAAGAGTCGCTATATTACGAAGAACTGAAACACTCGGGAAAACTGCCGATAATGGGAGTAAATACTTTCTTATCGTCCAAAGGTTCTCCCACAATTATTCCGGGCGAAGTGATAAGAGCAACCGGGAAAGAAAAAGAATACCAGATAGCTATGCTAAAAGAATTGCATGATACTTATAAAAATGAATCGGAAGAATGGTTGAACAAGATGAAAACAACTGCCGTTAATAACGAAAATGTATTTGAAGCGTTGATGCAAGCATCCAAGTACGCTTCTATCGGGCGAATAACCAATACATTGTTTAGTGTCGGAGGGCAGTATCGGAGGAATATGTAAAAATAAAGTTAAAATACCGAATTACAAATAATCAAAGTTAAAATTTAGAGTTCAAACAATTTTTTATTTTGCATTTAAAAATATACTTATGGTTAACAAAGACATTCTTGTAATTTACCCTGAAACGGTTTCTACCCAGGTAGCGCTTTATAAAGGAACCAGTTTGTTATTCCTGAAAAATATTAAACATAAACAGGAAGACAGGGATAGTTTTGATAGTGTTATTGATCAATTAGACTACCGGACGAAATTAATTATGAATGAATTGCGGGATAATGAAGTAGAATTGAACCAGGTAGAGATAATAGTTGGAAGAGGTGGTTTATTAAAACCTATGAATGCCGGGGTGTATGAGGTAAATGAAAAAATGGTTAAT
>JACKQG010005327.1_pt1 | contig 14275 bp, 3 predicted proteins | sample 8237621 | NCBI WGS metagenome assembly JACKQG01 (sample SAMN15677084, study PRJNA649215) | marine metagenome | biome: marine; feature: Black Sea; material: saline water; isolation source: suspended particulate matter (SPM) from the Black Sea western gyre | collected 2013-06-09/2013-06-10 | depth...
TGAACCCCCAACACAAAATTAAGTAGATTCCTCATTCGTACCTCATTTCGGAATGACACATACTATTTTCTGTCATCCCGAACCGACGCAGGAGCGTGAGGGATCTGCATTGTCAACCCCGGGGAGGATGATACGGAGCACGCCTTTGTCCGATACTACAATATTGACACGACACTAGATAAAAAGGGAGCAAATGCTCCCTTTTTATCTAACTGTCTTTATAAGAGGTTAAAACGGAAGATCATCTTCACTAGGTGTTTCAGCTTTTGCTTTACTCCCTTCATTATCACTACGTCTTCCAAGCATGGTCCATCGGTCTCCAACAATTTCCGTTGTGTATCGTTTTATGCCATCTTTATCTTCCCACGAGCGTGTTTTTAGTCTACCTTCATAGTAAACCAGTTGTCCTTTCTTTAGATACTCTCCCGCTGTTTCTGCCGTTTTTCCAAAGAGAACACACCTGTGCCACTCTGTGTGATCTTCATAGTTTCCGTCGCTGTTTTTCCAGGATTCGTTGGTTGCCAGATTAAATGTGGCCACCGCGCTACCGGATGGCATAAATCGGCTTTCGGCGTCTCCACCAAGATGACCAACCAAAATAACCTTATTGGTACTTCCTTTTTGCATATAATGCCTCCATGTGTTTGTTACAAATCAACAATATGATTCACTAAAGTGTAGGGGTGTTTGTTGGTTTCAATCAAGTGTTTTTTTAGAAAAATAAATATTTGTAGAGTCCCTTGTTTTCCCATTTAGCTTGGATTATTCACAACGAAGTAAACGAATGAAACGAAAGGTATTAATATCAGACACATACAATCGAGTTGCTTGTGAAAAGAAATATGCAATTTAAAAGGCATCGTTTCCCATATTTTCTGACAACTCTGCGTTATCTGCGAAAACTTGCGACCGATGTTTACAACCCCATGCGCTTGTGTTTACATCCCGCGTTTTCTATGAGGCTTTTTGCGGGGAATTATTCAGTATAGAAAAGAACGATGACCGTAATAAGAAAAGGGGTCCGAAGACCCCTTTTCACTATCATCTTTGAGAGATGTCGTTATTTCATCAGAACCAGTTTTTTCACGTCTGTAAATCCTGTCGCGTCTATCTTGTAGATGTACAATCCTGATGGTAAGGCTTCACCGTGGTCGTTCGTGCTATTCCACTGAACTTGATACCGACCGGGTGTTTGGTGTGCGCTAACCAAGGTCCGTACCCGCTGGCCCATAAGATTGTAAACACTGAGTCTTACCGATGATTCTTCGGCAATATCATAGACAATCGTTGTGATCGGGTTGAATGGGTTCGGGTAGTTTTGATGTAACGCAAACACATTCGGGACAAGCTGGTCATCTAAAGCTAACCATATTGGCGTTGCGCAGACCTCTTCAGAGTGTGCCGATTCAATTCCGCCCGGTAAAACCTGTGTTACCGTGTAACAATGCTCAATAGATTCATTTAAGCCTGTTGTGTCTAGATAAGTAGTTTCAACCACTCCTTCAGCATGTAAAATACCATCTCTGTACACGCTGTAGGTTGGATTGTACACAGCCGGCGTAATCTTAAGTTTCAGTAGATTAAATGCCGGGTTGTCAACAGTATATGTTGATTCTTCAGTCATGTCGATATTAATCATTGCTCCACCAAAAGCATCTTGAAGAATAAATGTTCCCAGTGCTGCTAATCCTGTATTGTCCCAGCTCAGGTTGATAATATTATTTGTATCAAACTGAAGCTGAATATCAAATACGTGTTCACTTGCATCGCCATCTGCACCGTTGAGCAGCTGGGTATAATACCGGTCAGACAACCAGCCAATCGCCGCATCAAAAGCCGGTGGAGGCGGGGCGGGAGGTGCATACATATCCATGCCTTCGTCATATCCATCCGTTGCTTCCGGAGAAAATCCTGCCGTCAGCGTGTAGGCAACATCACTGTCTCCGTCAACATCGATTGAGACAGAAAAATCAAATCCATCATTTTCCTCTCCCATATCTGCCGGATCCCAAGTCAACAAAACGGAGGCTGTATCGGCTTCCGCAACCAGATTTTGTGGTGCTGCCGGATATTCACAGCTTCCGTCATCATAGTTTGCATCATCATTGTAGTTCAGAGCTTCATCATCTGTGCAACCCAAAACCAGTGGATCTATAATATTCTCTTCACCCGGCGTCGGGATAACGGACGTAACATACGTTCCATCTTCTGTTAGGTTTGCGCTTATATCGTCATAATCGAATGAATCGTCATAGTTGTGTAAGATTACCGTGTAACCCTCTGCATCTTCAACATAGATTGTTTCACCACCCGCGCTAAGTTTTGAGTCTACTTCCGGCCAACCGTCAGCGTCTCCGGTATACCATGCAACGATATATCCTCCTGCCGGCACCACAGTTCCTTCCGGTACTGTGGTTGCAACAACTCCGTTTTCATCCGAAAAACCCCAGCCGGAGATATTGATTTCTTCTGTTCCGAAGTTATATAGTTCGACAAAATCGGAGTCTTCCGGACCGCAACAATTTTCACTGCTGGCAAGGAACTCATTCAAAACAATGTCATAAGTTGGCGGTGGTGTATATCCACCGGGAACAATTTTCAATTTCAGCAGATTAAATGCAGGGTCGTCTAAAACAAGACTGGTCTCTTGGTTCATGTCCACATTAATTAATGCCCCACCAAACGCATCTTGCAAGATAAAACTGCCATAATACGGCCAGAGTGTGTTGTCCCATGTAAGTGTAATGGTGTTTGACTCATCAAACTGAAGTTGAATATCATACACATGTTCGACTTCCCAATCTTCAACAGCGCCGTTCAGAATTTGCGTGAAGTATCTATCTCCACCCCAACTCAGAGAAGCATCAAATGCCGGGGGCGGAGGGGGTGGGGGATGATATAAATCTAGTCCAACATCATATCCGTCTGTCGCGTCAGGAGAGAAACCAAACGTTAAATCAGAATCACTGCCCTCGCCGGCAACATTTAGTGAGCAAACAAAACCAGGAACAGGAACCGGCTCAATAAATTCACCCGGTGTAACTCTGAATTTTAACATTGTTATCATTGGGTCATCTAATGTTAAACTGGTTGTACTGTTCATTACAACGTCTACAAAAACCCCACCAAAAGCGTCTTGAAGAATAAAGGTACCAAGTTCATTTAATCCGGCATTATCCCATGTAAGTGTAATGGTGTTTGACTCATCAAACTGAAGTTGAATGTCGTACACATGTTCAACTGTCCAGTCTTCAACAGCGCCGTTAAGAATTTGTGTATAGTATCTGTCAGATTCCCAGCTAAGAGCAGCATCAAATGCCGGTGGTGGTGGTGCGGGAGGAGCGTATTGATCAATCTCTGCGTCATACCCGTCCGTCGCATCTCTGGAAAAGCCAACCGTCACATCGTGGTCGTCAGAGGTGCCAGCAACGTTAACGGTAAACGTGAACTCAGGAACGACTTCCACGTGAATGATGTCACTTTCTGTGCGTGGGAGTATCTTGAAATTTCCATACCCGTATGTTACCGGACCTTTAATGGCATATTCTTCACCCAGTGTTGGCGTAAACTCAAAGTAGATATCGTCCATAATAACAGAGCCGCTTCCGTCATCAACTGACCATTCTCCGTAATCATTTACTTCGGTATCGCAAAGACCTGTGGTTGAAACCAGAACACCCTCATACGCTTCGGCGTTTACCTCTCCTGTGGTAAGCACCGCGGAGGCTGGTAGATCATTGCCAGAAGAATTCACGGTTAGGCTCTCAATATTCATTATCTCTGTGAGATTATAATACTCTGTAACTTCACCGACCAACGTAACATGGTCTCCAACAGCATAGGTGTTGTCTCCATCATAAATGTAAAGACCATTCCATGCGCCTACACCATCTTGAACAAAATGCTTGCTTCCACCTGTTGCTGTAATTATACCGGAAGTTTCGACAATTTGGCCGGCGTAGGGAGAATCCTCGACTTGACCTTGAATTTCATAGATGGTTGCTACTGTTGGGAAAGAATATGTTTCGGATGTAACCAAACTTGTTAAATATCCGTCTGCGTATGCAATAGCCTTTACTGTGATGTCTTCACTGACTGTAAACACACCATCGTATAGGGTTGAGACATCGCTTGGGTCGGTACCATCCAGTGTGTAATAGATGGCTGAACCGGGCGTTCCACATGTTATTGAAACATCTACCGGATCAAAATATAATCCTCCAGCCGGTGTGATTGCCGGTGTTTCTGCCATGACGTCTGCGGGATAACCACCGACAAAGACATCGTCTATTTCCCAGGTGGTTGACCCTGTTTCATCAGAAAGATAACGAAAAGCAATTGTAACTGCTGTTCCGCCAAATTCTGAGACATCAATATTTCCGGATTCTACATAGGTATAGCTACCCTCAGAAAGCGTAAATCCGCTTAAATCTGTCCATGTAGCAGCTGACGGATCACCTCCAATAAAGTCTGTGGATATTTTTACTTGTAAGTCCGGTCCATCGTAGTATGCCATTGTACCAAAGTTTAGTACTTCATCTGTAAACAGATCAAAATTCAATACCGGTGTATACAACCAGTCATCACTAAACTCATCGCCTTCATACCCGTTTATTTTCATGAAGGAATTTCCACCGTATGACGAGTGGTACCAATCTTTATCACTGGTAACGCTAAAGCTGGTAAAGTCTCCTTCTCCGGCTTCAAAATCTTCAGAAAGAAGTGGAGTCAGTGGTTCTACATATTCCGTAATAGTTACAACCACGTCGTCCGTCGCATCAAACTCGCCGTCGTTTACTGTAAGCGTGTAGGTAAAAACACCTACCGTAAGGTCTGCTGTGAACGATGCTTCCATTGAGACCTCTGTTCCGTCAAGTGTCCAAGAATAGGTTAAGGCGTCTCCATCGGGATCGGTTGAGCCGGAGCCGTCGAGTGTTACGGTTGCAAGACCTGTTGTTTCGTCAACCATCGCGGAAATATCTGCTCCCGCATCTGCTGTGGGTGCCTGATTTACAGGCTCAGAGTTCTCTGCTCCCGGCGTTCCATTATCTACATAGCTTGCTTGCCAACTTTCAGGGAGTGCGTTGTCTAATGATGTGTCTATTAATTCAAGAGAGGGTCCATCGCCATCAGGAGAAGATGGCCAGTCACCCCCATCATCATAATCCACAAAATCTATGGTTGAGCTGTCCACACCATTGGCTAATAAAATATCCTCACCGCCATTGCTAAGACTTCCATTTTCCCATTCAATGCTACCGGAATAAGAAGAAGAATCTTTAGCAAGAACTAAATATCCACCTGCACTAATTGTAGTTCCATATTCAAATACATGATCTATTCCTTCAGTAAATAGTGCAAATGATAAATCAACATCTGCATCAGATGTATTGTAAAGTTCTAAAAACTCAAAATTATCATCATCCCCTTGATCTGAACTGGGGTTATAATGAATTTCATTAATGACAACAACACCTTCAGAAATTATAGCTGGATATGATAGGCAAGAACCATCATCAATAGTTGCGTTTGGATCGTAGTTTACCGCTGTGTCATCCATACAGCCATAAATATCAACCGGACAGTCTTCGCAAGACTCCCAACAGACAGTTCCTAATATAATATCCGCATCAACTACGGTGACTGAACGGTCGTTCCCATAATCACCACCTGCACAATCGGCTAAATTATCGCCGGATTCATATCCCCATCCATTTCTAAAATTATAGGTGTGGTCACCTTCAAATAAATCTACCGTTGCGGTATAAATCCCATCAGCGTCCTCATCTGTCATTGCAATCATATCATCTGATAATCCACTTATGCGAACACCGTCATCGCTAACGGTTTCAAGGGACATATCAATATTGAATGTTACAGCATAAGCATTTAAAAACGCTGTTACAGTAATGATAACGTCGTCTGTTCCGTCTAATTCACCATCGTTAACCGTAAGTGTGAATGTGTGAACACCAACAGCAAGATCTGTAGTAAATGACACATCTGTTGAAACCTCTGTTCCGCTCAAAACCCAAGAATAGGTCATTGCGTCGCCTTCTAAATCATACGTTCCGGACCCATCAAGGGTCACAGAGGCTGTTCCTGTTTCATTCGCCATGATTTCAACATCGCTACCGGCGTTGACAATTGGAGCGCTGTTGCCGCCCGATGTAGCACCAATCCATGATGCCGGGTCGAACCCACCCGGGGCATCTTGTGGTCCATCGCCCCCACCTGAATCGTTATCAATGTTCCATTCTGCAACATTCCATACAGGGTTTGCGGCTGTTACTGTCCCAATTCGTTCAGCGCGACCATCTTCAAACTCATGGCTTGTTCCAGTTCCATCTTCACCAGCCACACCAAACATATCAACAATGGTGCCGGTGGCGTCAAGTATGGCAATATTATCATCACCATTACTATCAGCAGCGCCGCCTGTACCAATATCTTGATTTGCCGCAAAACCGTACGTGGTTTCAAATTTTTCGGCATCATTACAAATGACATAGAACCCACCAGCTGAAATAGACCCTGTTAATGCAACCGGCGATTGTGGGTCTGTATCGCCATTCGTCCAACGTTGAAGTGCCCACCCTGTGTTTAAGTCCACGTCTGTATCACCATTATTGTAAAGTTCAATGTAGCGAGCATCAGCATTGTTATTTGGATCTGCAATTTCTGTTATAAAGACATCCGCAAACGCAAATGAAACCAGCATTAGCGACATGATCATAGTTTTTATTGTTGTTGTTTTAAACATTGTTATTCCTCCAACGTTTATTGGTTTTTATGTTGAACGGACCTAACTGAATGTGACCCGTGTGTACACATCCCTTTTGATGTGTGTATTTCTAAATCTATTTCTAATATAAAAATGAGACGATATCACTCCTTGTTGTGTCAGTGTCTCGGTTCTCATTTATTTATTTTTCCTTAAAACCTCACATAACCGTCCGGTTTTAAGTGGTGCCTTACGACACATAACAAAAATTTTTTAGAACCACTGCTAATAGTGATACGTGCCGCATTACTGCGGCACGTATCTTTTACGTTTTGTTTTATTTCATCAAGACCATTTTCTTGACAGAGGTGAATCCTTCTGCTTCAATGGTATACAGATAGATACCACTGGAAACCTGCTCACCACGGAAGTTCGTACTGTTCCAGACAACGGAATGATACCCGCCGGGCATCACATCGCTGACGAGATTCGCAACTTTCTGTCCCTTAATATTGTAAATGCTGATCTTCACGAAAGATTCTTCCGGAAGGGCATACTCAATGTTGGTAACAGGGTTAAACGGATTCGGGAAGTTCTGAGCTAACATGAACTGCTCAGGAATTTCTCGTACTTTACTCAGGGTAAATCCGGTAATGTTCCCGGTAAGTTCCACATCACCTGAACCGCTAAGTTCGATGTTTTCTCCATTGGTGGAGGTCAAGACCCACTGCAGATGGTCTCCGGCTTCATGTGTCACGTTCCAAGAAACGGAAAGATGATTTGCGCTTTGAATCTGAATCATTCCGGATTCTTCAATCGCTCTCATATTTCCGGAGAAACGGACATCAAATGCACCGGTCGGCGGTTTTGGAGGCATACTGTAAGACAGGGCATTTTTATCGTTCATCTCCATACCGAAGTACAACTTCATTCCATTGATATTAAGCACGTTCGCAACCGGTTCGCCGACTCTTGCAAGACCGCCAAGCGCACTTGTGGAAACGGTGACGTCTCCTGCAGCACTTGTCCGTACCCAATAACCGTTTCCGGGCTCGATGGATGTTTCCGGATCACCATACGGATAACCGTAGAGCGTTCCTTCAACAATGATTCCATTCGGGTCTGCAATCCCTGCGGATGCTGACACACTACCTATCATATTCCAGCCTTCTATCATTGAGACCGCAACATCATCTGTGCAATCACCCGTTAAGAGGTCAGAGCCCGCAGCGCTGAATCTCAGCCAGTAGCCCTCGCCATTTACAAGAGCTGTCAGAGGATCACCATACGGATAACCGTAGAGCGTTCCATCAAGAGCCTCTGTGTAAAGAGCACCTGGTGAAGCATCTTCAACGGCAACCGGCAGACTGACCATGTTCCAACCCAATAGGTGGTCCGTTGCAACATCACACCCGGTTGAACCGCCTGCTTCTGCACAGGCTTGATCTGAGGCATCTGAATATTGACCATCAGAGCTGACAGCATAAACCCACCCACAGACATAATCACCTTCAGCAAATCCATAAATCAGGAGGTCTAAGCCTGTTGTCTGGAAGGCATACTCTGTCCCGCCATATTCAAAGACAAGTTCAAATAGGGCAACATCTCTGGTGTTTTCTAATTGATAGGTGCCGTCAATTATATCTTGAACATTGACAACCTGGACACCTTCTTTATTAAAGGTGGTTGTATAACCTCTTCCCTCGGAACAAACTCCGTTTGGATCCGGCATACCTTGATAGTCTGGGCAGTCGTTACAATCCCATCCCCATTCATCACAGAGGAAGTTCACACCGTATGCTCCGTCGTCACAGTATCCATCACCCAACCAACTTAACAGGTCTTCGCTGAATTCGTTTCCGTCGCAGTCAATCAACTGAATGGGTTCTTCGTATTCATCATGCATCCACGCCCATTGTACAGCTGGGATGTCATCATCATACCACACACCTTCTGCCGTTACGTCGTATGGTGCGTCAGGCGGAGGAACGAGAGAAACACACGCAGGGGGAGTGGAGTGGCTACCCTCTGCTCCCGCAAGATTTGCTGTGGCAGTGTAGCAGTATTCATGTCCGGATTCAATCGACGCATCTGCAAAGCTTGTTAAGAGAAGATCGCTTGCAATCGCGACTTCTTCCGCGCCATCGTCTGAACGATATACCGTATAGGTCATCTGTTCAAAGTTGATGAGTTCTACAGTAAGTGTGTATGCTGTTTCAGGAACGCCATCCCAAAAATCACCGATGGCAAAGTCAGCAACCATCGCATGATCTGAATCATTTGCCCATTCAAGAACGTGCTCATTTTGGTTCGGGCTGTACGCTTGTGTATATGTGTCATCTATTTCAAAGACCCAAATACCAACATCTACCATCCCTGTTTGGCTTGCATCAGTAACGGTAAGTCGTAAGGCTTGGCCATTACCAACTGTGATTTCAAACCAGTCCGGGTCAACAGCGCAAAGCTGCAGTTCATACGTTCCAACATCAATTGCAGCGGGTTCGGAGGATGAATCGTTATCTTCAAATTCGTCGTCTTCACAGGTTAGTTCTGTTTCAGTTACCCAGAAAGTGAATGGTCCCGGCGCATAGGATCCAATCCAATAGATTTTAACCTCTTGTCCGGCCGCCACCTGAACAGCAACTGTTGATGGTCCGTAGTAATCACAACAATCATCGTTTACGCCCAAGACGTGCATGTAGTATCCATCATCGTCCACTTCACAAGAGCCAAGCAACGCAAGGTATGTGTCTTCGGTTGCGTCTCCGGCTTCGTTTTGTGACGTTACTGTCAACAGTCCGTCCATTGTTGTTGTGTAAGAGAACCACTGTGCTCCACCACCGCTGGCTTCGTTAGAGCCTGCAGTTGCAGCTAACGGATCATCACAAGAATCTCCCTGATAAACACAGCTTCCGTCATCTAGTGTCGCATCAGGATTGTAGTTGCTTGCTTCTGGATCCGTACAGCCATAGATATCTACGCTTGGAACAGTGAATTCAAAGGCAATGAAGTCTTCTTCCGGTCCGGAGGTTGTAAACATGACGGCTCCGCTTTCATCAACGAGTGTGGCTGTTCCACCATTCCAACCATCTCCATAAGAATCATATCCGTTGAAGATATAGGTTCCGTCTTCAAGATCAATATCAATAACTCCGGCAACACCACTAAACAGGATATTCGAACCGGTGTCGGTGATGTCCCAGGAGATTTCACCATCCCAGGAACCACCGCCCACGGTCAGTACATACGCAGAGCGGAATTCGTTGATAGTCAAATCAACTGTGTTCCTTGGTCCTTTGGTTGTTGTTTGGACTCTGCCGTTATGTTTTGTTGAGTGGAGTTTAAAGACTTCCGGAGTAGATTCTGCCTGTTCCAGGCTCATTTGCATTGCCCGCATATTCTGCGTCGGTTCTACATAAGGAGGATCCCACTGGACATTCACAGTAGACCCATCCGAGGACAATGTGGCTGTCAGGTTCTGTGGTGCATCTGCATTGGGAACCTGTGCTGTAGCAATCGTTAATTCATACGGAATTGGGTTTTCACCCGCATAATAAATCACACCCACATAAACATCCATTGCTTCGGTGGTTGTGTTTAGAAACTCTGCATCTTCTTCTGAGGCTGCATTTCCACTTCCGGCAAGGTCATCACCGCCACCCCAAGCACAGACACCGTCACCGGCATAATCTTCAAAGAAGAGATCTATGTCGTTTCCGGGGTCGCCCGTGCCGTGTGTCGTTACCGTCAACATGTGGAAGGGTTGAAGTGTAACAACACTCCAGTCAATTGCGGCAACACCGCTGGGCTGACCTAATCCGCCTTCGTTGTCATATTGACATAGGGCATAGGCAAACAAACCATCCTCTCCGTGGTTAACGGCCATTTCTTTTGTGTCATCGTCTTCAAATTCGTCGTCTTCACAATCTGTTATTGTAAGTTCAGACACAAAGAAGGTAAAGGGCTGAGAGTCCCAGTTGTCACCCCAATATAGGATGACTTCCTGCCCGGCTGTTGCAATGAAGCTAAAGGTTGACGGTCCATAGTAACCACAGCAGTCATCGTTGTGACCTATTTCATCCGTGAGGTTTCCGCTTTCATCAACCGCACAAGAGCCATACACATATAAATAGGTGTCCCAAGCTGCATCACCAGTTGCATTCTGGGATGTAATCTCCAGTTCGCAATCTTCTTGAACCGTGTAAGAATAGAATACTGGAGCATAGGGCGCGTCATTCTGTCCTTCTGAAGCAACCAGGGGATCGTCACATGTGTCGCCACTTCCGGATGTGATAGGCATTGCACAGGCTTCATTCGACATCCCGGACAAGCTACCATCGGGCAGCACTTGTTCTACTGTGTAACAGTATTCAGTATCACCAAGTACGTCATTGTCGATAAAACTGTTTCCATAGATACCCTCGGAGAAGACAACACCATCTTTAAAGACATTAAAAGAAGGTAGATACACTTCTTCAATTTCAACGGTGAATGTGAAGTCTTGTTGCGGCACGATATAGGCGGGATACATCACGGATTCCAGCCCAATAACCTCGCCAAAGACCAATTCAAGACACCCTTCGTCTGTCCATGAGTAGCTCGAAACAATATAATCATCACAGGCACAGTCATCCATGAGGATGATCCCGGCGTTTTCAATCGCGGCGTCATCACCGCAAAGTGTGATGGTCACGCTGTTTGCATCATAGGGTAAATCAATGGTATACCACGCGGCATTCCAAGCAAGCAGATCAGGACAATCAACTGTGGCGCCAATGGTTGTGCCTGTTACGGTTGCGGGATACGGGCCCGTCACTGCTTCGGCGGCAGTACACTCATCGTTTGCCGGTGGTGTATATTCACAGGAACCGTCATCTACCGTCGCATTTGGATCGTAGTTTAAGGCTTCGGGGTCCATGCAACCATATACATCAGCGGTTGGTACGGTAAATTCTTCTGAAAATTCAGAGCCTGAATCTAAGCCGAAACTAAATTGCACCGTTCCGCTGGCGTCAACCAATGTTGCCATTCCGCCATTCCAGCCATCTCCGTACGAATCAAAACCGTTAAAGACATAGGTTCCGTCATCAAGATCAATGTCATAGGCTTCAGCTACGCCCGCATATAATTCTGTTCCACTCAGGTCAGAAATATTCCAGGAGATTTCACTGTCCCAGGATCCACCGCCCACGGTCAGCACATACGCAGACCGGCTGAGGTTTTCTGTAAAGGTAACCGTGTTTTGATCGTAAGGTTTGTTCTCAACTTTATCCACTGGGTTTATTGTTGTGGATTCGTGTGTGAGAGCACTTCTTGTCGGCACACCTTCCCAAGCTAACTCAATGGCGTCTAACACGCCCGTAGCTGTCAGAGTAGGTGCTGTCGGATCTGCAAAAGCGGTTATCGTCAGCACGTAGTTTCCAAAACTTGAGCCATATCCATACACCTTAGCATAATACGTGCCGGCTACAAGGTTGGTTAAATCCACCTGGGATTGCAGGCTTCTTCCGTCACATGGTGCGTCGTCGTTGTACCCAAGATACTCTGTGTCGTCACACGCGCCCCAAACTTCTAATTTTGTATCGTAATCGGAACCACAGAGAGAGACGGAAACGTTGTCATAGTCGGCGTCCAGTACAAAGCTGTACCATACAAAATCACCCGCTTCGGTCGTCGCTCCATAGATTGGGTCGCCATTGACGGTTCCACCATCAATTGGATATTCACACGCATCTCCGTATTCATATACACAACTTCCGTCATCTACCGTTGCGTCCGGGTTGTAGTTTATGGCTGTATCGTCCATACACCCGGGAATATCGTCTGTTTCACCCAATGTTAGTGTGCCGCTAAACGGAGCGCCTCCGGCTAATAATTCCAAACCATCTGAGTCTAAAATCTCCCAGGAAACTTCACTTTGCCAAGAGCCGCCATCACACGTAACAATATATAAACCATCATCAAGGCAGGCTTCGACTGAAGCAAATTCACCATCGTCGTTTACACCGTCCAGTGTAAAGGCAAAGTCGCCAATCATGAGTACGTTCCCGTTCCAGCTGTCGCCGTAGGAATCTGTCATATTAATCGTTAAAAGATTTGTTTCACATTCGCTGTATACACAGCAGTCCTGTAATCCGTCACCATCAGCATCTTCGCACCCGACATTTGCGTTTTCATCAAAATTGTCTGCAAAAACATCTGTACAGCCTTCTACTACGGCTGACCAACCAACGTTAAAGTCCATTGGGTCGCTGGTATACCAACCTGCAATTCTAAAATGAATTGTAGTACCAATATAATCTGCTGTTGTTGCTCCGGTTTCTTCGTCTAAAACAACAGAAGGGTGGAATAAAATTTCTCCCGTCTGATAAAAACCAGCGATATAATCGTCGAAATACCCATCGGTTACACCACAGGCACCTAACACTTGGACGACGTCATACTCGGGAAGCTCAATGCTCAAAAACCCTGCTTCGGATATATCTAGTGAGAACCATTGTTCGCCACCGCCGGAGGTGTTTGTTCCGATAACACCGTCGTATGGATATTCACAAACATCGCCGGTGTAAAAACAACTGCCGTCATCTGCGGTTGCGTCCGGGTTGTAGTTTATGGCTGTTTCATCGGTGCAACCCCAAACAATTACTTCACCACCTACTGTAAAGTCTGCGGTTCCGTAACAACCGTCGTCAACATCACAATCATCCGGCGGTCCTGTGAACGATAACAGAACATTTCCTTCGTCGTCAGAAATAACAGCTGTGTTGCCATTCCAGGTGTCACCATAGGAATCACCGCCGTAAAAAACATAGTCACCATCAGCAAGATCAAGAAAAAAAGTTCCAACGCTGCCGGCATAATCAGTTCCTTCAACATACCAAGAAACTTCACTGCCGTAGCTTCCACCACCAACCTCAAGCGTCAACAGATTGAAATAATAACAACTGCCGTCGTCCTCTGTTGCATCTGGGTTGTAATTAAGGGCATTGATGTCTGTGCAGCCATACACAGCAACACTGATTTCAACAGTAAAACTGATCCCCGCGCCGGGAGAGGGTCCATCTCCGGCAACAAAGGCACCTGCGTTATCATAAAAGGCATAGCTGTGTTCACTTTCGTAGCTACCCGCCGTATAAACCGTTTCAACAAGGTCGCCGTCGTCAACAGCAAAGGTGAAGGTTTCCTCACTTCCGGCTACGGTAATATCGTCAAAAACCAAGGTGCCGTTGACAGAAACATCCATCGTGGCTCCGTCCCAGCCGTCACCCCAAGAGTCGGTAAGAACCAGTGTAAAGTCTTCGGTCCTGCCAACATCAATATGCTGCGGTGTTACCAGCGGCGGAAGGTTTTGACGTTTGTCCAATAAGTTAATATTTCCGTTCACTTTTTTCAGGTCAGGCTTTGCGCTTTCGGCAAATCCCAATGTCAGCATGATTATTGCTGCAATCGTGAATACAAGTGTGTGTTTAAGTAGTCTCATGGTCTACTCCTTTTGTTTGTTGTTTGATGGGTGGATGATGAGTTGTCGGATGACACGCTCACCTGAAGAGG
>JACKQG010005328.1_pt1 | contig 14268 bp, 15 predicted proteins | sample 8237621 | NCBI WGS metagenome assembly JACKQG01 (sample SAMN15677084, study PRJNA649215) | marine metagenome | biome: marine; feature: Black Sea; material: saline water; isolation source: suspended particulate matter (SPM) from the Black Sea western gyre | collected 2013-06-09/2013-06-10 | depth...
CAAGAAATCCATTTAACAGACAACCGTATTTTGCTTCGATATATAAATTTAACAACAATCAATTCAGGGAATTCTTAACAACGAAGCATAAATAATTTATGAGAATTTCAAACCTGCTTATTAATGAAATTCAGTAAATGATCCTTGGCATTGATGCATCAAACATTCGCTCTGGCGGTGGGATAACACACCTTTCTGAAGTCTCGAAGTGTGCTCAACCGCATGATTTTGGCTTCAAACGGGTTATTGCCTGGGGAGGAACAAATCCTCTTTCAAGATTGCGTGATCAATCATGGTTGGAAAAAATTCATGTGCCGATTCTTGACAGTTTATTACCTCAGCGCGTTTGGTGGCAGCAATTTATATTGCCAAAATTATTGAAACAACATAATTGCGCGCTACTGTTCTCTCCAGGAGGAACTTTACCAAAACGCGTATCTGTTCCAACTGTAACCATGTCACAGAATCTGCTTCCGCTTGCGATGGAAGAGGCTGCAAGGTATGAAACGGTGTCAATGAAGTTGAGGCTTAAATTGCTTAATACTGTTCAAAGGATGAGTTTTCAAAAAGCAGATGGTCTTATTTTCCTAACTCAATATGCAAAAAAAAGTGTCTGTGAACAACTAAAAAAAAAGCCGTCACGAACAGCGATAGTGCCTCACGGTATTAATAAAGATTTTTTTTTACCGCCAAGAAAACAGAAGCCACTTGACTCTTATTCACAGACTAAACCTTTTCGACTGCTCTATGTGTCTAACGTGGATGTTTACAAACACCAGTGGCATGTTGCGGAGGCTGTGGCTGCTCTGATAGCTAAAGGTTTTCCTGTTGCCATTGATTTTGTCGGGTCTTTTTATCCGCAGGCCATGCGCAGATTCAAAAAAACGGTGCAACGGATGGATTCTAATGGATCTTTCATAAACTACAAAGGTTTCTTGCCCTATAATAAACTGTCGGAAGTTTATCAGGGAGCGGATGCATTTGTTTTTGCTTCAAGTTGCGAGAATATGCCCAATATTCTGCTGGAAGCCATGGCAGCAGGGCTTCCTATTGCATGTTCTAAATTTGGTCCGATGCCGGAAGTTCTGGGGAACGGTGGCGTTTACTTCGATCCAGAATCGCCATACGAGATCGCAGAAGCATTGCGCACCTTGGTTGAAAGTATAGATTTGCGAGAACACTGTGCTTCGACATCTTACAATCGTGCTAAAAAATATTCCTGGGAACGTTGTGCAAGAGAGACGTTTTCTTTTCTTGCAGAAGTGGTCCATTCTAAATGTCAAAGCACGGATTATGACAAATGAAATTTTCGGTAATATCGACAATTGTGAATAGCTTATGGCAAAAGTTTGCTTAATATATTTTGATCTCAACACAGGTTATTATCCAAGTTTCCATCACGGTCTTGCCTATATTATTGGGGCACTAAAAAATGCCGATCATGAAGTCGTCCTCTACCATTTGGCAAATGAAAATGATTTTGATCAGATAGTAAGTTTTTTGGAAAAAGAATCCCACGATTTAATTGGATTATCTTTTGCAACCAATCAGAAAAAATATGTCAGACGTTTTTTTGAGATGGCTAAGTTGTCTTCAAAATTAATAATTGCGGGAGGGGTTCACTGTACTTTAGTTAAAGAAAACATATTTAAAGAATTTCCTGAGATAGACGGAATATGTGTAGGCGAAGGCGAAATTCCTATAAAAGAGTTATGCTGTAAATTAGATAATAATGAGGATTATCTTTCTTCTCCGAGTTTTTATTTCAAGACAAAAGAAGGAATAGTAAAAAATCCTATTTTACCTTTGCAACATATTGATAATTTGCCCTTACCTGATTACACTTTTTTTAATTATGATAAAATTATTTCTGAAAATGGTGACTGTTTTCCGATGATGTTAGGCAGGGGTTGCCCTTATAGCTGTCATTATTGCTGCAATCATGTCCTTCGCCAAGTTTATCCAAATAAAAACAAATACGTGCGCTTCCCTTTAGTTCAGCATTCAATAAATATCATCAAGAATAATTTGTCTATATATCCAGATACACGTAAGATCGCTTTTGCTGATGATACCTTTACGTTGGATAAAAAATGGTTGGCGAAATTTTGTGAGATTTACAAAAAAGAAGTAGATTTGCCTTTTATATGTAATGCAAGGGTTGAAACAATTACTGATCAGGTAGTTCAACATCTTAAGTATGCAGGATGTCTGTCTATTGATTTTGGTGTAGAATCCGGAAATGAATGGTTGAGGAAACATATACTTAACAGGAAACATTCGAATAAAAAAATACGAGAAGCTTTTTATATAACTAAAAAACACGGGATTAGTGGTTTCTCTTTTAATGTTGTTGGCTTACCCTTTGAAACAAAAGAAATGGCAAGAGATACGCTTGATTTAAATTTAGAACTACGACCAAATTTTGGAAAATGTTTTTATTTTTATCCATATCCAGGGACTATGCTTCATCAGTTGTGCCTAAAGTATGATTTGTTATTAGATAAAACCAATTCTGTTTCGGGTTATTTAGAAAGTCCTTCTTTGAAAGAATTGTTTATGTCTCATAAAGAAATAAAAAAACAATTTGAGTTGATGAATTTGTTTTTTTACACACGGCTACTATTTTCAAGAATAAGAATGCCCCTATTATTGGAGAAATCTTTACTCAACATATTCTTTTTATTAAGAAACCCCATTTCAAAACTTTTAGACCCAACCACAAGCAACAAAAATATTACAGAATTGAGGAGAAAAGTGAGAAAACTGGCAAAGAAATATTTAAGATAAATTCTTTTATGGACTGCTCTTTTATCGGAGGATAGAATGAAAATATTAGTTACAGGTGGCGCCGGGTTTATCGGCACAAATTTATGTAACGAACTGCGAGCAAGGGGCAATAAGGTTATTGCTTGTGATCTGTACAACACAGATAGGGATGATTATATAAGATGTGATGTGAGAAATTATCGACAAATAGAAAAGGTTTTTGATGACCATGGGCCATTTGATTATGTTTATCATCTTGCTGCTGAATATGGCAGGTGGAATGGCGAGGCCTATTATGAAAACTTGTGGCAGACGAATGTGATTGGATTAAAGCACATTTTGCGGTTACAGGAAAAACTTAAGTTCAGGATGATCTCGTTTTCCTCAGCAGAGGTTTATGGGGATTACGAAGGTCGAATGACTGAAGCCGTGATGGTGGAGAATAAAATAAAAGATACTTATCAGATGAATGATTATGCCATTTCAAAATGGGCTGGTGAACTAATGTGTCTCAATTCAGCAGAAATGTTTGGAACTGAAACAGTAAGGGTTCGTCCAGTTAACTGTTATGGCCCGCATGAAGAATATACTCCATATAGAGGCTTTATTCCAAAATTCATTTATCACTCTTTGCACGGCAAACCATACACGGTTTATGAAGGTCACAAGCGGATCATAGATTATGTTGAAGATACCTGCAGAACATTTGCGAATATTGTAGATAATTTTATTCCGGGGGAGGTTTATAATGTAGGCGGCAGATCAGAGTGGGAAATGGATATAAAGGAATATTCCGATTTGATTTTAGAGGCTGTCGGCGCCAATGAATCACTTGTAACCTATAAGGAAGCTGAACCGTTTACAACAAAAGTGAAAACAATGGATTTTTCAAAAGCTGTAAGAGATTTAAAACATAACCCTCAAGTCGACCCGCAAGAAGGGATAAAGAGAACGGTTGAGTGGATGAAATGGTTTTACCGGATTTAAAGGGCAAAATATTTGACAGAATTTTCCGCTTTTGGATAAATTAGCCACAGACACACGCAGACTGACACAGACATTTGCCCAGCGGACTTCGCTGGACAAAAAGAGTCATTGCTTCGCAAATAAACTTGATGTTTATAGATGTCAACAGGATGAAGAAAATTATCATGTCAATCCAGTCAATCTGTCTAAGAATTTCCTAACAGAAAGTAATATTCCGCATGAAAAGTAAAACGATAAAGCTGTTGTTTGTCTTCGGGACCAGACCGGAGGCTATAAAAATGGCCCCAGTTATTAAGGAATGTGAACGAAATGGAGAAAAATTTGATACCCGTATTTGTGTAACTGCGCAACACAGGGAGATGCTGGACCAGGTACTTGGACTGTTTAATATAAAGCCACATTATGATCTTGATATAATGATAGAAAGACAGTCATTGCCCGAATTGACGGCTAATGCCCTTCTTGGAATCACTGAGGTGATGGAAAAAGAAAATCCCGATCTTGTTTTTGTTCAGGGAGACACAACCACTACGTTTGCCGCCGCCCAGGCGGCTTTTTATTTGAAAATACCGGTAGCCCATATAGAAGCAGGATTGCGCACAAAAAACAGGTACAGTCCTTTCCCTGAGGAGATAAATCGCAGGCTGACAAGCGTTATGGCTGATTTTCATTTTGCGCCTACTGAAGGTGCGAAGAGGAACTTAATCGAAGAAGGATTTGATAAGGATTCTATTTTTGTAACGGGAAACACGGTAATTGACGCACTGATCACAGTTGTCAGGGGGCAAGGGGCAGAAGTCAGAAGTCACCCCAGTGAAATAGAAAAGAAAAAAGCATTCCACGGGGTAAAGAGGTCAGAAGTCAAGAGAAGGGAGCTATTGAGGTATTTTGAGGAGAAGTGGAATATAGTATTATTACCCGCTGATACTAATAAATCTAAACTGATCCTGGTGACTGGGCACAGGCGGGAGAATTTTGGCGAAGGATTTAAAAGGATTTGCAAGGCGTTGTGTATATTGGCCGGGAATAACCATAATGTACAGATTGTCTATCCTGTCCACCTGAACCCTAATGTTCAGGAACCTGTATATTCAATTTTAGGAGATGTGAATAATATTCATCTGATACCTCCGCTTGATTATGAGCCCTTTGTCTTTTTAATGAGCCAGAGCGATCTTATCCTTACGGATTCAGGGGGTATCCAGGAGGAAGCTCCAACTCTCGGAGTGCCCGTACTTGTAATGCGTGATACTTCGGAGAGGCCTGAAGGGATAGAGGCTGGATCGGCAAGATTGGTGGGGACGGATATTGAAAGCATCGTGACCGAAACCCAGAAACTTCTGGATAATAGTGATGAATATAAGTGCATGTCAACTGTTGTAAATCCCTATGGGGTCGGGAAGGCGAGCAAAAGAATAGTTGAAATAATATCGGAGTATTTCGGAAAAATATTTGACAGGATTAACAGGATAGACAGGATATAAAAAAACAAAAAAACTTTTAGCTCTTGTTCAGTTTGTGTAATGTTATCGTTCTATGAAGAAATTCCCAGTTTATTCTTTTCCGCCGCAGGCGGATTTAGCTTTGTCAGTTTCATCAGGAAACTGACAAAATAAAAGAAAATCCTGAAAATCCCGTAAATCCTGTCAAATTCAAAACTAAACTATTTGGGAGATGCAAATGAGCGGCGGTAACGAAAAGAGAATCCAATGGGTGAATGAATACCTGGTGAAATTGGGTTTAGATCCAGAGCTTACTGGATATTATAAGGGCAGAAATGTTTTGGTGACAGGCGGGGCGGGCGCTATCGGCAGCAATCTGATAATCGCCCTATCAGAATTGGTGGGATCGGGCGGCAAAGTTATTATATTAGATAATTTGTCGTCCATTAAAGAAAAGAAGCCTTGGAACGTAGTTCCTTTAGACAATATCATATTTATTGAAGGTGATGTGAGAAGTGATATTGATTTAAAACGGGTTTTTAAGGAAGATGTTTCTGTAGTGTTTCATTTAGCAGCTTTTTTCGCCAATCAAAATTCAGTTGATTACCCGGAAATTTCAGCTGAAGTTGATGTCATCGGGCTGATTAAATTATTGGAATATTCGCGGCTTGCCAGAGTGGAAAAGTTTGTTTACGCCTCAAGCGGGTGTGCTATCTATGGTTCCTACCCCCAGTTGCCCCTGAAAGAAGATTTTATATCAATGCACTTAACAACACCTTACCAGATCAACAAAATGACAGGTGAAATGTACTGTAATTTTTATGCTCATCACTATGACATGCAGACAGTCAACTGCCGGTTTTTTAACTCCTATGGACCCGGGGAGGTTCCAGGGCAGTATCGTAATGTAATTCCGAATTTCATCTATTGGGCAATGAAAGGTCGGTCACTCCCAATTACAGGGACAGGTGAAGAGACCAGAGATTTCGCCTATGTTCTGGATTTAGTGCAGGGTCTTCTAAAATCCGGTTTCTATCAGGAAGCAGCTGGTGAAAACTTTAATTTGGCGGCAGGTAGGGAAATAAGCATTTTGGATATGGCCAAGCTTGTAAACGAGACAACCGGGAACAAGGCAGATTTAATATATAAGCCAAAGAGGAAGTGGGACACGAAGCCAAGACTATTGGCCTCTATTGAAAAAGCTCAAAAGCTGATAAATTACCGTCCGATGGTCGAGTTTAAAGATGGATTCATGAAAAATATTGAATGGTTTAGAGATAATTGGGAGATCATTGAACACATGTCGGATTTTCCTCCCGGGATGAGCAGCGCGGTAAGAAATGAAAAAAACCGATAGTGTGCTGATAATCACAGAACGTTTTCATCCAGAGGAATTTGGGATTAATGATCTGGCACAAGCCTGGCAAGCTAAAGGCTATGAAGTCGCTGTATTAACACAAACTCCCAGTTATCCTTTTGACAAGGTATATGAAGGATATAGAAACAAGCTTTTTCAGGCTGAAAAGTGGAAAGGTATTAAAATTTATAGAGTTCTTTCTTTAATGGGTTATAAAAAAGGAGTGATCTTAAAAGTTCTGAATTATTTGTGTTTTGCTTTTTTCGCATCTTTAGTGGCCATGTTTACAGGTAGAAAATATAACAGTGTTTTTGTTTACCATATTGGGCCTTTGACCCAGACAATTCCTGCTATACTTATTAAAAAGATTTTTGGGAATAAATTTTATATATGGACTTTAGATATATGGCCAGATTCGGTTTATGCTTATGGATTTAAGAAGAGAGCGCTTTATGAAAAGCTGCTGGATTCATTTGTAAGGGCTGCCTACAAGAATTGTGAAACAGTATTTGTCTCTTGTAAAGGGTTTAAGCGAAAAATACAAAAATATGTTCCAGATATCAAAATAATCTTTTCCCCTCAATGGGCTCCTGATGATTTGGTATTTGACAATGTGATACCACATGAGTCTTTAAAAGAAGGTTTTAATTTTACATTTGCAGGCAATATAGGAAAAGTTCAGAACCTGGAGAATGTGATCAGGGGGTTCGCTCTTGTGATGGAATCTCGTAACAGAATAAGACTAAATATCATTGGCGATGGTTCAAATCTGGAAACCCTGAAAGATATTGTAAAGGAAGAGAAGATTGCAAATGTTTATTTCTGGGGCAGAAAACCATTAAAGGAAATGCCAAGGTGGTTTGAAGGTAGTGATGTTTTAATAATATCTCTTATCGATGAGCCAATTTTTTCTTTAACAGTACCTGCTAAATTCCAAGCATATCTTGCATCCAACAAACCAATTTATTGTGTAATGAAAGGCGAAGTCGCTGATTTAGTAACAAACAACAAAGTTGGTTTTGTTGCGCAACCAAACAATATTGATAACATAAAAGCAGGGTTCGAAAACTTCCTGAATACACCCCCAAAAGAGTTAAAGTTATTTGAGAATAATATGAAATCGCTCTTATGTAATGAGTTTGATCGTAATAAAATCATACAACAAATGACAGAAGAAATCTTCCCTTTACCCATTTCTGCTCAAGGCTGATTTGGGTAAGATTAATTTGTAATGAATATTTTAATAACAGGCGCAAACGGTTTTATCGGCCAGGCTTTATGCAAGAGGCTGCTGGCTGATGGGTACCAGGTGCGGGGAGCTGTCAGAGGCGCGGAAAAGACAGAAATCGGATGTCTGAGGTCAGATGTCGGAGGGCTAAGGGTGGTGGTCGGCGATATCGGCCCTGAAACCGATTGGTCTGATGTCTTAGAGGATATTAACACGGTTGTTCATCTGGCGGCGCGTGTGCATGTTATGGATGATTCAGCCTCTGATCCGCTTGCTGCATACAGGAAAGTTAAGAAAACAACGGGGTCACATCTTAAATATTAACTATTGACTTATCAAATCAGTTTTTCTATAAGAGGTAATGAAAATCATGCAATAAACCCTAATGTTGCATAAACAACATGGCAAAAGGCTCTCAAAAGCAACAGCAGGCTTTCTTTGCCATCTTTTTGAGCGATTTTGTGGAATTGACAGTGAGTGATATCCAGAAAACTAAAAAAACAAGCCATGTTGTTTACCCTCGGGAAAGCCGATGATACTGCATCTGTTGCGTTGTCAAAGGTTCGGCGTAAATTATTACAGCCTCGCCCTTGACGCCTTGCATCTGCAGCATCCTCGACTTTTGCAACGTTAGGGTAAATTCAAACAAATTGGCGGTATATATGGCAAGGCCATTGCGTGTGGAGTACCCTGGCGCATATTATCATGTGATTAATCGGGGAAACGCCGGTGAGGACATATTTCATAGTATCCGGGATCGTGAAAAATTTCTGGAATACCTTGAAAAGGCGGTAGAACGATTCTCTATAATCATTCACACCTATTGTCTTATGACTAACCATTACCATTTGTTGATAGAGACCGCTCAAGCCAATCTAAGCCTTGCAATGCAATGGCTTAACGTTAGTTATGCCGCATATTACAACAAAAAACGTCAGCGATCAGGCCATCTTTTTCAGGGAAGATTCAAGTCTGTATTGGTAGAAGCTGATGAATACCTCAAGCCCCTTTCCCGTTATATTCACCTCAACCCTGTCAAAGCCGGAATGGTGAACAGTCCGGGTGAATTTTCCTGGAGTAGTTACCCTGCATTTATTGGAAAAATAAAGGCTCCTGACTGGCTGGAAACCGGATGGCTGCTGGCTACTTTCGGAAGAAAGAAAAAGGAAGCGGTCAAAAATTATAAAGCCTATGTAGAAGGAATTGAGATCAAAGCGCTCAAAGATCCGGAAGAAGATATTATCGGCGGTTTTATTTTAGGGGATATCGATTTTATAAATTGGGTAAAAGACACTTTTCTTTCGGCCAGAAATGACGAAAAGGAGATTCCGCAGCTCAAGAGACTCAAGCCAAAAATATCGCTTGAAAAGATTCTTCAGGTTGTCAGCGATGAATTTGGATGCAGTAAAGAAAAGATACTGGAAAAAGGACGCAAAAACAACAAAGCCCGAGTTCTCGCAATCTATCTTGCAAGAGACCTTAGTGGCGCAACATGCAGCAAACTGGGCGATTATTTTGGCGGCGTATCAGGCGCGGCCATTACCGTGAGATATAATAAAGTCGCCAAAGAGGTGGCAGAGGATAAAAGACTGAAAAGAAAAGTTGAGAAGATCAAGGCTAGAATAATTAATATTTAATGTGACCCTGGAGGTAAATATGAGAACAGAAAAATTAACCTTTAATGTGCCGGTCGATATATTGGCGTCCCTGAAAATAGGGGCAGGAGGATTGGAAGCGGATATGAGGCGCTCACTGGCCGTCCAGTATTACAAGAACAAGCGGCTGTCTCTGGGAAAGTCGGCAAAGCTTGCTGGAATGAATCGTCTTGATTTCATGGATCATCTGGCCGCAGAGGGGTGCGTGGTTTTCGACTATGACGAGAGCGCCTTAAAAGAGGAATTGAAGGGAGTAGAGACGCTTGAGGAGTTGAAACGTTGAAAGACATCATTGTTTCGAATGCGACGCCAATTATCGCTTTTTCGAGGATAAGCAAGATAGATCTATTCCGGCATATTACCGGTGAGATCACGATTCCGCAAGAGGTCTCGAAAGAACTTTACGAGCACGGAAGGACCGATGTGCCCGCTCTTAACCGCAGCAACTGGATAAAGACCAGAAAGGTCAAATCTCATGCCGACGTTGAGTTGCTGCTCCCGTCTCTTGACAAGGGCGAAGCGGAGGTCATTGTTCTATCCAAGGAACTGGGCGCCGGACTGGTGATTATCGATGAATTGACTGCCAGAAAAGTGGCCATCATGATGGGTCTTCCGGTCATCGGCGCTGTAGGATTGCTGATTCACGACTTCATCCAATGCCATTGCTTTTTCCTCCTCATCATGTTCTGCTCTGGACGACAAAATTGGCCTCAAGGATTGGCGATTGCTGTAAAGCGGTTGGTTGGCATAGTGTCCCGCTATCAAGTTTCAGGCTTAACAATATTCGTACGGAATATGTTTTTGATATGCGGCCTATTATGGAGGTTTCAGGCCATTTGCCACTCAGCTTGAAGGATGGTGTGAAGCGGACTGTTGAATGGCTGCGGGAGATGGGAGAAATTTAATCCACACCCCAGAGGAATAGTCTTCGCCCCGGTTGAATAGCAAAGACAAGAGCATTCAACATGGTAAAGATTCCACGGGGCAGGGATTTCGCAGATTACGCAGAAAAATGATGGATTAGCCACAGACACACACAGACTGACACAGACTTTTGTCCGTGTGTTTCCGTGTGGGTCTGTGGCTAAATGACTAAGGAATACCTTAAACTGGAGGTTTTAATATGCGAACTATCGCAAATGAGAACATTGAAAGCAAATTTTCATCATTACCAGATGAAGAGAAGGTATCTGTCATCAGCCATGGAGTTGCATTACGTCTTTCTGAATGGAAGAAACGGCTTTTTCTGGCTGAAAGCAAAGTCCGGTTCTTTGAGGAAAAGTACCGTATGTCCCTGGCTGAGCTGGATACAAAAGGATTACCGGATGATGCTGACCATGAAATGCACGAAGACTATATCATGTGGCATCACTGGACGGAGGCGCTTGAAAAGGCAAGAAAGCAAGTCATAGACTTGGAGATGATAGCCGCCTATGGAGTTCAATGGTAAACTATGTTGGCTTCTGAGCGTTTACTGGAGATAGAGGAAAAATTCGATGCAACGGTTGAGCGCATTGTTCCTGTCGAGCTTGATGGAGAAACGTTGCGAGTGGTTTTGCATCTAAAGGATGGCACTAATCTGCGCGTTACTGAACAATGGGCCGGAAAGATTCTTAAACGATATAGTTACTATTGGCTCAATCCTACCAATGAACTGAAAGTTGGCTGGGATAATGCGCCGCATCATACACAATTGAAGAACTTTCCAGACCATAAACATATAGGTCGGCAAAAAAATATGCAACCATCCACGGAGACTTGTTTGGAAGAGGTTATGGGACTTATTCTTCAATAATTATAGCGCCAAATATTGTTGGAAAATACGCCTTGGAGGATTATCGCAGACTTTTCACCTGAGAACTTCCATAAATAAATACTTAAAGTTGTACCGCCAGATATTGAATACAAGAAGATAAAATGAAAATTTTGGTTGTTTAGTGCAGGAAAATGGGAGGTGAAAGATATGACTGCAAATGTGGAAGCAACTGCCGAGAAGATTGTAAAAGAGATTCCCATAGACGAGATCATGGAAGCTCTGATCAACGAGTATAGAAGGCGACTTATAAGATACAATATGACAGACGAATTCATGAGAAAAAAATATGGAATGACTTTTGACAAGTTTGAGTCCAGCAATGTGGTCAAGGAAAGGAAGTTTTCGTGGGATGTTGAATCCGATGCCATGGAATGGGAGCATGCCCTTGAAGGAGTCAGATATGTTGAGCATAAATTGAAGGATGTGGAAGGACATGGGCTATGATTGGCTTAATTCATGATATATTTAACATTGCCGACAGATATGGCTTGAAAATATTAAACATAGATACTACCGATGTAACACTTATGGTGAGGATAGAGATTCTTCCAAATATATCCATACAGCTTTATCGAAATACCAAGAAGGACAAACTGAATATGGCTTTAATTTTAGGAAATGATAGAGTTTATGGTGTAGATGGTGAAGGTGGACTTTACCATGAGCATCCAGCAGAAGACCCAACCACTCACACATTTATAAAAGAAAGGTTTGAAATAGAGGAGTTTGAGGCTTGAGACTTTTTGCCTTTCTTCAGGAAAGGCAAAAAATATCCTGAATATCCTGTAAATCGTGTCTGATTTATAGTCTTTTGTTAACGATAGAAACGGTACAACCTTTTCATTTCTCACAGGTATAAGCGGTGGATTAATTACGATTTAGATTGGAGGAGCGAATGAAAGTATTAGTTACCGGAGGCGCCGGTTTTATTGGCACAAATTTATGTAATGAACTGCGCTCAAGAGGCAATAGTGTTATTGCTTGTGATTTGTATAACACAGATCTGGATGATTATGTAAGATGTGATGTGAGAAATTATCGACAGATAGAAAAGGTTTTTGAGGAGCATGGGCCATTTGATTATGTTTATCACCTTGCTGCTGAATATGGCAGGTGGAATGGCGAGGCCTATTATGAAAACTTGTGGCAGACGAATGTGATTGGATTAAAGCACATTTTGCGGTTACAGGAAAAACTTAAGTTCAGGATGATCTCGTTTTCCTCAGCAGAAGTTTATGGGGACTACGAAGGTCGAATGACCGAAGCTGTGATGGTGGAGAATAAAATAAAAGATACTTATCAAATGAACGATTACGCCATATCAAAATGGGCTGGCGAGCTAATGTGTCTCAATTCAGCGCAAATGTTTGGAACCGAAACAGTAAGAGTTAGACCTGTTAATTGCTATGGTCCGCATGAAGAATATACGCCATATAGAGGCTTTATCCCCAAATTTATCTATCATGCTTTGCACGATAAACCATATACGGTTTATAAAGGTCACAAGCGGATAATAGATTATGTTGAAGATACCTGTAGAACATTTGTAAATATTGTCGATAATTTTATTCCCGGAGAGGTTTATAATGTCGGCGGAAGATTAGAATGGGAAATGGATATCAAGGAATACTCAGATTTGATTTTAAAGGCTACCGGCGCGGATGAGTCGCTTGTAACGTATAAGGAAGCAGAACCGTTTACAACAAAGATTAAAACAATGGATTTTTCCAGAGCTGTAAAGGACTTAAATCATAACCCTGAAGTTGATCCTCAAGAAGGGATAAAAAGAACGGTTGAATGGATGAAATGGTACTATAGACTATAGGGGGCAGTTGTCAGTTGTCAGGGGGCAGGGAAAAGAAAGGGTGCAGGTTTCAGGGTGCAGGGGGCAGGATGGGAATAGGAGGTAGGGATGAGATTTGAGGATTTGGAGGTTTGGAAAAGAGCGGCACGGTTGAGTGCTGATATTTATAAGGAGTTATCTGGTCTTAAAGATTATGGTTTTAAAGATCAAATTACCCGCTCCGGATTATCTATTCCTTCAAACATTGCCGAAGGAATCGAGAGGGAATCTACCAAGGAATGTGTAAATTTTTTATCTTATGCCAAGGGTTCATGCGGTGAACTGCGCACCCAGATCTATATTGGAATTGATATTGGTTACATTCCTGATGAAACAGGCAAGCAATGGATAAAGGAAACCAGAGAAATTTCAGCTATGCTGGTTGGTTTGATCAGATCAAAAAGAAATAGCGCCTGACAACTGCCCCCTATACCCTGCTCCCTTTTCACTTTCACTATCCAGTCAATCTTGTAATCCTGTCTAAAGATTTTTAACAGAAAGATCCAAAGGAAGAACCCGTGAAAAATCCTTTTGTATATGGTGAAACGGTAAGCGGTGATAATTTTTGCGACCGTACCCGGGAAATGAAAGAGCTGGTCGCAGACATTAAAAACGGTCAGAACGTCATAATTTTCTCTCCAAGAAGATATGGCAAGACCTCACTTATAAAACAGGCGCTGCGTAAAGCAAAGGCGAAAGGAATCCTTACTTTTTATATTGACTTGTATCCGGCTATCAATAAAAGAAAATTTATCGAGATATATGCCGGAGCCATATCAACAGGGATCCATGGTGGCGCTCGCCAGGTAGTAAAAAAAATAAGGGAATATCTTCCAAGAATTATACCAAAAGTTGTGATGGATGATCAGGCCTTTCATCTTGAATTTGAATTTGACCGGACAGGTAGTATTTCGCCGAATATCGACGACCTGCTGTGTGCTGTCAATAAAGAGGCAGACCGTCAAAATAAATCCGCTGTTGTTGTCTTTGATGAATTTCAGGAAATCGCAAATTTCGATGATGATGAAATCGAAAGAAAGATGAGATCCGTATTCCAGAATCACAGAAATGTTTCATATATATTCATGGGAAGTAAGACACATTTGATGCGGGATCTATTTAACAACCCCAACCGACCTTTTTATAAAAGTGGAAAACACTTTCCATTGGG
>JACKQG010005330.1_pt1 | contig 14267 bp, 11 predicted proteins | sample 8237621 | NCBI WGS metagenome assembly JACKQG01 (sample SAMN15677084, study PRJNA649215) | marine metagenome | biome: marine; feature: Black Sea; material: saline water; isolation source: suspended particulate matter (SPM) from the Black Sea western gyre | collected 2013-06-09/2013-06-10 | depth...
GCTGTTCAACACCGACGGATCGTCCAGCCTCTACGGCAAGTACTAAAGCAAATCCCGTGACGACAAATTTGCGTCAAAAAAATAAGCCCCTCACTCGAAATCGAAACCCCGTTCGGCCAGTTGGCTGCGCAGCGCCGGACGCGGCTGGGGGTAAAATTTCCCGCCGACTTCGTTGCTCCATGACTCGTCCGCCGTTTCCTTGCCGATGGAGCGATAGTGTTCGGCCAGGGCTGCGTCGTAAACGCCCAGCGATTCTTCCCCGGATTTCCCGCCACGCGTCGCGCCGTAGCGGTCGTCATGCACCATGGCGCCGAAATCCATGCGGGGTTTTTGTTTAGGCGCTTCCGCCGGCCAGCCCAGACACATGCCGAACACGCAATAGACCCGCTTCGGCAATTCAAGCACGCGGGCGGTTTCCACAACATCGTTGCGGATCGCACCGATCATCACGCCTTGTAGACCCAACGATTCGGCGGCCAGATAGGCCGACATGCCGACCAGGGACGCATCGATGCTGGAAACAAGACCCATTTCCAGATTGGTCGGCCCAAGATCATGCCCGGCCTTTTCGAGAGCGGTCTCGAGCCGCGTGAGGTCGGCCAGAAAGGCCAGAAACACCGGCGCGTTGCGGACATGGGCCTGGCCGGCGGCAATATCCGCCAGCTTGCCCCGGATGTCCGGGTCCCGCACTTTGATAACGCTATAGGCCTGGATATTGGACGACGTCGGCGCGCGGAAAGCGGCCTTCAAAACCGCGTCGACGATCTCGTCCGCAACGGGCCGGTCTTCATAGGCCCGCACACTGACGCGGTTTTGCAGCAGGCGGATGGTTTCGCTGTCGAGAGTAGAGGTCTGCATCTAAAAATCCTTTATCGCCGTCATGTATCCAAAGTTAACCGGCAGGCGTCATAAAGTCGCCCAGCGCCAGCGCCACCGTTTCCGTCGCTTTGCGCAAATCATCCAGCACCAGGCATTCGTCCGGGCCGCCCGGAAGCACCCCACCCGGAGCCGCCCAGTCCGTGCATTCCGGCCCCGCCCCGTAAAGAATGCTGGGAATGCCGACGGCGGTGTAGTGCCGGGTCACGGTGGCGTAAGGCAGGCCGTAAACGGGAACCGGAACGCCCATGACCGCCGAAGCCCGGTTTTCAAAAACGCCTGCCAGATGATCCGTTCCCGGCCCCGGTTTCATCGGCGGCGCCAGCTTGACCCGGCGGATTCGGCAGACAATGCCGTCCAGGCGGCTTGCCGCCTCGGCGATAAAGCGGGTCAAATTCTCCTCGACTTTGGCCGGAATCTCATCGGGAAGCAGGCGCCGGTCGAGACTGAAGGACACACGCCCCGGAACCTGGTCCGGGCGATCGCCGCCGTGAATTTGCCCAACCACCAGCGACGGCGAACCGATGCCGGGCACGTCCGATTGAATGTCGACGTAGGTCGTGCGCAATTGATACAGTCCGTCCAATATCCGGGATGCCGCCTGCATGGGGTCGGCAGACGGGCTAGCCCCCAGGCTTTCCACATCCACCTGCATTTGCAGATCCCCCACCGACGAGGTTCCGATGCCGTAGGTATTGCCGCTGCCAAGCGCGTAATCAGGGTTAACGACGCCGTTATCCAACAGCCATTTTGTGCCCCATGTCCCATCCGCTTCGCCGTCGAAGGTGAAATGCAGTTCCACCGTCCCCGACAGCTCGGGCCGGGCATCGCGCAACGCCACCAGGGCATGGGCATAGGCCACGATATCCGCTTTCCCGAGAACGCCCAAGCCATACAGCACGCCATTGCGGATTTGCGGATCCATGGGATCGTGTGACCAGGTCCCGGTGGCCGGGCGCGTATCGCCGTGCGCCACCAGAGCCACCACCGGGCCGGACGCGAATTCGTGGCGCACCACCAAATTGGTGACCTCCGAAAGGCCGCTGGCCGGGTCCGGCGTCACGGTATGCCGCTCGACGCCAAGCTCCAATTCCTTCAACGCGTGAAAAACCTGTTCCGAAATACCAGCCATGCCCGCGCTGTAAATAACGGACGGCGTGCGGACCATATCGGCAAGCAGTTGGAACTGCCCGGAGCGCCGGGACACCAGATTCTCGAGGATCAAATTTGTCAATTCTTCCTTCATACTGAGAGAAGCTTGCAAACTGTGGCGGTTCCGTCAATTTTGTTATCACCTGATTATAAATCCAGCGAGCCCCAGGGAGCCCCGGCAAACCTATGGCGGACCTTAAAAGCACAGACCTGATACGAAAGCTGATCGCTTTCGACACCACCAGCCGGGAGTCCAACCTGGAACTGATCGCCTTCGTTCAGGACTACCTTTTGGGATTCGGCGTCGAAAGCCTGCTGGTCCATAGCGAAGACGGCACCAAGGCCAACCTGTACGCGACCCTGGGCGATGCAGGCAAATCCGGGATCATGCTGTCGGGCCACACCGACGTTGTGCCCGTGGACGGACAGACCTGGGACACCGATCCGTTCCAGGTGACCGAGCAGGACGGCAAGCTGTTTGGCCGCGGCACGGCGGACATGAAAAGCTTCATCGCCATTGTCCTGGCCTACGTGCCGGTGTTTCTGGAACGCGGCCTGACGACGCCCATTCACCTCGCTTTTTCCCATGACGAGGAAATCGGTTGCATCGGGGTGCGCCGCCTGATCGACAAACTCAAGGACATGCCGGTCAAGCCGGCCATGTGTATCGTCGGCGAGCCGACTTCCATGCAGGTCGTCACCGGGCATAAGGGCAAGCGCAGCTTTACCGCCAACGTGCGCGGGCTGGAATCTCATTCGGCACTGGCGCCCAAGGGGGTCAACGCGGTCGAATACGCCGCCGAACTGGTGACCTATCTTAAAAACATGGCCCGGCGTATAGAAAAAGACGGCCCCTTCGATGATCTATACGAAGTCACCCATACCACCGTGCACACGGGCATGATTTCCGGCGGGGTGCAGTTGAACATCGTACCCAAGACGTGCCGCATGGAATTCGAATTCCGCTATCTGGCGATCGATGACCCGGACGCGCTGGAAGCGGAAATCCGCGGCTATGCCAAGGACACCCTGGAACCGCTGATGCACGCGGTCAGCCCGGACACCGGCATCGACATCGAGTGCTATAACGACATGCCGGGCTTGGAGCTGAATGCCGATGAAGAGGTCGTCACCTTCGTCAAGGCGCTGGCCGGGCGTAACGATCACGCCAAGGTGGCGTTCGGGACCGAAGCCGGGTTGTTCCACACCCGCGTCAACATTCCGACCGTGGTCTGCGGCCCCGGCGACATCGCCCATGCCCACAAGCCGAACGAATTCATCACCCTCGATCAGATCGCCAAGGCCGAAGCCTTCATGGACCGGCTGGTAAATGAGGTCTGCGCTAGCTGATAGCACGCGTTGCCAGGGCGACGTGTTGAAGGTGACGGAGCGGAAAAGAAACGCTAGAATATTCCAAAATCCCCCAATGGAGGCTCTTGATGACGCGACAAAATGTTCGAATGTTTTCGGCGGAAAAGATCAAGCATGCCCAACGGAACCAGGACACGACCCTGGCAGACGTAATGAATGCGATCCAATCTCTGGAAAACAGCATCGGCGAAAAAATTTCCGGCCAGATCAATTCTCTCAGCGAAAAGCTGGACGTCAGCATCGAAGACGAGAAAACGACGCCCCTGGAAGACATCATGGCGGAAATCCACGCCATGAACGACCACATCGCGACTACCAAACAGGAAATCGCCGCCCTGAAACCGGCCGATGAGGCCAACACGACCATTTCCGCCGCTACCGAAGAACTCAGCGAAGTGGTCAAGGCCACGGAAGAAGCGGCCAACGTGATCCTGGAAAACGCCGAGCAGATCGACGTCATCGTCGCCCAGTTGCGCGAAAAAATTCCCGAAGATGACCCCGATGTCATCGGCCCTGACGTCGACAAGCTGGAATTCATCTCCGTCGAACTGTTGACCGCGTGCAGTTTTCAGGACATTACCGGCCAGCGCATCAACAAGGTCGTCAATTCTCTAAATTATATAGAGGAACGCCTGCAAAAGATGATCGAAATCTGGCGTATCGAACACGGCACCGCCGACCTGCAGGAAATCGCCCGGCCCAAGGGCGACGAACGCGGCGACAAGGAACTGCTTCACGGGCCGCAGTCCGAGGGCACAGCAATGAATCAGGACGACATAGACGCCATGTTCGATTAACATCCATCCCGATAGAAGCGTTCCGTCCTCCGGTTTTTTACGGCCCCCTGACATGACAATTCGATCCCAATTAGCCGTTACCTTCGTTCTCGCCCTCCTGCTGGCGGGCGGATGGCAATTGCTTGGCGGCGGTACAGAAGATGCCAACTCAGGTGAACCCAAACGCAAAAGCAACGGCACGACCCTAGTCCTGATCGAACCGGTCCGGTTGGCCCGGGACAAGGTCGTGGTGCGCGCTATTGGTACGGGCGAGGCTTTGAAATCCGCGTCGCTCTACCCTACCGTCGCCGGGGAAGTCGTCGACGTTGCCTTCCGGGCCGAACAACACGTCACAAAAGGGGCTGCATTGCTGCGCCTGGACGACAAACACCAGCGTCTCGCCGTGCGGCTGGCCGAGGTCGCCGAAAAGGAAGCCCGGCGGCAATTGAGACGCCTGGAGAAACTGATTCCATCGGGCGCCGCCTCGATGTCGCGCCTGGAAACGGCGCAGGCCGCAATGGAAAGCGCAAGCCTTAGGCTGGCACAGGCCCGCGCCGCCCTCGGGGACCGGACCGTTTACGCTCCCTTCGACGGCATCATCGGCCTGACCGACGTGGAAAAAGGTGATCGGGTTTCCGAAAATACTTTGATCGCCACCCTGGACGATCGTTCCTTGATCCTGGTGGAATTCAACCTGCCGGAGGAATTCGCCGGTCGGATCAAAATCGGCGGTCCCGTTTCGCTGCGTCCCTGGACCATGCTGGAGCGGAACATGCGGGGCGTCATCCATGCCCTGGGCAGCCGGATCGACCCGGTGACGCGGTCGCTCCGGGTCAAGGCGCGCCTCAACGACCCAGATGCAAGCATCCGCCCCGGAACATCGTTCCAGGTCCGCCTCGATTTCGAAGGCCGAAACTACCCCCGGGTGCGCGAGGTCGCCGTATTGTGGAGCCGCGACGGGGCGTCGGTCTGGCGCATCAGGGATGGACGCGCCGAGCGGGTCTTCGTCAAGATCGTGCGCCGGGACCGCGGCATGATCCTGGTCAATGGACCGCTCAAGAAAGGCGAAATGATCGTCGTCGAAGGCGTCCAGGGTCTGCGGCCCGGCAAGAAGGTCAAAACCGCCCCCTTTATCCCCAGCAAGGGTCCGGCCACGCCGGCCCGCAAGCCGGAACCACAGTCCTGATGGCTAAAATTCCATGACTCCGTTAAGCGGCCTGCCTGCCCTTTCCGTCCGCCGACCGACCCTGATCGTGGTGTTGAATCTGCTGATCGTGATCGCCGGACTGGGCGCTATTTTCGGGGTCGAGGTCCGCGAACTGCCGGATGTCGACCGGCCGACGGTGACCGTGCGCGCCTATTTCGACGGTGCCTCGCCGGAAACCATGGATGCCGAAGTGACCTCGGTCATCGAAGGGGCCGTGGCGCGGGTATCCGGCGTCAAGACCATCAACGCCGCCAGCGAGGAGAACAACGCCCGCGTCCGGGCGACGTTCCTGTCCGGCATCGACCTAGACGTCGCCGCTAACGATATCCGCGAGGCCGTCGCCTCCATCGAACGCGACCTGCCCGAAGGGCTGGACGACGTCACCATCGTCAAGGCCGACGCCGACGCCTCGCCCATCATCCGCCTTGCCCTGATCAGTGATCGGCTGTCCCAGGAAGCCCTTACCCGGCTGGCCGAAGACGACGTGGCGGCGGAACTGGAAGCCATTCCCGGCGTCGCCACGGTGGAATTGTTCGGCGACCAGAAACAGGTGTTGCGGATCGTCGTCGAACCGCTCCGGCTGGCCAGTTTCGGGCTGTCCATCGACGATGTGGCGGCTGTTTTGAAAAGTACCAGCCTCGACGTGCCCGCCGGCAGTTTCAAATCCGACGACCAATTGCTGCTGGTCCGGGCCAATGCATCCGTCTGGCGAGTGGAAGACGTGGAACGCCTAGCCCTTCGTGGTGATGTCCGCCTCGGCGACGTCGGAAAGGCCATTTACGGTCCGGCGGAGGCTGAAAGCTATACCCTGCTGAACGGCCGCAAGGTGGTCGGGTTGGGCATCGTGCGCCGGGCCCAGTCCAACACCATCGCTATCTCGGACGCGGTCGGAAAATCCATTCTGCAGATGAACCGCCGACTCAAGGACGCCGAAGTGGTGACCATTTCCGACGACGCCCTGTTCATCCGCAGTTCCGTCGCCGAGGTCATCAAAAGCCTGTCCATCGCCGTCGTCGTCGTCATCGCGGTGATCTACGCCTTCATGGGGCACCTGCGCCCGACGCTGATTCCCGCCGTCGCCATTCCCATTGCGCTGACTGGAACCATCGGAGCGATCTGGCTGCTGGGATTTTCCATCAACATCCTGACCCTGCTGGCGCTGGTGCTGGCGACGGGCATGATCGTCGATGACGCCATTGTCGTCATCGAAAACATCCAGCGCCAGCGCGTGCTTGGTCATAAACCCTACGCCGCCGCCGTGATCGGCACCCGGCAGGTGTTTTTCGCGGTCCTGGCGACGACGGCAACGCTGGTTTCGGTGTTCATCCCCATCGCCTTCCTGCCCGGCACTGCGGGACGGCTGTTTACGGAATTCGGTTTCGTGCTGGCCATCGCCGTGATGATTTCCTCCTTCGTGGCGCTATCTCTTGGTCCCATGCTGGCGTCCAGGCTGCCGGCGGAAGACGTGCCCAAGAAAAGGGGCCGGGGTTTTCTGGACAAGACCGGCCGGCGCATCAACAAAGTCTATAAACAGTTACTGGAATTCACTCTCCGCGCGCGGTTCCTGATGCTCGCCGGCTCGGTCCTGATCGCACTCACCGCCGCTGCCATCTATCCGACCATCGGCGAGGAACTCCTGCCGAAAGAGGACCGGGGCGTCATCAACATCCGCATGCAGGGACCGGACGGAGTCGGGCTGGATTACATGGACCGCCAATCCGTACAGGCCGAAGCCCTACTCGAACCCCTGCGGGAAAAAGGCGAGGTCGGCAACGTTTTGTCCATCGTCGGGCGCTGGGACCTGAATCGGGTGTACATTTTCGCCCCACTGGCGCCGTGGTCTGAGCGCAGCCGGTCCCAGGGCGAAATCTCCGCCATACTGCGCGCGCCCTTGAAAGCCGTGACCGGCGCCACCGCACGCATCAGCAACCCCAACAGCCTCAACCTGCGCCGCGCCGGCGGCGCTATCGAATTCACCCTGACCGGTTCCAATTATGCCGCCATCGCCTCCGCCGCGGACGATTTTCAGGCCGCCATGCTGAAACGATTGCCGCAGCTCGAGGAACCGGAAATCGAATACCAGCAGACCCAGCCGCAGCTTTCCGTCAAGGTGAACCGGCGCCGCGCCGAAGACCTCGGCGTTTCCGTCGAGGCCATCGCCAACACGCTGAGCGCCATGGTGGACGGCTTCGAGGTGGCCGAACTGAATATCGAGGACCGTTCCGTTTCTGTGCTGCTGGAATCGGCGGCCGGCCCCATCAACGACCCCAGCGACCTGTTCAACCTTTTCGTATCTACCAAGACCGGACAATTGGTGCCGTTGTCGGCCTTCGTGTCCCTGCAGGAGGTCGGCGTCGCCGCGGAACTGGACCGCACGGCGCAAAAACGCGCCGTCGAGATCCAGGCCGACCTGGCCGACGGTTACGCCATGAAGAAGGCGATCCGGGATATCGAGGCCCTGGCCGACGAAATCCTGCCGACCGGCATCGGGTTGCGCTTCATCAACGAGGCATTGACGCTGCAGGACACCTCATACGAAGTGCAGATCATCTTCGGCTTTGCCGTGCTGATCGTGCTTTTGGTGCTGGCGGCGCAGTTCGAAAGCGTACTCAGCGCCATGGTGATTATCCTGACGGTTCCCTTCGGTCTGGCGGCGGCGGTGTTCGCGCTCAAACTGACCGGGTCGACCATCAACATCTACAGCCAGATCGGCCTTGTCATGCTGGTCGGGCTGATGGCCAAAAACGGCATCCTGGTCGTCGAATTCGCCGACCAACTGCGCGACCGCGGCAAATCGGTGCATGATGCCATCCGCGAGGCCGCCATGACACGGCTGCGTCCGGTGATGATGACCATGCTGTCGACGGTGCTGGGTGCCCTGCCGCTGATCTTGGGCAGCGGCGCCGGCGCCGAAGCGCGCAGCGCCATTGGCTGGGTGGTGTTCGGCGGCCTCGGCATCGCCACCGTGTTCACGTTGATCCTGATTCCGGTGATCTACAGCCTGCTGGCCCCGCTGGCCCCGCCCCGCGCCCACGCCGGTGTGCGCCTCGACCGGGAACTGCGGGACGCGGAAAAGGCTTTAGCGGCGGAATAGAGTGTCTTAGTCGCCCCCTTCTAATCCCCAAGGTCCAGGGTCTGGTCCCAGGCGCCGTGCAGGTCTTCCACCGCCAGCAGCGTCACCAGCGTCGTTTCGATCAGCGCCGAAAGCTCGACCGGGGCGACGCCCGTGCGGCAGGCCTCCAAAAATGCGTTGGCTTCTTCGGCGAAACCTTTTTTCACGGTCTGTGATTTTTTGCTTTGCGTCTTTCCGCCGGCGATCAAATCGAGGCTGCGGTAATCGTCCAGCACGGCGATGCGTTCCTGGCCGAAGACTTCCAAACGCTCTTTGGCGACACTGGCGTCGCCGTTGGCGAAATAATGCACCGTGCCCATGGATCCGTCGTCGAAACCGATGGTCAGCGTCACTATGTCGCCGGAAGACAGGTCGGACCGGCCCGGATTAATGCCGAAGGTCTGTAAATCAATGGGGGACGCGCCGGTCAGGGACTGCATGGTGTCGATGAAGTGGCACGCCTCGCCGATGATGCGCCCGCCGCCGACCTCGGGGTCGTGCACCCAGGCCGACGGGCTGTCCATGGCGATGCGCCCGGCGTTGACCCGGTAGACCATGGCCAGCGGCTCACTGCGGCCTTCAAAATGTTTGGCAATGTCCTGAACGAAGGGACTGAAGCGGCGGTTGAAGCCGACCATCAGAATCCCCTTCGATACCCTGGCCGCGGTTTCGATCTCCGTCAGCTCAGCCCGGGTCAGGCACAGCGGCTTTTCCACGAACACATGTTTGTCCCGCTGCAGCGCGTCGAGCACATAGCGGCCATGGCTATCGTGGCGCGTCGCGATGACCACGGCGTCGACGTCTTCGTCCTCGATCACGGTCATGGCGTCGGTCGCCGAATAGGCGGCGCCGGTGCGTTCCTTCATGGCTTCCGCCGAAAGGCCAAGGGCCGAGACCACGCCCCGCACGTCAAAGCCGCCGGTGCCGGTCATCTGGGGCACCAGGACCGACTTGGCGAAGTTGCCGGAACCGATAATGCCGAGACCGATTTTGCCCTCCTTCTTCTTTTTGACGGGCTTGGCTGTCGCAGGCGCCGGGGCTTCGGTTTTCGTATCCGCGCCATAGGTCAGCACGATGCCGACGGTGAATTCCTGTTTGACGCCGCTGACCAGATCATAGGCGTCCGGCGCCTGTTCGGCCGGGAAGCGGTGCGTCGTCAGCGCCTGCATGTCGAGCGTGCCGTCCGCCAGCAAATCCATGAACGCCGTCATGTTGCGCCGTTCGGTCCAGCGCACGTAGCCGATGGGATAATCCTGGCCCTTGTCCTCGTAGGCCGGATCGTAGCGTCCGGGGCCGTAGGACCGGGACTGCACGACCTCCAGTTCCTTTTTGAAGTAGTCGTTGCGCGGAATGTCCATCTTGACGTCGCCGACGACGACGACGCGGGCGCGGTCTCGGCAGTAGGGAACGATCATCTCGAACGGCGCGCCGGAATCGCGCGACCCCGCCGTCAGCAGCACCGCATCGACGCCATGGCCCTCGGTCAGGCCGGCAATTTTTCCGGCCAGGGCGGCATCATCCGGTTTCATGGCGACGGCGGCACCGTGCTTCAAGGCCAGCTCCAGCTTGGCCTGGTCGAGGTCGAGCCCGACCACCTTCAGCCCGGCGGCGCGGCACAGTTGCAGGGTAATCTGGCCGACCAGGCCGAGGCCGACGATCAGCACGGTGGCGCCGAACTGCTGATCGGCCTGACGCAGCCCGTGCATGGCGATGGCGCCCAGGGTCACGTAGGCCGCGTCTTCGTCCGGCACGTCCGCAGGCACCGGCACGAACAGGTTGGAAGGAATAGCAACCACTTCGGCGTGGTTGGCGTGTCCGGCCCCGGCGCAGGCGACCCGGTCGCCGACGCTGACGCCGTCGACGTTGCGGCCGATGCCGGTGACTTCGCCGACCAGCGAATAGCCCAGCGTCTTGGGTTCGGCAATGACGTTCTGCACCGCCTTGAAGGCCGATGCCAGGCCGTCGTTCCTGACCTTGCGCAGCACCCGGCGCACCAGGTCGGGCCGGGCCAGCGCCTTGCCGACATAGCCCTTCTTGGCCAGGCCGACGACGGCGCGGTCGGTGCCGGCGCTGATCAGGGACGCCGACGTGCGGACCAGAATCCCGTTTTCGGGAATCGCCGGTGGCGGGGCATTGGCGACCGAGATTTTCCCGGTCTTAAAGTTCTGTACGACGATTTTCATTGTTCGCCCATCGTTTGTGGGGATTCAGGGCCACAAGGTAGGGAATTCGGCCCTGCGAATCAATGAGATAGGAGAAAAACAGCAAAACGGGCCGCCAGGCGCTTCCGGTACCCTCAGTTCATCTTGTTGCGAAGGGCGAGGCTGCCGTCGTCCTGGACGTCGAAATATTCACTCAAACCGGGGTGATGAATGGGTTCCATTTCTTCGTCCGGTTCCAGGTTTTGTTCCGAAACGTAGGCAACGTAGGGCGATTTATCCTGGGTTTCCGCGAACAGATGGTAGAACGGCTGGTTCTTACGCGGGCGGACGTCTTCCGGAATGTTGTCGTACCATTCCTCGGTGTTGTCGAATTCCGGATCGACATCGAAGACAACGCCCCTGAATCCGTAAATCCGGTGGCGCACCGCCATGCCGATGTGGAACTTCGCTAAAGGCGGCTGATCTGTCGAAGACTGATCTGTCGAAGACGGGTCTATCGATGAACGGGCCACCGGGTGTTTGGATGAATAAGCCATAGACCAAAGTCTATCACCGCCCGGCTCGACCGCAACCCTGCTTTACGAAACCAAGGGAAACCGGGGGAACCCGGCACACCTGCCCGTGGCGCGCTAAAACCTCGCAAAGCCTCCGCACTTTCGGCGATTCGATTACAAGGGGCGCCGACGGACGTAAGCCCGGACCGGGACAATTATAAAAAAAGCGTGCGCTCAGGCTGCCGGGCGGGTCCGAAGACTTGCGCCGGACCGGTTAATCCAGTCCGCCGCCCCTTCGTTCAGGAAGCCTTCCCTGTCCATGATGGTGCCGAACAGGGCGTCCGGCGCATTGCAGTAATACTGAAGAAAATACCGTCGGGCTTCTTCAGGGGTGGCCCTTCGGGGCTCGTATCTCCTGATAAACATTTTTCAACTCACTCCGTCCTCTGGGAGTCCCAGTGTCGGAAAAAAGCCTTAAGAGAATCTGAATCAATACGATTAAACCATTGCACCACCGCAACGGAAAAGCGCATCACCCAAATAAACCCCCTTTTGCCATTTACCGGACCTATATGTTGAGACAGGCACTGGGAAACCGATATACTGAAACCGTAAAAAAACCAAAAAATTAACCATTCCCCGGAGGATTTAAGACTGTGGAAGCTCCAAAAACCATCCGCCTGGACGCCGCCGATAACGTCATCGTGGCGCTGAAGGCCATCCCCGAAGGCGCCGACATCAAAAGCGAAGGCGTGACCGCGTCCGACCCGGTGCCGTCCGGACACAAGCTGGCGGTGGCGGCCATCGCCAAAGGCGAGGCGGTGCGCAAGTTCAACCAGACCATCGGCTTCGCCATCACGGACATCGCCCCGGGCCAGCACATCCATACCCACAACTGCGCCTTCGCCGAGTTCGAACGCGATTACGCCTATGGCGAAGAAGCCCGCGAAACCGATTTCCTGGCGGAGCGTGGCACCGCCACCTTTATGGGCTACCGCCGCGCCAACGGGACCATCGGCACGCGCAACTACATCGGCATCCTGACCTCGGTCAACTGCTCGGCGACGGTGGCCAAGCACATCGCCGAAGAGGTCAAACGTTCCGGCGTGCTCGACAATTACCCCGGCGTCGACGGTGTCGTCGCCTTCGTGCACGGATCCGGCTGCTGCCTGGACGCCAACGACGAAGGCTTCGCCAATCTGCAACGAACGCTCTGGGGCTATGCCAAACACGCCAATTTCGCCGGTGTGCTGATGGTCGGGCTGGGCTGCGAGGTCAACCAGATCCCGCTGTTCCTCGACCTCTACGGCCTGAAGGAAAGCGACACCTTCCACAAGCTGGTCATGCAGGATACCGGCGGCACGCGCAAGACCATCGCCGAAGGGGTCAAGCGCATCGAAGCCATGCTGCCCGCCGCCAATGCCTGCACCCGCGAGCCGGTGCCCGTCGGCGCGCCCAGCGTGGCGCTTCAGTGCGGCGGCCCGGCCGGCTATTCCGGCATCACCGCCAACCCGGCCATGGGCCCGGCGGTGGACCTCCCGGCGGGCCACGGCTGCACCGCGATCCTGTCGGCGAAGCCGGGAATCCCCGGCGCCGAACACCTGCTGACGCGCCGTGCCGCGAGCCGCGAGATCGGCGAAAAACTGATCGAGCGCATCAAATGGTGGGAGGATTACACCGCCCGCAACAACGGCGTCATGGACAACAACCCGACGCCCGGCAACAAGGCCGGCGGCCTGACGACGATCCTGGAAAAGTCCTTAGGCGCCGCGTCCAAGGGCGGCACGACGAACCTGACCGGCGTCTACAAATACGCACAACCCCTGGACACCACCGGTTTCGTGTTCATGGACAGTCCCGGCTACGATCCGTGCTCGATTACGGGCCAAGTGGCGTCGGGCGCCAATCTGGTCTGTTTTTCCACCGGCCGGGGCTCGGCCTTCGGCTTCAAGCCGGCGCCGTCGATCAAGCTTGCGACCAATACGCCTATGTATGAACGCCTGATCGATGACATGGACATCAACTGCGGCCCCATCGCCGACGGCGAAAAAACCGTGGAAGAGATGGGCCGGGAGATTTTCGACTACCTGGTCGATGTCGCCGGCGGCAAACAATCCAAGTCCGAGGAATGGGGCTACGGCGACAACGAATTCGTCCCCTGGCACATCGGCACGATGATGTGACACCTTCCCGGAGACTCCGCCCGGACTCGCTCAACCCTTCACCCAGCCGGACAGGTCGCGGGACGTATTCAACGCCAGGGCGTTAAAGCCCGTAGGACCGGTAATGTCCGCTTTCGGGGGGTAAAGCGGACATCTAAACTTAGCCTAAAGCGCCTTGATCCGGTTAAGGGGGGTAGGTCAAACTGAAACCTTCATTCCATGTCGCTGACCGACTTCGGTGAGTTTCCCGAGGTCCGGATTTTCCGGCGAAATTTCACGATCAAAGTCTGCGAACATGAGAGAAGCGCCCTCGCGTGACGTCATCGAAAGCATTTCTCCACCGTTTTTGCCGAACCGAAACCAATGTGTCGTCCCGGCCGGCAAATGTACGAGCGTTCCAGGAGGGGCAATGGTCTCGCTACCGTCCATGCCAAAAGCGATCTCCCCCTTGATGACATAAAAGGATTCATCCCAAGGGTGGCTGTGAGGCGGCGGGCCACTACCTGCAGGACCAGCCTGCAGGAATATTTCATAGCCACCCGTTTGGGCACCCGAAGCAAGCACGGTTATTTCTTCGCCTACGATACGAAGTGGACGCGGCGCATGGCCAGGGAGGACAGTAAACGCTTTGGGCATGGGAGGCTCCTTTTCATTAGTTTTTGACCCGATGATGAGTATCGGGCCGTGTGATGAATCCTCAAGGACAATTTTTAGTGTATGATTCTGGGTCAGGCGCAACGGGATACGGATGCCCGCGCCTCTGGCTATAAGCAGATCTTCTGTGGATGGCCGCAGATTGTCCGCTTCGGGTCACAAGCAGACCTTTGACACCGTCGCCAAATATGTCCGCTTTCGGGGGCAAAACGGACATAATTCAAGGTGCGGCAAAGTGTCCGCTAATAGCCATAAGCGGACATAATGGCGCATTAATTAATTCCACCATATCTGACCAAAA
>JACKQG010001891.1_pt2 | contig 14261 bp, 5 predicted proteins | sample 8237621 | NCBI WGS metagenome assembly JACKQG01 (sample SAMN15677084, study PRJNA649215) | marine metagenome | biome: marine; feature: Black Sea; material: saline water; isolation source: suspended particulate matter (SPM) from the Black Sea western gyre | collected 2013-06-09/2013-06-10 | depth...
GAAGTCTCTGCTTCTGCAATGAGGGCAGGGTTACAGCAGTTGTTTTGGGTTGATTCATAGCTTGTGGCACGTTCTCTGGTTTCACGGCGGAAACTTTCAGCACAGCGACATTATCGATAGATTTTGGCAGGATAGTCAATCGCATAACGTCATCAAGGCTGCGCGCGCTTATAGACGGCCCCTTCGGAAGGATGAAATATTCGTTGACTTCTATCACCTGCGCGGCTTGGTTGTCAATTTCTTTCTGTTCTCTAATTTTTCCTACTTGATTCAGACTCTTTTGTTCAAACTCCGGGTCAATCCACGCAAATATAGCATGTCGTCCAATGGGAAGTGTATATTTAAGTTCTGCGACGGCGATACGGTTGATATTTAGAGGCGCAAGTTGGAAAGCCCTTGGCTCGGAGGACATAGGACGCCGGGGAGATTCGTATGGGTCTTTCTTCACCCATTTGTCCGGCGTCACTGTAACGTGTCCGAGCAGTTCCGCTTCTTCATCGACGATATTATCCTCGTTCTGGTCTGGATTGCCATCATACAAATATACTTCGACATCCTCTTTGATATCGATATCTTCGGTGTTTTCGATTTCCACTTTTATGTAGCCGGTTGGCTCGTGCCCATTTGTTTTTCCATCACTTTCGTCAGTGGTGTAATAAATCAGAGGTCCGTTTTGGAGGGCGTCGACCACTTTAAGATTTGGGGTGACCAGTGGAAAAAATTGACGCTCTTCAGATTCTGCACGATTATCATCGACATCCACAACAATAATCTGGTATCGAACTCCAGCGCCGTTGTAATCTGGATTCCCAGCAGGCGACAGTTTTTCTGTGGCGTACCAACCTTCGCCTAATTTCGAGTCTGCGTTCATTTTGGTCTCTTTCCACTCACCATCTACGGGATTTCTCCATTGCAGAGTAACTTCTTTAATCCCTGCGCTTTCGAGTTCGTCAGCTACCTTCGTAGCGATTCGGAAGTTGGGAGCTTCTCCTACAATCTCTTCGACAATATCCACAATTTTCGGGATTTCGATGGTAAAAGCGGTGCCGCCCACAGCAATTTCAGTGTCATTTTCGGCGTAGCATTCTACAACTCCTTTACCAGATTTCGCTGTCACGGGGACTCTCAACTCAATTTCGGGATATTCTCCAAACGAAACACTCTTCTCCACACTGACTTCTGAATCGTCGGAGAATTTCGCTGTCACTTGCAGTTTGCCAGAGAAATCACTGATAGGCACATAACGTTTTCGTCCAAGTTTTTCGTCATAAATCGAACGGAAAATTTTTCCAGGTTCTAAACGCAACATTTCGCCAGGTTTCACAGTAGGCTTTTGAATTTCGGGCGTAATTTCGTATTCAGCCATTGCTATTTTTGTCGCCGGGTCACCAAATAGGGTATACTGCTGCATTACTTCGAATTGGCCATATCCCTCGGTAATTAGCAGTTCCAGTTTAGAATTGAAGGCAATTTCGCCCAGTCCGCGCATATTGCGTTTAAAGATGTCATCGAAGACAATTCTATTCAAAGCGTCATTCCCACTGCCATATGTTAAACGTGTTGCGCTCAACATACCGATAATTCCTGAGTTTGGCAGCCTAAGTAACTCTTCAGCCATGCTTGGCGTGCCGGGTTTATCGAAGTAACCATTATAACACGATAATACCAAAAGAAAAGGTAGCTTATCTGTTTCACGCAATCTTTTAACAGCATGATTATCGAAAATAATTTCATGCGCCCACACAACGCGCCCGCCGTGTCCCGCATATTGCGCCATCACCGCGCCTTTAGAAAGTTCTTCCGTGATGATTTCCCGCGCTACCTGACCGGGAAGCATATTGCCATATTTGGTGGGATTTGCATTGATATCTTCCATTATATCTTCCAGAAAGATTTTTGTTGTTTCAAAGCCCAACAGCGTGTGATTTTGCGAAATCTCATCCAGACTTTTTTTGAAGATGAAATCCCCGGAATTGGTTGTATCATCATCCGCCATTGATATGATTCGTCTTCGCCATGGCCCATTAGGACGATTACCCTCATATTTCAAAATCTTATCGACTACCGCAGCGGCTTCTTCCTGTGTTTCCACAGCTAGACGACCAAGAAAGAAATCCGGCAGCACATCAATGCCGCTAACCGTCGTATACCAGTGGTCGGCCGAAGTATCGCCGTAAGTCGTCCAGACGTAGTGAGGGGGGATATATCCGCTAAGTTCAGGCGGCTCTGGGTAGGTTTGTTTATCAGCACCCTTAAAATCAAATGTACCATCGCCGAATAAGACAACGTAGGAGACAGATGGCTGTTGCCAGTTAAAATAAGCAAACTTGAGAAAATCTTTAATGGCTTGAGGTGAGACCATTCCACCGTTGAATTCGTCATAAACGTCTGTGACATCGACAACCTTGACGCGATAATTCCCGCCTTTCTGCGTCCTACGCCAATCCCCCAAACGTTGAGCGGATTCCATGAATATAGGATGAGTGACGATGATGTAATCTGCACCATTCGATGTGTCTTTCAAATTAGTTCCTGTATCTCTTACTTTAACTATCCGCACAGGCTTGAGCGAGGCGCTTTGACTGACAGCGATAAACTGGGCATCGTGAGTGTCAGGATAATGAAAAGTGACATTGTAGCCGATAGTAGGGACATTTATTGTAACATCTGGGAAAAGCCCATTAGTTGCATCAATGGCAGGCGCCGCGATTTGTTCCTCCTCTTCAGCGAAAGATTGTACAGGATGTTCTTCTTTGAATTTATCCTGAAGAATCACACGTAGACGTTCTCTTTCTTCGTTGGTTAAAATCACTCGTCTAACGGAAGAATTTTTTATCTTTGTCAATAATACAGAGCCGTTGGTCTCAAAAAGTTCCACGTTAGGGTCAAGAAAACCAGAAACTTTATATTCTAATTTCCGGCGTTTGCGAACTTCGTAACTCTCGCGGCTCTCAGGAGATGTAAATAAGAGATAATCGTTGACCGCTTTGAGTAATCTTACATATTCGATATCAAAAGAATTAATGTAAATATGATATGGATAGCTCAGAGCATTCTCTTCGGTTGTTATATCTACTCTTGCACATCTTATGACATTATGACCATTTTTAGCATCGACCAATTCATCCGGAGACCGAATATGCTTGGTGATTCTCATTTCATCCTGCATATCCCATTTTGCGTTTGCCATTTTTATACCATTGATGGAGGTCAAAATTTCATGTTGTGTTGGAGCACCGCCGGTAAGTAGTAGTTCAATTTTCGGTCGGTCTAAGGTTGGCGCGATATCATATAGCCTGAACTTCAAATCAACCTCATTTTTGTCAGAACTGTTTTTGATGCCCGTCCAGAACCAATGGTCTCGTGCTTCGTACCATGCGTGTGGGTCATCTGGAGATACATCCTCCGGATGAACATGCTGAAATACTTGATAAAAGTGGTCTTCCTCAAAATGAATTTTGGAATCGAATGTCGAAATCAAAACACCGGTCGGGTCATCCGGAGCACCATTTAGTTCTGCCACTCGCTTCCCAGGAGAATCACTTAAATAAAGCCAGTATACATTCCAGCGAGTATAGACACTGTAGCTGAATTTGCCAAAATTCGGTTTCAGACCGAGAAAATCGATGTAATCTCCTTCATCAAGTTTACCATCCGCTTCACCATAAACGTAGATGGGAACCTCATTTCCATGCAAACGCAAAGAAAGGTTTTTAGGGTCAATGCCAGATAGGTCAATTGTTTGGTTCAGTGGAGAATTTTCATCCTCTGATAAAACATTTGTACTCATGGCATTATTCAAGTCATCATAAGTTAGTCGATACACGCCCGTTTTTTCAACAAATATTTTATACAGTGGCTTCCCCGGCTTCGTCGGGGTTTCCAACATCTGGTTTGAGGGCGCGGCGAAAACGCCTGAACTCGGTGACCGCTTTTGACGCCAGTTTTTAGCATCGTCATAATTAATCAACTTTTTGCGATAAAAATCCTCGAAAATCTTTGATTCAAATGAAGGAACTCTTCTTTTCTTCGAGTTGAATTCCAAAGCGGATGATAAATGTGGCGCGGCAGCGGGCGAATCAAAAGTTAATTTAACCACCAGACGCGAATGGACTTTCAGCATTCTTCTCTTCGGGTTACATTGAACCGGACGCATTTCCAAGGTGATGACACGCTGGTCTCGGATGTACCCGTCATGAATCACTTCCACTAATTGTTGTGGATATAACTTATTCGTCAAGGAACGATACGCCGAACCAATTTCATCATACTTCCCTATTATTGTTTGAACATCTTTCTTAGTTTGAACAATTTGACGCGGCACAGGAGGCAGTCGATATCCTGTACGGATATTTGAGACAGCATCTAAAATTTGAACTCTGCATGTTACTTCAGGCGGCGCGCCAAGCAAAATACGCGAAACTGGAACTCGTGGATTGCCTACTTCCGAAGTATAACCGCATCCTTGATAGCTTATCGCCTGATACTGAGCTCCATCAAACTGTTGTATTTCTGTTTTCAATTCAGGTATAATTATTTCCAATGTGACACCGCTTTCGTCAGTATTCAGAATTTTAATTGCATTTGCATCATCTGATAATGAATTCACCGACGTATTTTGTGTTTTAGTTAGAGACGGCACAGGGGAACGCCTACTATCTGATAAATTTGGGAAAACTAAAAGAGAAAATAAGACAAATAACCAGAAAAATCTACGACTCGAAGTATGTAGATTGGATTGTTGGGAACAGCACATTTATGAATTTAACCTCCTCAAATGTAGGTCGAAATTCACATTTCGACACCTTAGTGTTTCTTTTGCATTTTGGTAAACAGTATTATACTTCGTTGAGAATATACTAATAATTCTTCACGAATTGTCGAATGGCCGAAAAGATAGCGCGGAATAATTCTTCCCCAAGAGCCGCCATCCGTATGTCGATAAATAGCTGTTCTTCTGGCATACGCCCATCCAGTTTTTCCAGCTCATCGCGGAAATAACGAATCAAATCCTCTTGGTTATCATCCATGAAACGCAAAATATCTTCTTTCGTTAGACGAATTAAACCATCTCTTAAGAATTTGGGAAGCATATCAATATTCTCCTCACGATAATTGGGGTTATCCTGATGAAACCGAGGTTTCGCAGAAATTATTAACATATTTTTATTCTTCCGTCAACGAAAAGAACTTTCTCTTGACAGAATGATCGAAAAAAGCGATAATTTTTCTAAATGGGCATTTGAGTGTCAATGGCATTCCAATTCTAATGTAACAAAGTCAAACTAATTTTGATGGAAAAAACCTGGCTTTTAGAATTTATTCCGATGCTTCTCAAGATATAGGAATATCGGATGGTAATGTGGCCCTTGGCTCCCAGACTAATCTCATGAAAATAATAATGGCTGATATTGACCAGTTTATTTTAGGATTCCTATTTATTTTCATCGGACTGTTTTCGGTTTTTATCTTCCTGAGAAGAAGAGAACAAAAGGTATATTTTTCTCTTTCTTTTGGCGCATTTGTCTTCTGCGTCGGAACAACTCTAATCGCTCAACACTCAATGAGGCAGTTGCTTTTTGATGCACCCATAGTTTGGTATTACCCGGTTTTCACATTCGCTTACCTTATCACTGTCGGTCTCTATGCCTCTATTGAGCAGATTCTTGGCGCTGGATATAAATCCATCATCCGTAGGATATGGCAATTCCATAAAGATTCTCGAAGACAATAGCCAGATAACGGCAACTGCCGGTGATAGAATAGCTAAACTTGTTGGAAGTCTGAGAAATTTTGCCCGGCTGGATGAAGCTGAATTCCAAAAAGCAGACATTCACGAAGGCATTAATAGTACCCTGATTTTGCTTCAGCACGAACTCAAAGACAAGGTATCCGTTGTCAAAGAATATGGAGAGATACCTGAGATTTTCTGTTATCCCAACCAGTTGAATCAGGTCTTTATGAATCTTTTTGTTAATTCAGCACAGGCAATAGAAGATAATGGCACGATAAAGATTGAAACTTTGGCGGATAATACCAACGTTTATGTTCAGATTTCTGATACTGGCAAGGGAATTCCGGCAGAAAACTTAGACAGGATTTATGAACCCGGCTTCACAACCAAAAGCTCTGGAGTTGGCACCGGTTGGGGTTTATCCACTAGCTACAACATCATTCGAAAACACAATGGAGAAATAAAAGTCGAAAGTGAAGTTGGAAAGGGAACGGAGGTTGTGATTACTTTACCAATAAAACCAAATTCTATGAAACCCCAATAACGTTAGGAAATTTATTCTGAGGTACTCCCCAAGTGAGGATTTGATTGTATGTAACCAATCGTGGCAAAAGCTACGTTAAATTCATATCCGTACTTCTCAACAAAATCCAAAGATAGGAGAAAACAATGCCAAAACGCTGGACACTATTGTTCACCGCCATTACCAGGCGAACAATAATTTTCGCTGCCAACCGATTTAAGTCAACCAGAAACAAAATTTCGCTAATGATGGTGACGATACCGCTGGTTGTGATAGCTTTATCATGCGGCGGAGAACAAGATAAACCAACGGTTCCACCTGATGATGTGACACTCACGTTGAACATAGCGCCACTTAAACCAATTCCTGCCAATCAACCTTTTTCATTCATTGTTTACGGTGACCCGAGAGAAAATGTTAGCGTTCACAAGCAGCTAATAGAGACGTTTTTCATAGAAAAGGATGCCAATGACATCGCTTTCATTGTAAACACCGGTGATCTAGTCAAGCACGGATTTGAAAAGCAAGAATGGAAAAACTATTTTATCGACGTTGTCCAACCTATCACGGCAACGGTTCCATACTTCGCTGCCCTCGGAAATCACGATTACGGAGAACTGGGCGCATGTGACAATTTTTCCGAAGTGTTTAGTACATATTACAAGAACTGCGATTTTTGGTATTCTTTTGTTTACGGAAATTCCATCTTTATTATTCTCGATGCCAATTTGATGACTCATGACAAAGAATTCAACTTTCCCAAAGAACGAGCAGAACGCCAATACTATTGGTTGGAGAAAACGCTAGAATCAACGTCAAGCGACACCAAAATAAAACACAAATTTATATTCTTTCACGAAGCACCGTTCATTTCCGCCGAAAAACTGGTCTTTGGCCTCGTTACGTATCATTTGGACCATGCCGAAACGTTGCGCAAATATCAAATCGGCGATAATTTTTTTCTGGATATTTTCCGACAATACGATGTTGATGCTGTGTTTCTTGGGCATGTACACTACTATGAAAGATGGGTGGAACAATACGAAAGAGATAGCAACCAAAGACAGATTACCTGGGTTACGTCCGGAGGAGGCGGAGCTAAAAACGAAATAGAATGGGAGGGTGTTACATTGGCATTGCGTCCGCCGACGGTGCTGACAGAAGAGGAAAAAAACAAACGAATTAGTCATTATAATCAGCGAGCAGAAAGTGCTGAAGATATTGCCAATTGGTCGCTTTTCCAGGGATATCCTACCCAAGATTCAGAAGCCGTAGGAGGAGCGCTAGAGAAGCAATACTGTATCGTCCATGTTGATGGTGATTCCGTTTGGATGGAGGTAAAGAACACGGAACGGGATGTGATTGAAAGCGCTACCATTAAAGAAAATGGCATACCCAGGAAACTAACATTTGTAGAAGTTGGTGATGCCATTGACACTAAAGGAGAAAGGAGAAGAACTGCGCTGCAAACGGGGATTGCCGGAGAATTAAAATCCCAACAGATGCAGTGATGTAAATAATGAATAATAATCGTTATTCCCCAAATGCAACTATTTTACTTGTTGATGACGAGAAGATGGTTCTCGACAGCCTCGAAAGTCTTTTTACATTAGAAACAGATTATGATATAATAGGATTCACATCTCCCCTTTCTGCTTTGGAAAATATTTCTGAGACTTCTGTTGATTTAGTTATTTCCGATTATTTGATGCCGGAAATGAATGGGATTGAATTTCTGCTGAAGTTTAGGGAAATGTATCCAGAAGCAATTCGTATTCTCCTAACTGGTTATGCCGATAAGGAAAATGCTATCCGAGCCATCAACGAGTTAGGGTTATATCAATATATTGAGAAACCGTGGGACAATGAAGATATGTTACTTAGTGTTAAGAATGGCTTGGAAAGACTAGAATTAATCTCTGACTTAGAACTTCAGGTGGAAAAAGAGCGTCGCATAAGAACGTTATTTCAGAAATACGTTCCAGAAGAAATCATTAACGAAGTTCTGCATCCTGATAATGAATCTGCCCTCATGGAGAATGCCGACGAATGGGAAGAAGCATTCAATCGGATGATAGGGGAATTGGAAGAGATGCGAAAGATGGAGAAGGAACTTCAGGTTGCAAAAGAGATCCAACAACATCTTTTGCCTGAAAGTGTGCCGCAAATTGAGGGTGTCGATATAGCCGCGATGAATTTATCCTCCAAGGAGGTTGGCGGTGACTACTATGACTTTATTCAACTTGATGCGACACGCTGGGGCATAATGATTGCTGATGTTTCAGGAAAAGGTGTACCAGCGGCTATTTTAATGGCGACGACGCAATCTACTCTCCGAACTCAATTAGCTCTCTTACCAGCACATATGACCGATATGGAAATCGAGTATTCAGTGCCGCTTACCGTCGGAAAGATGAACAGTTTCCTATATAAAGAAACCGAATCTCACAAATTCGTCACCCTATTTTATGGCATTCTGGATATTGAGAAGCGATCTTTCACATACACGAATGCTGGACATAATCCGCAACTGCTCTACCGCCATCAAGATAAGAAAGAGGAACTTTTGACGGCTGGAGGTATAATGGCGGGGATGATGGAAGATGCTTTTTTTGAGAAGGATACCGTGACATTAAATGAGGGAGATATACTTGTCTTTTATACCGATGGGGTTACAGATGCAAGCAACCAGCAGGAGGAGTTTTTTGGCGAGGAGCGTTTTTTTCAGTTAGTTAAGGAACATTGTTCTTTAAGTGCGGCAGAACTGATGGATAAGATTTACAGCAAAATTACCGACTTTTCAGCAGGCGCTCCACAATTTGATGACATCACAATGATTGTGTTAAAGATAGATTGACAAAGCTACGCGTCTCGAAAATTGGAAGCCAAAATGAAATCATCAATTGATGAAAACTACATTACCAAATGGCTTGTGCTTGGTCCGTTCTTTCCGGGAGATTTGAACACAGATTTCCTTGTCGATGCGGGAGGAGAGGCGAACATCCAACCACAGGAAGGCGATACCATCACCACGGTGGAGGGCAAAACCCTGACGTGGAAACGATATAATACCAAAGGAAACATCGTCGATTTGGTGGATGCCGTTGGATATCACGAAAATGCCATTGCTTATGCTTTCTGTACTTTGCAGAATCATATTGCTGGCGAGACTCAAATCCATCTTGGGAGCGATGATGGTATCGCGGTGTGGATAAATGGCACGCAAGTGCATCGCAATCCCGTTAATCGTCCCCTCCTACCCGATGAGGACGTGCTTAAAACTGACCTGAAATCTGGTGCAAATCATTGTCTCGTCAAGGTATCTCAATTAGACGATTCTTGGTGTTTTGCAATGCGGGTTGTGATGTTACACCCCAATCGCGCTGTGCTTTCAGGAATTATCACTGACGAGGTAAATGTTCCCATCCCAAATGCCGATGTCCGTCTGGAACAAGACGGAAGAGAGATTGCACCGGCACAAACAGACGATTCGGGAAATTATACTTTAGACATCTATCCCGTGCAGGGACCGTATGACCTCTCCGCAACCTGCGGCAATCTCGGAAATTGGCAATTTGACATCCGACTGTGTGAAGAGGAACACCAAACGCTGAACCTAATCTTGAAAAAGGCAATCAGCATAGAAGGCACAATCCTGATGCACGATAATACTACTCCACATGTAGCTGTTCCAATCCAAGCAGTTATGAAAGAAGAAGTCGTCTCTACAACGTTGAGCGATGAGGGAGGGAAGTACAAATTCATCAATCTGAAACCGGGAAGCTATCAGGTAAGATGTCAAACTCTTAATAGGTCTATCTACTATGGGCAAGAGGAACCCAGTGAGCCAGAAAGCAGGAAAACAGGAGAACAGGAGAATCGATTTACGCATAACGTTGGTTTCGATACAGCTTCGCCTACTCAACCCAAGTCACGTTTCACGAGTGCTGGAATAAATAACGCACAACGCGGAGGAACTCTACAAGTTGAACCTGATAAAACATTGGTAAGTATTGACTTCTATTTTGCACCTTTCAAAAAGGGGACATGGAAAAATTACAGTTACTTCGATGGATTGACAGACAACCGTATCTATGCCATCCATCGCGCCTCCGATGGGATGATGTGGTTTGGTACAGCCGGCGGTATTTCACGTTACGATGGGAAGGAGTTTGTCAATTTCACCACTGAAGATGGGGACTGGGTCACTGTCATCCATAGTGAGCCTGACGGAGTGATGTGGTTTGGGACATGGGGAGGTGGCGTCTCACGTTACGACGGTGAGAAGTTTGTTACCTTCAATACGAAAGATGGGTTAGCGCATAATGTCGTCAAGTCTATTCATAAAGACTCCGATGGTGTAATGTGGTTTGGGACATTTGGCGGTGTTTCTCGTTATGCAAACCCCAACCGACGCCTTCGGCTTACCGATGGGAACAAATTTGTCACCCTCACAACGAGTGACGGATTGGCGCACAACTGGGTTACTGCCATCCATGAAACTTCCGATGGTATACTGTGGTTTGGGACAGAGGGTGGTGTCTCATGCTACGATGGAGAAGAGTTCACTAATTTTACCACTAAAGACGGATTGGCGCATAATGAAGTCACCTCTATTTATAGCGCTCCCGATGGTGCAATGTGGTTCGGAACAGTGGATGGTGTCTCACGCGTAGTTTATCCCTTCGACAAGCTCAGGGCAGGCTCTGAACGCAGCCGAAGGGACAGAATAGAATTTACTAACTTTACTACTAAAGACGGATTGGTGCATAATGTAGTTATTGCGATTCACGGTGACTCCGATGGCATCTTGTGGTTTGGAACATCAGATGGCGTCTCACGCTACAATGGGAAAGAATTTACCAACTTTATAGCTGAAGATGGATTGGCTCATAACTGGGTCTATACTATCCATAGTGACCCTAATGGAGTTCTATGGTTTGGAACAAGAGGCGGCGTTTCTCGCTATGCCAGAAACAACGCACGACTTCGTCTTAGCGCAAACCCCAGCCGACGCCTTCCCGATAGGTCGAAACAGGTGCGGCTTACCGATGAGAAAGGATGCTTCACTCTCACGACTAAAGACGGATTGGTATCCAACGAAGTCACTGCTATTTACCGCGCTCCTGATGGTGTGATGTGGATTGGGACAAAAGATGGTGTCTCTCAATATGCAAACCCCAACCGACGCCTTCGGCTTACGGCAAAAGGCAACGGACGCCTTCGGCTTACCGATGGCAACAAATTTATCACTCTCACAACCCAAGATGGCTTGGCGCATAACGAGGTTACTGCTATCTATGGCACTTCCGATGGTATAATATGGTTTGGGACAAGGAATGGTCTTTCCCGCTACAATGGGAAAGAGTTCGTTACTTTCACAACCAAAGACGGATTGGCACATAACGAAGTTATTGCTATCTATGGTGCATCTGATGGTATTATATGGTTTGGAACAACGTTAGGTGGTGTTTCCCGCTACGATGGAAACAATTTTGTCAATTTTACCACCAAAGATGGATTAGCACATAACGAGGTTGCTGCTATTCATGGCACTCGTGATGGTATAATGTGGTTTGGGACAAGAAATGGTGTTTCTCTCTACGATGGGGAGAAGTTTGTCACTCTCAGCACCAAAGATGGATTGGCCCATAACTGGGTCTATACCATCCATAGTGACCCTGATGGCGTGTTGTGGTTTGGAACAAGAAGCGGCACCTCACGCGTAGTTTATCCTGAGCGTAGCCGAAGGGACGAGAAGGAATTTGTCAATTTCAGCACCAAAGATGGATTAGCGCATAATATAGTTAGTATCATTTATTGTGACTCCGACGGTATACTGAGTCTTGGAACAAGAGGCGGCGGCGTCTCTCATTACGATGGTATTGCTTGGACATCATTGGATACACGGGATGGATTGACAGGTAACAATGTTACCTCAATTTGCCAAGATTCAGATGGATTCTTATGGTTTGGAACAGATGGAGGTATTACACGCTATCGAAGAGATATAGTCCCTCCCCGAGCCTGTATTACTGCTGTTACAACAGACCGCCGTTACACTGACTTGAATTCGATTGAACCTGCTACTACCGGGATGCGCATCACGTTTGAGTATAGTTCGATTGATTTCAAAACTCACCCCGATAAACGGCTTTATCGCTACCAACTAGAGGGTTACGATTCTTACTGGAGTAAGCCTACCAAAGAAACCCGGGTGGATTATGCAGACTTACCAGTTGGAGAATATAGATTTCGAGTGCAGGCTATTGACCGAGATTTGGTCTACTCTGAATCCCCTGCAACCGTGCATTTGACGATTCAACCCCATAGCGTAGAGGAAGCGCTAAAGAAAAGTGAGGAAAAGTTCAAAAGTGTCCTCGAACGTATGATTGACATTTATTACTATGCTGACCTGAATGGAAATCTGGTTACGGTAAGCCCCTCCGGAATTAAACTCTTAGGATATGACAGTATTGAAGAGATATTGGGGAAGAATCTCGCTAAAGATTTTTATTATTATCCAGAGGATAGAGAAGTTTTCCTAAGAGAACTGAAAAAACACGGTAAAGTAACAAACTACGAGGTAGTTCTAAAGCGGAAAGACGGAAGGCCGATTATTGTAGAAACAAACACTCATTTTGTTTATGATGAGACGGGTAAGCCTATAGGTGTGGATGGTATATTCAGAGATGTAACTGAGCGTAAAAAGACAGAGGAAGCACTAAAGAGAGAGCGCGATTTTACCTCCGCAGTTATTGATACAGCAGGCGCTTTAGTGGTGGTTCTCGACCCAGAGGGACGCATCATCCGTTTCAACCAGACATGCGAGCAGACAACCGGCTACTCATTTAATGAAGTAAGAGACCGGTATGTCTGGGATGTTTTTCTTATCCCGGAGGAATTGAAACGAGTGAAAGCAGTTTTCGAGGAACTACGAATTGGTAATTTCCCGAACGACGCTGAAAATTACTGGGTAACTAAGGACGGGAGACTTCGGCTAATTACATGGTCAAATACAGTTCTCTTTGACAATGACGGCTCAGTTGAGTATATCATCGGCATTGGCATTGATATTACTGAGCGTAGACGCGCTGTACAAGCATTGCGTGAAAGTGAAGATGCTAAACGGATTCAGGCAGCGAAGATGGAATCACTGCGTCAGTTAATCGCGGGTGTTGCACATGAAATGAATAATCCGGTAGGGGTAATTTCCAGCAATAACGATATTTCCAGCCGTGCAATCGGCAAAATCAGGGAAATACTGGTTCAGGACTATCCACAGGAACAACGCCTTAAAGCACTTGATGTATTGGAGAATATGAATCAAACGAGCCAAATTGCCTCGGAGAGGATAGCAGAGATAGTCAGCAATTTGCGAAGTTTTGTCAGGCTTGATGAGGCGGAATGGCAGATTGCTGATGTTCACGAAGGAATGGATAACGCTATTGCCTTGATGGAGATGGAGCCGGAATTTAAAAGTAGAATTAAAGTTACGAAGGATTATGGCGACATCCCCAAAATTTATTGTTCCCCAAGCAGTTTAAATCAAGTCTTTAGGAGTATGCTGAGAAATGCTTCTGAAGCAATTAAAGAAAGCGGAGAAATTCAAATCAGAACTTTTGTCCGAGAAGAGCATATCAAAATTGAAATCAGTGATACCGGAAAAGGAATTCCAACAGAAAATTTAGATAGAATTTTCGACCCAGGATTTACAACAAAAGGCGTGAGAGTTGGTGTAGGACTTGGTCTTTCTATTTGCTACCAAATCATTGTGGATGAGCATAAAGGCCACATTGATGTTTCTAGCGAATTAGAGAAAGGGACAACTTTTACTATTGCACTCCCACAGTATAGTAGTGGAAAGGAAAAGACTCAATAAGAATCATTATGCGTAATTTGGTACTTTGGTAAAGCGGAAAAGTGGAAATATGGTATTTAAAAAATTACTGTATTGGTCCAAATGATATTGCACACTGCTCGTCTTGGATTGGCAAATCCAAG
>JACKQG010005331.1_pt1 | contig 14257 bp, 9 predicted proteins | sample 8237621 | NCBI WGS metagenome assembly JACKQG01 (sample SAMN15677084, study PRJNA649215) | marine metagenome | biome: marine; feature: Black Sea; material: saline water; isolation source: suspended particulate matter (SPM) from the Black Sea western gyre | collected 2013-06-09/2013-06-10 | depth...
CCGCAGCCCGGGCTGTGGTGCGCACGCCCAAGGTTGCCGGAGCCACGCCCCTCACGGAGCCGGGGCCTGCTGAGATGCCGGCTCCAGAGAGGGTGCGTCCATCCCATGAGATCACCCTCACTATTGTCAACGAGGTCGGGCTCCACGCCCGGCCCGCGGCCCTGTTCGTTCAGACTGCCAGCCGCTTCCAGTCCACCATCACGGTGCGCAATCTGACCCGAGATGCGACTGCGGTTGACGCCAAGAGCATGTTCGGCGTGCTGAGCATCGGCGCCCAACTGAACCACCAGATCGCCGTCGCCGCCGAGGGGCCTGATGCAGAAGAGGCCCTGGCGACCATCGGCGAATTGGTGGAGAGCGGGTTCGGGGAGATGGAGGAAGCCGTGATTCCGACAGCAGCCCCCACCCCACGGCCCAGGATAGAGAAAGCGGAACTCAAGCCCGTCATCTTGCCCGCTGAGATCGGAGAGATGCGAAAGCTTCAGGGCATCACTGCCTCGGCAGGGATCGCTATCGGACCGACGTACATTTACCGGCCGGAGACGTTGACCGTCGAGCGCTGGACGGTGGATGACCCGGTGGCCGAGTGGGCCCGCTTCGCCGGGGCGGTCGAGCAAGCTAAGGCCGAGATCGGCGCCATCCGAACTCAGGCTGCTGCTGAGGTGGGAGAGGCCGAGGCGGAGATCTTTACTGCCCACCAGTTGTTCCTGGAGGATCCGGCCTTGCTGGGTCGGGTGCAGGGGCAGATTGAGGGAGAGGGTTCTAATGCCGAGGCAGCCCTGGCCGAAGCGGTGGCGGACTACGCCGAGCTACTGCGGGGCATGGAGGGCGAGGTCTTCCGCCAGCGAGCCGCCGACGTGGAGGACGTGGGGCGGCGGGTGTTGCGCCTCCTGTTGGGTGTGAGCGAGACAACCCTGGCCGAGCTGCCGAAGCCGGTGGTGGTAGTGGCCCACGATCTCACTCCCTCCGATACCGCCCAAATGGACAAAGAGCGAGCCCTGGGCCTTTGCACCGCCATCGGGGGCACGACCTCCCACACCGCCATCCTGGCCCGCAGCCTGGGTCTGCCGGCGGTGGTTGGCCTGGGGGAGGGAGCGCTGAGCATCCCCGACGAGGCGCCTTTGATCATTGATGGGGACAAGGGCGTCGTGATCGTCAACCCTGATGAGACCGTCCTCGCCGAGTACCGCGCCCGCCAGGAGGCGCTGCTGGCCCAGCAGGTGGCCGCCAGGCGCGCTGCTCAACGTCCCGCTCAGACCCTCGACGGGCAGCGGGTAGAGGTGGTGGCCAACGTCGGTGATGTAGCCTCGGCTCGGGTCGCCCTGGCGCACGGCGCCGAGGGGGTGGGGCTGTTGCGCACCGAGTTCCTCTACCTTGATCGCGCCACCATGCCCAGCGAGGAGGAACAGTACGCCGCCTATCGTGCCATCGCCGACCTGATGGGGAAACGCCCCCTTATCGTCCGCACCTTCGATATTGGGGGTGACAAGCAGTTGCCTTATCTGGACATAGGCGATGAGCTTAACCCCTTCCTCGGCTGGCGGGCTATCCGGCTTTCTCTGGATAAGGTTGACCTCTTTCGAACGCAGCTCAGGGCTATCCTCCGAGCAGGCCACGAGCGCAACGTCAAGATCATGTTCCCCATGATCGCCGACGTGGGGGAGTTGCGCCGGGCCAAGGACATCCTGGCTGAGGTGAGGGCCGAACTGGAGGCCGAGAGCGTTCCCATCGCTTCCGGAGTCGAGGTGGGGATCATGGTGGAGGTGCCGGCCGCGGCTTTGGCAGCCGATGTGCTGGCCGAAGAGGTAGACTTTTTCAGCATCGGCACCAATGATTTGATCCAGTACACCATGGCCTGCGACCGCACCAACGAGAAAGTCGCTTATCTCTACCAGCCGCTGCATCCGGCCATCCTGCGGTTGATCAAGCGGGTGATCGAGGCCGCTCACGCGGCTGGCAAGTGGGTTGGCATGTGTGGGGAGATGGCCGGCCAGCCCGAAGCCATCCCCATCCTGTTGGGCCTGGGGCTAGACGAGTTCAGCATGAGTGCTGCCGCTATCCCCAGGGCCAAGGCTCTGATGGCGGCAATGACCCTTGAGCAGGCGCGAGAAGTGGCTGTCGAGGCGCTCACGATGTCTACCGCAGACCAGGTGCGGAGCTATGCTCAGGAGGTCACAAACTCGTTGGGTGATTTGCCAAATTCATAGCTATCTGTTATAATTACGCTGACGGGGCGTAGCGCAGCCAGGTAGCGCACTTGAATGGGGTTCAAGTGGTCGCCGGTTCAAATCCGGCCGCCCCGACTGTGACTATATGGCCGATGGCCTCTACGCTATCGGCCATTGTTCATATTGAGGGATGGGTAACGAGTCAACGAGTAACAAGGTACTGAGGAACAACGATGCCGAGAATCTCTGAGTTCTTCGGGATTGCGATCTACATGTACTACAAGGATCATGGGCCACCGCATTTCCACGCCATCTACGCACAATATGACGCTGCGATTGGCATTGATCCAGTGGAGGTGCTAAAGGGGATTCTGCCCCGGCGGGTACAGTCACTGGTATTTGAATGGGCATCCATGTATCAGGATGAGTTGCAGGCCATCTGGGAGCTGGCACGAGCGGGCCAACCGCTGCGGCGTGTCCCGCCGCTTGCATGAAAACGGGAGGATGAACGATGATTTTGCATATCCTTAAGGCTCAAGTTTGTGGACCCCACTCGCTGCGGTTGACGTTCAGTGACGGCACGCGCAAGCGGGTGAATCTGTGGTCGCTGTTAGATGGCCCTGTTTTTGAGCCCTTGCGCGACCCGGCCTATTTTGCCCGTGTGGTCATAGACCCTGTGGCAGGCACAGTGGTTTGGCCCAACGAAGCCGATCTTGCACCAGAGGCGCTGTATGAGTTAGAAGCCGAGGAAGAACCTGCGGGTGAGCCAGTTTTCAGCAGCGAAATCTCTGTAAGTGCGTATCCGCAACGCCTTCTCACCTGACCTATCGCAAGCGGTTTTCTAAGCTTCAAAGTCGAGCTACCCATGGACGATGTAGTCTACAAATGCGGTGACCTGACCGAGGAGGACGTCGCATTTCTGCAGAAAATAGAAAACGACATGCCTATCGTGGCCGATATTAGCCGCGCCGACCTGTTGATCTATTGTGCGATTTCCCCCGAGCGCGCCGTGGTGGCAGCTCAGGCTCGACCTCACTCCATTGCCCCGATTCAGCCAGAGCTCGTCGTCGGGCGGACGATTTCGGCGGCTGAAGAGCCTCTCGTTTGCCAGTCGCTGGTTCAGGGGCGTTCGGTGCGTGGCAACAGGACGCTGATCCCCGATGGGGCGCCGGTGTTGCAGGAGGTCCGCCCTATCCGCAACGAGGAAGGGAAGCTGCTTGGGGTTCTAAGCATTGAGACCAACCTCATCGAGCACGAGCGGCATCGTCGGCGCAGTAAGGTCTTCAAGCAGGCCTTGGGGCAACTACAGGAGATGCTGCTGCAGGGGAGGATCGAAGGCGCGCGGCAACTTTCTCCTTTCGGCGAGCACGACGGCATCATAGTCGTGGATGGCGCGGGATGGATACGATATGCCAGCGGCATTGCTACTGGCCTCTATCGCAGGTTGGGTTATCTGGATAGCCTCCTGGGAAAACGCGCCTCCGAGCTAGATACTGAGGACGAGGCTCTGGTAGCCAGGGCTTGGCGGGAAAGGCGTTGCCTCGAAGAGGAGACCCACGAGGGGCATCGCATCTGGATCAAGAAGGCCATTCCTCTGATCTCTCATAGGGAGCGGTTGGGCGGTTTACGCCGCTTTCTGGGCTCGCCTTCCCCTGAGTCGCATCTGGTAGGAGCGCTGTTAATGGTCCACGATGAGACCGAGGTGCGACGTAAGGAGCGGGAACTTAAGGTCAAGTCGGCCATGATCCAGGAGATTCATCACCGCGTGAAGAACAACCTGCAAGTTATTGCGGCCTTGTTACGTATACAGGCCAGGCGCAGCGAGTCAGAAGAGGTTAGACGCGCTCTGAAAGATAGCGTAGCGCGTATCCTCAGTGTGGCCGTTGTGCACGAGTTCTTCGCGCAGCAGGAAGCGGGGGTCATCAACATTAAAGATGTGAGCCAGCGCGTCGTGAACCACACACAGCAGGGGATTCTGCAGCCGGATAAGCGGATTCGCCTGACCTTAAGTGGGCCTGACATTTATCTGACTGCTCAACAAGCGACGACCTGTGCCCTGATCATTAACGAGCTGCTGCAGAACTCGGTGGAGCATGGATACGAACGCCGGCTCGGAGGCATCATCTCAGTCAATCTCCAGGACGATGGCGACAGGGTGATCATCTCCGTGGTGGACGACGGGCAGGGATTGTCAGAGGGTTTTAGCCTGGAGAAAGCCGACACTCTGGGCTTGCAGATAGTCCAAACCTTGGTCCTGGACGATCTCAAAGGACAATTTGAACTGAGGGAGGGGGATGGCGTGTCGGCCATTGTGACCTTCCCCAAACAGGCACTGGGAGGTGAGGAAACGTGGAGCGAACGAGAGTGATAATCGCCGACGATGAATCTATTATCCGCATGGATCTCAGGGAGATGTTGACAAACCTGGGTTATCTCGTCGTCGGAGAGGTGGGCGATGGACGCAGCGCGGTGAATTTGGCGCGGGAGCTGAGGCCCGATGTGGTGGTTATGGACATCAAGATGCCGGACATGGATGGCATTGATGCAGCCAAGATGCTGACTGAGGAGAGGGTGGCACCTGTCCTATTGCTCACCGCCTATAGCCAGCAGGAGCTGATCGAGCGGGCCAAGGGTGCGGGCGTGGTAGGCTATATCGTTAAGCCCTTCCGTGAGTCCGATTTGGCGCCGGCCATCGAGGTTGCTGTGGCCCGTTTTGCCGAGTTCCGGGCCTTGGAAAAAGAAGTTGGCGACCTGAAGTTGGCTCTGGAGACCAGGAAGTTGGTTGATCGGGCCAAGGGTATCTTGATGGATAGCCAGGGCGTAACCGAGGCCGAGGCCTTCCGCAAGATCCAGAAGATGAGCATGAATACCCGCAAGCCCATGAAAGAGGTCGCGGAAGCCGTCATCTTGGCCCACCAGGCATCGGTAGGCAGTGATCAGTGATCAGTGAACGGTGGGGGGAAGATGAGAACCGCTGAACGGATCAGTACCTGGATCAAGGAAAGGGTTAAGGAGGCGGGAGCCAGGGGTGTCGTGTTGGGGATCAGCGGGGGGATTGATTCGGCGGTGACCGCTGTCCTGGCCAAGAGAGGGTTGGGCGATGGGGTGTTGGGTGTGATCATGCCTTGCCACAGCGACCCGACTGACGTGGAGCACGCCCGAATGGTGGCCGACAAATTCGGCATCGAGACCGAATACGTGGATTTGACTCCCGTCTTCGACTGCCTTTTGGCAACACTGCCCTCTGGGGACCGGCTGGCCGTGGCCAATCTGAAGCCCCGGCTGCGCATGGCTGTGTTGTACTACTACGCCAACAGCCGCAATTACCTGGTCGCTGGTACCGGAAATAAGAGTGAAATCAAAATTGGTTATTTCACGAAATTCGGCGACGGTGGCGCCGACATTCTACCCCTGGGAGACCTGCTTAAGTCACAGGTGCGAGAGCTGGCCTGCGAGCTGAGTGTCCCGGAGGAGATCATCGTCAAGTCCCCCAGCGCGGGTTTGTGGGAGGGGCAGACGGACGAGGGGGAGATGGGTATCACTTATGATGAGCTGGATAGCATCCTGTTGGCCATCGAGTCTGGTGATACTGCTGAGTGCGACCAGGAGGCGTTGGCCCGCGTGAGGGCCATGATGGCTGCTTCTCAGCACAAGAGGGACCTGATACCGATTTGTGAGCTTTGAAAAAAGCCAGACCTGACAGGTTTTGGTAAACCTGTCAGGTCTTGGCCGTGAGAGAGAGAGCAATGAGCCGAGGCCGCCTCACTAAAGGGGGCCTCTTTCCGTTAAAATCAAAATTTCTGAAAGGGGGACAAGATGTTCTCAGATAAGCGGGAGATTCTGGAGAGTATCAAGGCCGACAACGTGAAGTTCATCAGTTTGCAGTTCACGGACATCGTGGGCACGATCAAGAATGTGGCCATCCCGGTGGGCCGGCTGGAGGAGGTCTTGGAGAAAGGGCTCTGGTTCGACGGCTCCTCTATCGAAGGCTTTGCTCGTATCTACGAGAGCGATATGGTTTTGAGGCCCGATGTCAACACCTATTGCCTTCTTCCCTGGGAACCCCAGGCCAGAAAGGTGGCCCGCATCATCTGCGATGTCCATCGGCCCGATGGCGAGCCTTTTGAAGGCGATCCTCGCTACATCCTCAAACGGGCCATTGGTGCGGCAAAGGAGATGGGGTATCTTTACAATGTGGGTCCCGAGCTGGAGTTCTTCTTGTTCAAGATGAACGCCGAACCCAAGATAAGGCCCGTTCCCCACGATGTGGGCGGTTATTTCGATTTCTCGCCTCGAGATCTGGCTTCTCAGGTGCGGGGGGATATTGCCGTGACCTTAGAAAGCCTGGGGATGGAGGTAGAGATGGCGCATCACGAGGTGGCGACGGGTCAGCACGAGATTGACATCCGCTACGCCGATGCCTTGACCAGTGCTGATAATGTCATGACCATGCGCTATACCGTCAAGGCTGTCTCGCAGACCTTTGGCCTCTATGCCACCTTTATGCCCAAGCCCATCTTCGGCATCAACGGTTCGGGCATGCACACCAATCAAAGCCTCTATACTCTCGATGGTGAAAACGCTTTCTTTGACCTGGACGATAAGTACAATCTCTCCAAGACGGCCTATGCTTTCATGGCGGGCCAGATAAAGCATGCCAGAGCTCTGTCTGCCATTGCAGCACCGACTGTCAACTCTTACAAGCGCCTGACGCCTGGCTATGAGGCTCCGGTCTACGTCTGTTGGGGGCAGATCAACCGCTCGGCGCTGATTCGCATCCCAAAGTACTCACCTGGCCGGGAGCAGGCCACTCGTCTTGAGCTACGCTGCCCTGACCCAAGCTGCAATCCTTATCTGGCTTTCGCCGCCATGCTGTGGGCGGGTTTGGATGGCATCGAGCAGGAGATGGAACCGCCTCCCCCAGTGGAGGAGAATGTATATCATTTCGATGATACCAGATTGCGGGAGCTTGACATCGTCACCTTGCCAAGCATTCTGAAGGAGGCCGTTGACGAGCTGGAGAAAGACGAGGTCTTGCAGCAGGCGCTAGGGGAGCACGCCTATCATGCTTTCGTGCGGGCCAAGAAGGCGGAGTGGAACGAGTACCGTATCCAGGTAACCGATTGGGAGCTCAATCGCTATCTGGAGACGCTGTGAGTGCGGCAATCAGGCAATGAGTAACGAGGCAATGAGTGACGAGGCAATGAGTAATGAGGCAATGAGTGTTGTAATGTTTGGGCTGTTGTAGTGTTTGGGCTAATGTAACAGTTATCAAGATGTGAAAGGCAAAGAAATCGCCCGCTGGCTATAGCGAGGCGATTTCTTTATGGGTCTTTGGGAGTTGGCATGGGTAGCGAGCCGGAGTCCCCAACTTGTTGGGGGTTGCCACGCCACACCCCCAACAAGTTGGGGACTCCAACACCGTGACCCTACGTCCGCTTGCCTCGAGCCGGCGCGGGCAGCAGGGCCATCTCTAACACTTCCTCCATCCGCTCCACAAAGATGAACTCCAGGTCCCGTTTGACCTTGTTGGGGATTTCGATCATGTCCTTTTTGTTCCTCTTCGGCAGGATGATGGTTTTTAGCCCGGCCCGGTGGGCGGACAGCACCTTCTCCTTAAAGCCTCCGATGGGCAGCACCCGCCCCCGCAGGGTGATCTCGCCCGTCATACCCACGTCGTGGCGGACGGGACGACTGGCGAGGGCCGAAACGAGGGCCGTGGCCATGGTTATCCCCGCCGAAGGGCCGTCCTTGGGGATGGCCCCCTCCGGCACGTGGATGTGGATGTCCAGCTTGTCGAAGTCTAGCCCCCCGATGCCCAACTCCGTGGCGCGAGAACGAGTATAAGAGAGGGCTGCCTGGGCTGATTCCTGCATCACTTCGCCCAACTGGCCAGTCAGCATGAGACAGCCCTTGCCCTCCATCAAGGTCACTTCCACGGGCATGATGTCGCCACCAGCTTCCGTCCAGGCGATGCCCATGGCCACCCCGATTTCGTCTTCCTTCTCGGCCAGGCCATAGGTGAACTGTGGCGGCCCCAGGTACTTGACCAACGACTGGGCGGTGATGCGATGAGGGGCTTGTTTGTCATCAGCCACTCGCCGGGCCACCTTGCGACAGATGTTGGCGATCTCTCGCTCCAGATTGCGCACCCCGGCTTCGTAGGTGTACTCGCGGATCATAAGGCGCAATGCTTCGTCTGAGAAGCGGAGCTTTGTATTATTGTCCAGGCCATTTTCCGTCAACTGCCGGGGGACGAGAAACCGCCTGGCAATCTCCAGCTTCTCCTCCTCAATGTAGCCAGGGAACTCAATGACCTCCATGCGGTCACGCAGGGCTGGCGGGACGGGATCGAGGATGTTGGCTGTGGTGATGAACATCACCTTTGATAGGTCATAGGACACGTCCAGGTAGTGATCGGAGAAGGCGTGGTTCTGCTCAGGGTCCAACACCTCTAGCAAGGCGGCCGAGGGATCGCCTCGGAAGTCAAGGCCCACCTTGTCTATCTCGTCCAGCATGAAGAGGGGATTGATGACCTCGGCGCGACGCATGGTCTGGATGATGCGGCCCGGCATAGACCCCACGTAAGTGCGCCGGTGTCCCCGTATCTCGGCCTCATCGCGGACACCACCCAGGCTCACCCGCACGAACTTCCTCCCCAACGCCTGGGCGATAGCTTTACCGAGAGAAGTCTTGCCCGTCCCTGGCGGCCCCACGAAGCACAGGATAGGGCTGCGCATCTTATCGGCGGCCAGCTTGCGGACGGCCATGTATTCCAGGATGCGCTCCTTGGCCTTGTTCAGGCCGTAGTGGCTGTTGTCCAACACCTTGTCCGCGGCCGAAATGTCTATGTTGTCCTCGGTGGCATTGCTCCAGGGCAATTCGATCAACCAGTCGAGATAGGTGCGAATGACGCTCACCTCAGGAGAGGCGACGGGCATGGAAGAGAGCCGCTCAAGCTCCTTCTCCGCCTTCTCGCGTACCTCCTCCGGCATCTCGACGGCAGCTATCTGTTCCTTCAGCTCGCTGACCTCTTGGAACTGGCCATCAATCTCGCCCAGCTCGGTCTGGATGGCCTTCATCTGCTGCCGCAGGAAATACTCGCGCTGGGACTTGTCAACCTCCTCCTGCACCTGAGCGTGGATCCGATCCTCCAACTCCAGAACGTCTAGCTCCTGAGCCAGAAGGATGCTCAACCTCTGCAGGCGGGCGCCCGGGTGAACGGTCTCCAGGATCTCCTGGCGCTTTTCGATATCTATGTTGAGGGCAGAAGCCACCAGATCCGCCAGCCACCCCGGCTCGTTAATGTTCATGGCAATCACATAAGCGTCCTCAGGGAGGTTGCGGTCCAATTGCACACACTTTTCAAATAGAGCCAGCACCGCGCGTATCAGCGCTTGAGTGGAGGGATCCCTCTCACTGGGCTCTACTATGTTCCTGACTCTTACTTTGACATAAGGGTCAACGTGCATGAAATCGAGGATTTCAACCCTTCGTATCCCCCGCCCCCAGATGTTAGTCGTGCCGTCCGGCAGGTGCCACATGCGAGCAATCGTCATCTCGGTGCCGATGGTGTAGATGTCATCGGAGCCTGGCTCTTCTACCTCATCATTCTTCTGGGCCGCAACGATGATAGTGCCCTCAGTGGCCATTGCCGCCTCCACAGCCTTCAGAGAGCGATCTCGGCCCACAAAGAGAGGAGTGACCATGTGGGGGAAGATGACCGTATCGCGCAGGGGAAGCAAGGGATACTCGGCGGTCTCGTTGGGTTGCCCAAAAATCGCGTCTTCTATATCTTGGGGGATTCTTTCGGCTCGCCGGCCACTGATGGCCAGGAAGCCTCCTTCTTCAAGAAGTTTATCCATATCGTTGTCCGACATTTAGTTACGCCTCCATGTTTTGGTTTAGTGGTCTTTGGTCAGGTGGTCCTTGGTCAGGTGGTCCTTGGTCATTCATCAGCGTCAACTTAAGGCTCAAAGGCCCGTCCCCGGGCCGCCCCGGTGACGGGGCTCAGAGCTTAAGTTGACACAAATGATTGGTCATTGGTGGTTTTTGGTGAGTAGTGGCAGGAGAATGGAGTGAGGGGCTCCTGCGAGATAGATATCTGACCATTCTTTGGTCAGCTCGAGGTAAGTAAAACCGTGCTGTTCGCTAGGCTCGATGTGGGTATGCTCCCACCACTCGTTGAAGCTGGTGATGACGATCCAATCGGCCTGGGACTGAATGGCCGCCTGGAAGGTGAAGCCATAAGCATCGCCGCCGGCCCGATCGAGGTGCCAGGAGCCAGGGCGGCCCAGGAGATCATCGTCGTAACCCGGCATGACTACTGGCGCCCAGATCTTCCTCTCAGCGTTTGGGTCTTGCAGAAATTGATATGTCCTCACCTGGCCTGAAACCGAAGAGTATACTTCGGCCATGTCTGGGGCGTAGAAGCCGTAGGCATGCAGGCCATCGAACACCTCCAGGTAGCTCGGGTCGAAGGTCTGGCCGAGCCACACTGCATCGTAGCCATCGGCCCGGATTTGATCGAGTATGGCCTGCCAGGTTTGAAGAGGAGTCTGGCCGGGGTTTCTGGCTACGTGTTCAACGGCGTAGAGAAAAATCACCGGCTTGCCGCGATAGCGCAGGAAGTTGGGGTGATCGCTGTAGGAATCCAAGACATACTCTAACTGATGAATGACATCTTGAACGGTCCGGAAACGCTCGCCGAGGGTCTCGAAGTAGATGGTCGCTCTGAAATCGCTGCCCTCCGCGGCCGTGAGCAGTTTGGCAAAGTTGGCATCCCGGTAGTTGCCCGAACCCCACCAGGAGGAGATGAAGCCGTGAATACCATATTGCCGCGCCCAGTTGACGTGCCTGCTGATGGCCTCCGTGTCGCCAGAGCTGTCAGGAAAAAGTGGGTGATCTTCAAGCACAGGGCTCGACCAGGAATCAAGATCATACCAGGGGTAGTAAAAGGCCAAGACCAATCCAGGGAAGACGTGAGGCTGGGGCAGCGGCCCGCCTATTGTGAGGTGGGAGTCGGCTATGGAGAAAGAGAAGGGATTAGACGGATCCCCTGGCTGGTTCAGAAGATTGGACCAAGAGGCGATGGGGGCAGCGGGCGATGAGTTGTAGTTGTAGAACGCCGTCGTCGTAACGCCCAGGTCGCCTTTCTCACTATCGAAAAAGATATGAGTGTCATCATCCAGGCCCGTCATCACCAAATCGTACTGGACCTTAACCGTTTGAGCCGGAGCATCATCCAGAGGTTGCTCCAGGTAGAGCACGTCACTGCCCCACTCAACTCGAGTGGTTGCGGCATTCCCCTGCAGGATGGTGGTTGTGGCATTGAGGATTCGTTCTCCGCTGCGGACGTAGAGCCTTGTCCAATCAGAGGACGTGCCGAGCACTATCCTGACCCTGTACAGCAGCGAGTTGCCGTTCCCCCTCCCCCCTTCCCCCCCAATTTGGGGGGGAGGAAGGGAGGGAGCGGGCGCCCCCTCAACATTCAGGGTTTGAGAGAGTACCAGCACTCCCAACCCAATCAGCAAAGCCGCCAGGACAATCCGGCCTCCAATAAGCGGCTCCAAAACCGCTCTAAGGGGATTGTCAAATCCCCGCTTTTGCACTGGATCTGGCGCTTGTCCTGAGCCTGGCCGAAGGGATCCAGGGCGAGCAAAAGAGGGTCTACTACCTATAGCTTTCATAATGGCTTGCCCTCTCCATAATTACTTTCCATTCTCCAACCTCCAACCTCCAACTTTCAACCTCCAACCTCCAACCTCCAGCTTCTAACCATCGCTCTCCGGCATTTCAAGTCCCTGCATCTCAGCCCAGGCTGCGCGAGCTTCGGCCACCACGAAGACGGAGCCGGTCACGCAAATCAGATCCTGGGGGCCGGCCTGTTCCAAGGCCAGGGCCAGGGCGCTGGCCACGCTGTCGCTGGCCCTGGCCTGTCGCTCAAAGGCCAGGGCCTTCTCCTGAAGTGCGCCGGCATCGGCGGCACGGGGGTGATTGGCCTGGGTGACGATGACTTGGTGAGCAAGAGAGAAGAGCTCTCGCATCATTCCCTCAATGTCCTTATCAACAGAGGCGCCGAAGATCAGGATCAGGCGGCGGTAGGTAAACAGTTCTTCCAAAGCGGCTTTCAGCTTCTCGGCCGAGTCTGCGTTGTGGGCGCAATCAACGACCACGAAAGGCTTCCGTCCCAGGATCTCCAGCCGCCCCGGCCAGCGAGCCTGGCGCAGCCCTTCCCTGATACTGGCCTCAGGGATATTGATACCCTGCTGCCGCAGCTTCTCGATAGCAGCCACGACCACAGTGGCATTATCCAGTTGATGCCTGCCCAGCAAAGGTATCCAAAACTCGTAATTCGAAACCCGAAACCCGGAACTCGAAACTCGAAACCACTGCCCCTCCAGGTTGGCCTCTCCCGCCTCCCACGTCCGGTCGCGGCCGATCACTGTTAGCTTGGCTTCCTTCTCCTGGCAAACCTCTTCGATGACGGTCATAGCCTCGGGTGACTGGGGAGCACTGACCACCAGGGCCTTGTCCTTGATAATGCCCGCCTTCTCTCTCGCGATCAGGGGCAGGGTCTTGCCCAGGATATGAGTGTGATCGTAGCTGAGGGAGGTTATGGCAGCTACCAGGGGGTTGACGACGTTGGTGGCGTCCAGCCGCCCGCCCATGCCCACCTCCAGAACAGCAAACTCTACCCCCTGCTCAGCAAAATAGAGGAAGCCCAAGGCGGTGATGATCTCGAAGGTGGTGATACCCTCGATGCGGCTCACCAGAGGTTGTAATCGCTCAGTGAGAGAAGCCACCGCTTCCTGAGGGATCAACTGGCCGTTCACTTGAATCCTCTCTCTGAAGGTATGCAAGTGGGGCGAGGTATAGAGACCCGTCCGGTAGCCAGCGACCCGCAGGACAGATTCGCACATCGCGGCCACCGAACCTTTGCCCTTGGTCCCGGCAATATGGATGGACTTAAAGTGCAGGTGGGGGTTGTCGAGCAAGGCCAGCAACTCTTCGACGCGAGCCAGATCAAAGTGCTCAGGCCCGTACAGGTAGGAGCTTTTCTTCTCGTAGTCGGTGAAGCCGTAGATGTAGTCGAGAGCGTCTTGGTAGGTTAACACGCCTTGTTCGCCAGTCCCATGAGCCATTGGATTTGTTACCTTCATACACAATACTACAACGAGATTTTGGCATAACTCGCCCCGCCTTCTTCGATGGCGTTCTGACATGCCAGACGGGGCGAGGACGCCTCTTAGCAGCAGTGAGATGTGACCATGCCCCGAAGTCTCGTTGTAGTAATAAGCTCGGTGCATATTCTATACCAACTGGAAGAAAAAGTAAAGTTTATGAGAATGTTCTTGACTATTCGCCCACTATCTGGTAAACTTCAGGTTGGCAATGCCGCGTAGTATCTGTTCAACTTGTGCTCACGGCGGACCCTAGTCCGCCACCCTGAGCGCGCAGTCGAGCGCCGAAAACTGCTGGACCTGCTTGGTTAGAGTCACAACGGGCCGCCGATGCCGCTGGACTAGGGTCCAGCGGGAGCAGTCGAACAGTTACGTCACGGGCTATCTCGTAAGCAAAGCACCGAGGAGGTACTGCTAATTTGAAACACGTCTCTTTAGCATTAGTGATTGTACTGACCCTGGCAGGACTGAACATAATAGGATGCTCGGCCCGTCCCTTGCTCTCTGATGTGGCGTTCTACCCTGAGGTGATCTCACCTAACGCCGACGGGCACGACGATGCGGCCAACGTCCTCTACAAACTCTCCCGCAACGCCAGCTTGTCCATCTACATCATTGGCGAAAACGGCGAGTCGCACTACCATCGAAACGGAGAGCGACGTTCAGTTCAAACGGATCCCTACTGGACCCTCTTCAGCGGGGTGGTGGATGTAGACGAGGTGGGGACAGTCCAGAGGCGCATGTTGCCCGATGGTCAATACACCTGGGTCATCGAAGCTACAGATGACAATGGCCACACCGAGAAGGCAGAGGGCAGCTTAACCATCGTTGACGCTGACACGACTGTTCCTGAGTTGCAGGGCTTCTCCGTCTCCCCCCAGGTTTTCAGCCCCAACCGCGACGGCG
>JACKQG010005332.1_pt1 | contig 14257 bp, 4 predicted proteins | sample 8237621 | NCBI WGS metagenome assembly JACKQG01 (sample SAMN15677084, study PRJNA649215) | marine metagenome | biome: marine; feature: Black Sea; material: saline water; isolation source: suspended particulate matter (SPM) from the Black Sea western gyre | collected 2013-06-09/2013-06-10 | depth...
ACCTCGTAATGAGATCCCCTTTTTTGGTTACAGGAACTTTGGGTATGGTGCCCATCTTTTTAGTTCCTTATTTAATTTTCATTATGCAGGATTTTCCCATAATGTACATGCTGGAGCATAACCTGCACCATTCCAATCGACGTTTGCTACATCAGTATCAGGAGTTAATGTTGGGAAAGCAACAGCTGGCAATCCAATTTCACTATTAGGAACCTGACTATACATTTTATTTGTATTAGCATTCGCAGCAACAGCGTCAAAAGTTCCGGAAGTTTTTCTTATAGCAATCATGATATTTTCTCCTGCTGCAACCTCAAGACTTTGACCAGCTTCTGCAACTAGTGAAATTTCATTAGGTCCATAACCACACGTAGCTAAAGTTCCTCCGCACTTTTTAGTACTACCTGCTGAACCCCAGCCAGTGCCCCAATTATATATCATAATTTCAACTACTCCATCAGCTGGATCTGGTTGAACTTCTTGATCTGTTCCATATATAGTAATATTTTCAAGAGACATTTTTTCTTCAACTTTTGTTAAAAATATAACACCCCATTTTGTAGTTGCATCAAATGCAAATGATGTAGCACTAGTCGCTACAGGCACTGGTGAAAAACCAGTTATAGCACTACTACCACCACTAATAGTTATTTCAGCTGTGCCCGATGGGTTTTCAGCTATACCAGCTCCTGATAGAAAATTTAAAGTACTTATGCTTGTTAAATCTGCTTCTCCAGCTTTTACAGTTATAGTGCTTCCATCGCCGCCGCCAGCTTCTATTTTATTTATTAGCGCCCACATTTCTAGGTCTTTTTTTATTCCTTCCATTTTGTTTGTTTTTTATTTTCTTTCTATAATAGCTTCTACTCTATCTTCTTCTTTCTTCATTTTCTTTATCTCCCATTTAGAATAACCTAAATCTAATAGCATTTCAATTTGCTCATCTTTTTTAGTATCATTTTTCATATTCCTAATTTTATCCTCTTTTACTGTTCCACCTTCTTCTAATTGCCATTCTGGCCAACCTAAAAATAAAGCTATATCTTTCCATACTTCAGTATCTTCCCTTAACATTGCTTTTAAATTGTTATATTTATTATATACTCTATCTAAAGGAATATTAGTAGCAGCACTAATAACTTTAGCTGCAGATTCATATGCTGGATTATCTAGACTAAAACCTTTTTCTTTTATTTCTTTTCTACCTTCTTTAGTATCAAAAGGATAAGCAGCACTTTTTAATTTACCAAATTTACTTTTAACTGCTGGAGAAAATTCTAATAATTTAATCCATGCATCTCCATATTCTGGTCTTTGTCTACCGCTTCTTCTATATAAATCAATTACTGTATTTTTTAATACTGACACTGTCATACCGGCAAATCCACTACCTCTTAATATACTATCTGCCATACCATTTGCTGTATCAATTATTTTCTTTTCTTCTTTTTCATTAATTTCATCATCACCAAATCCTAAAGCAAATAATCCTTGTTGCATAGCATTAAACCATAGATTTTGCATAACTCCATAATATAATACTTTAGCTATATTACTTTTCCAATCACCTCTTTTATTGGCTAAATCTTGAACAGCTCTTTTTTGTATTCTAGCATATTGCATAGGAGTATTAACAAATTGTAAGAAAACCCTACCCATATCACTAGATTGTTGCTTGGAAATTTTACTTGGATCAGAAGACTGTTGAGATTTTTCTGAAATTTCCATAAACTCTTCAAAAGCTTTTTTCTGAGCTTCGGCTTCAGACAAACCTTCTTTTTTTACTAAGTCTTTAATCTTGTTACGATACCAAGTTGCACCACCTGAAGCTATAGCAAAACTATCCATAAACTTAGTTGGAGCATAACCTTTTTCTAATATATAATTAATTACAGCTTTAGCTTTATTTGTACTACTTTTAGCCGCATCAGCAATTTCATTTTCAGATATATTTAATTTAAGTCCATTACGTCTACTTACTAAATAATCAGAATTCATTATTTCCATGAAATCTTTCCAATATTGTTTTTGATTTAGAAAAGCTTTACCAGCTTTAATAGGATTGTTAAAACCTAAATTAATAAAGTTAGCGGCAGATATACCCTGTAACACCGCTGATCTCATATTTAAGAACATAATAGTTCCTTGAGCTCCATTAATATAATCTAACAATGCATCACTAGCTTTATTACCTGTAGAAGTTCTATTTTTACCACTTTTCATTCTAGTTAAAGAATTTTCTAATGCTTCTCTATATTTAGGCCCATATATAGATTCTAATTTATTTAAGTTTTTCTCTGAATATATAATATCTATATTTTCATTCCATTCTTGTAAATACTTTTGTCTCTTATTATTTAATACTTCTATTAAATCTGTAGTCATAGTACCTGACAACCATTCTTTACCCGGTTTAGAATATGGCTCACTTTTTAATATAGTTTGAACTTGTTCTGAAAAAGCTTGTAATTTTGGATTGTTTTTTATAATATCTGATAATTCTTTAAGATCTCTTTTAGATAAACCCGGTACTTCCATACCACTTTTATTCCAAATATCTACTCTTACAGCTTGCTCATGACTAAAGCCTGATTTAGTTATTTTCTTTAAATCTTTAGGTACTTTTAACTCTTTCTTTAATCTTTTAAAATCACCCATCATATTAATTCTTTCTGTAGCTATACTTTGAGTTGCGCGTGAATAAGGTTTTATTAAATTAGTTTCATACCATTTTAATTGATTTTCCCCCATTTTACCTTTACCTAATGTAGGATATATTAATCCTAAGAAATCTTCAGCTCCAGAAGGTAGGAAAAATTTATACCTTCCTTTTCCTTTCCCTAACACTTCAGCTTTAGATTTAGAAAACTCTTTATAGTATTCTACTCCAGTTGTAGCTTCTAGTATACGATTAAATTCTCCATTTAGATCTTTACTTTTACTAGCAATTGCTTGTTGAACTTTAGATTTAACATCTATTATTTCTAATACATCTCTTACAGCTTTAACATTGGATTTAGCATCGTCTGCAAAATAAAAATCATTATAACCTTCTGCGGCTTTTTCTATTATCCAGTCAGATTTAGCATATGGAGAACTACTACCTAATCCTTTAATATTTTCTATAGGAATATCAATACCCATTTCTTTTAAGAATCGATGTATAGCAGGTGCAGCTTCTGGTGATCTAGCAGTAAGTATAAATAGGTCTCTTTCACCTGCTGCTTCTTTCATCTTTTTCATTACCTCAAATAATGGACCTTTCTTTCCATCAACTACTTTGCTAAACTCAGAGAAATCCCATTTAGCTCCTTCAGCTTCCATCATTTCTCCTTTCTTAGCAAACTGTTCAGCTGTTAATTTACCTTTCTTACCATTAGGCATTTCATATAATACATTGCTTTTAGTTCTAGCAACAGTGTCATCAAAATCAAATACTCTAGCTTTCTTTATAGGTTTATCTATCTTACGCGCTAATTCAAAAGCTTTATCTATATTAACTAATTTTTCTATTGCTACACTTATAGGCTCTATTTTTTTAGATTTACTACCAATAGGTTGTATTTCATGATTATGTTTAGCAACTTTCTTTAATTCATTCTTATTTTCTATTGCATTTTCAAGAATTATTTTGCCAATTTTATTTCTATTTGCAGAATATAAATCAATAGCATCAGCTAAAGAAATATTTTTTAAAGCTTCTTTTTGAGTGAATGTTATATCTAATTCTTTAGCATATGTATCTATTAGTTTATCATATAAAGTTTTAGTTTTATCTCCTATCACAGGATAATCTTTTAATCTTTGTAAGTCTAAAGCCATTCTAGCAAGATTAGTTGTATTAACTTTTCCTCCTACTTCGTCTATAACATCAAGATATTTTTTCATCGTTACAACCCCTACAAATCCTTCTGTTATTTCTTTACCTACAAGATCCCATTTACCACTTACAATTGCATTAGCAGCTTCAATAGATTGGTTCATCATTGCTTTGAGATGCTCTAATTTTATAACTTCTCCCTCAACTTTCCCAGTTTTCAAATTTCCTTTAAATACTTTTCCTTTAGGATTAAAAGCAGCTAAAATAGGTACTAATTGCCGTTCCCCCATTCTAAGATTAGTATTATATCTACCAAGAGTATATATAGCTTCTGCTTTATCTAACCATTCTTTCTTATTAAATTCAGGAAATTCAACTTTTACACCATCTGCATCAACTTTAATATTAACTTTAGCATCTTGTCCTTTTAATAACTTTTTAAACTCATTTAATCTTTTTGGTGTGAAATTATTTATACTATCAGGAAATTCAAGAACACCATCAAATCCACTAAATTCTTGAGTAACAAATCCTTTTTCATAAAGTAATCGTTCTAAACTTTTTAATGCTGTTTGACTATTATTTAACCAGTTTTGTTTTGCTTGTTGTATAGCATTATATAAATCTATTTTAGTTTGATTATCTTTAACGTTAAAATATTTATCCAAAATAGCTTGTCTTTTGGCTCCTTCTACTTGTAAAGACTTACCTGCTGCTGTTGCTATTGTTTCTGCTGAGTGAAATTTAACTTCTCCTCTTAAATTAGCAAATGCTGGATCTACATTTCTACCTATTACTTTTTCAATTTCTTTAGCGGCATGAAACCATTTAGACTCAAAATCAACTAATTCACCTGTTTGTTTAGATACTATGAGCATTGGATCTTTGTCCGCAGTGTTTGGAATAGGTTCGCCTTCTTTATCTAACTTAGGTCCTTTTAATACTTCTCCACCTGTTCTAGGTCTTAATAATCCTTCATAAGTAGTGCTTCTATGAAAACCTAATATCTCTTTTAATAAAGTTTTATTATTTAATAATTCTTTAGGAAGATATCTAGCAAAGTCTAACATTGAAGTTACAAATTTTTCTAGTTTAACTTCATCTACTAGCATTTCACCATCTTTTTTCGATGTTATAAAATCGACATTTAAGTTTTTTATATCTTTTACTGTTATACCTTCTGGCAAATCATAATCTTTAATATTTTCCGCCATTCTCTTTTTAAAACTAGACTGTAAACCTTTACCTGCTAAAGCTATTTCCTGTATTTTATTTAAAATAGTATCAGCAAAATATTTATTATATTCAGGATTTTTCTCTAACCATTCACCTAAAGATTTTCCAGAATTAACTAATTCTTCAAATTGAACTGGATAATCATTTTTAAATATTTTTAATTCTTCTACAAATCCACGATCACTACTAGCAACTTCATCTAAAATATCATCAAATATTTTTTTCCTTTTAGCTTCACCAATATTTTTAGATGCAATTAAATCCGGATGACGATTTATTATATTTGAAATTTCTTCAAATAATAATGTTTGTTTTGCTTCAGGTCCTAATTTATCTGCATTTCTTTTGAGACCTTCAGGTAGTGCATCTTTCAATATAGTTTCAGCTTTGATATCTATCATTTGAGTTCTTTTCTCATTTGGTCTAGCTCCGCCTTTATATTCTCCTCTACTATAATGATAATCAACCCAATCTTTTTTAGTTATCTGTTCACCTTCTTTTTTTCCAAACTCTTTAAAATCCCATGCTATAGTTTCTTTACCTTTCTTTACTTGAACTCTTTTAGGAGCTCCACTTTTTGTAAATCCTTTCTCACCATAAACAAATCCTTTATATCCTTTACCGCCTTTTTTAATAAAAACTGTTGGATCTCCTTCTAATCTTTTACCTCCACTTGCAATTTTAAAACTAGCTAATTTTGCAAATTCATCATATGTTTTTTCTAAATGTTCTTTATAAGGACTTTCTTCACTGTATCTACCTGGTTTAGGTGTTTTTTCTATAAGAATTTTCTTTATATCTCCTTTAGCTTTACTTCTTAGTGCTTCAACAATACCTCCGGCATCTTTTTCTTTTAATTTATCTCCATAAGTATCAATGAACTCGTCAATATTTTTATTAACTGTTTTCATTTCTTTTGGAGTAAACTCAATAGACTCCTGACGTCTCATAGTAGATTTAGGAGCAGGGCCAGATTCTGGTTTAGATTCAGAAGTTGTAATAATAGTTTTCTCTTCAAATGGTAATAAATCATCAAACTTTTTAGATCCATAATTGTCTATTACTCTACCTGTTTTTAAAGCATCTCCTATTCTGTAATTTAATAATCCATTTATATATCCATATAGATTATCATTAACTTTTGGATCAAATTTATCTATATCTTTTCTTTTACGAAACATGTCTAATGTTTCCATTACTGCATCATGCATATGAAAACCTTCTACAGTTTCTAAATTTTTAATACTCCCATCCTTAGTTCTAAAGTTTTTTAATTTACTTCTAATCATACCTTGTAAAGTAGGAGCTATTGCATCGAATACTTTTTTGGCTTTGGGATTGATATCAGTTTTATCTACAGTAGGTTCCCAACCTTCTAAATTCTTTTCTAATGTAGAATTAATTTTATCTTTAGCTTTTCTACCTTCTGCAGAAGATGGTTCATAAGCTTTTAAATCCTGATTTATTTCTTTTATACGCTTTACATTACTTTTATATTCTGGAGTATTACTTTTAGCAACTCCTAATTTCTTTTGAGTTTCAATTAATTTCTTTTTCTCTTGTTTTAACTCTCTTTCCCCAGTAATTTTAGATATAATTTTAGCTTGTTCTTTTCCAGTAACTTGTTTAGTTTTAGAAGCAACAGGTTTTGGAGCACTAACAGAAGATACAGGTATATCCTTCAATGTAGTACTACCAATCATTATTGTAGCCGTTCTATTACCTTTAGAATCAGTTGTTATATCAATTAGTTCATTACGATTACCAATAGCTCCTTCTTCAGCTTCTTTAATTTCATTTAAAGCATCGGCTTCTGTAATTTCTAAATCTTTAATTAATTCTTTAGGAGATTTATAAGTTCTTTTATCTGAAACAGGTTCGGCTTTTTCTTCTATAACTTCTTCTTTGATTTCTTCTTTAACTTCTACTTTTTCTTTACCTTCAGGTTTAACTTCTGCTTCAACTGTTTCTTCAACTTTAACTTCTACTTCACCTTTAGGTTTTTGTTTGCCAGCAAAATCTATTAACTCTTGACTTAATTTACCTTTCCGAGCACTTTTAGTTAATGATTCAATAAACATTTGCATTCCTTCAGGTGTACTAACATCAATTCCTAATTCTTTTAAAGCTTTAGCGCTAGAAGATTCTTTCATTAAGAGAGCTAAACCTTTTCTAGGTATTTTAACTTGTTCTTTTCTAACAGCATCAATATACGATGTTAAATATTCTTCATAATAAGCATTTTTTTTGTTAAATTTACCTTTATTACGAGCATAATTATCTTGAATACGTTTTTCTATAAGTCTACGTTGTTCTAAAGGTAAAGATCCTTTCCATTTATCTATTATTTTAATACCTTCTGGTGTTATTTCTAATTGTCCAGTTACAGGATTTTTTTGTTTAAAACTATTCCTTAAAAACCAATGACCTAATTCATGAGTTGCAGCGCTAGTAGCTTCTGTTTCAATCATTACTTCTTTATTAGTATATAAAGTATTAGTTGCAGGATCAAAATAAGCATCCATTTCTAATATTTCATTTATATTAGTTCTACCTTGTTCTTCTAAAATAGTTCTTAATTCTTCTTTAGTTTCAACTGGTTTAAAATCTATAGCATCTTTTCCAACAACTTCTTGTATTGTCTCAACTGCTCCTTTTACAAATGTTTCTTCTTTCTCAATTGTCTTTTTTCTACGTGGAAGATCTTTAGCATACAGACTACCTTCTTCTTTACCAAGTGAAATTTTTGCTGCATCTATTTCTTTATCTAATCTTTCTAAAATACTTTTATATTCAGGTTTTAACAGAGGATTGTTTTTCATTGCTAATTCTATCTTCTGCTTCTCCACTAATTTTTGAATCAAATCTCTTGAGGCTTCAATTGCTTTTATTCTACCAGACCCAGTTTTAGGTGCAGCAGATGCATCAGCTAATCCCATAATTTGTGATGCTTCTTTTATCATACGCACTGCCCCTGCTTCTTCCATACCTGTCATATCCGCAAGTATTTTAGGATCCAATTCAGACATAAATTGAACTTGTTCACTATTTAATTGTCTATTGTTTTTTATAGATTCACTAGTAGACCATAAATTATTTTTCCATTGTTGATAAGATCCTGTTGCTTTTTGATTAGCTTTAGCAATGCTTTTGGCTAACATTATATCATTATATCTTTCTACTTCTGCTTTAGCGTCACCAATTTCTTTTAATTCTCCTTCTAATTTACTTCCAGGTATAACTTCTCCATTAGGTTTTAAATCTCTTTCAAATTTAGGATCAGATTTTAATTCTTGTACTTTATTGTTATAAGCATCATCAATTTCTTTTATAGTACTTTCTTGAGTTTTCTGAACTTTAGTTCCTTTTATAGGTTTACCTTCGATGTCTACCTCTTGTAATTCTACTTCTTGCTCTTTAATTTTATCTAATCCTAATTTTTTTCTAGCTGCTCTATATTGAGGAGTATTTCCCTTAACTATAGTAGCAAAATCTTTAGATAAATTATCATAAAATTTATTACCTTTAATACCAAGAGCAGTCATACTAATTAACATAGCAGTTACATGGTCCATGTCAGTCATTCGTTCGAACTCTTCTAATAATCCTTTTTTATTTCCATCTATTAAATAATTTTTATATGCAACAACTGCTTCAGCACCAGTCATTATACCTGTACCTATAGCCGCACCTTTTACAGTTTGCAAACCACCTTTTAAAAGACTACTTCTACCAACTGTTTGGCGGGCAATTGTATTCATTAAAGGTGTAAAGAAAGGAATTCTTTTGGCTGCTGAATTTATCATATTTTTTTCGACGATAGCCATACCAGCGCCCATTGAAAATCCAAATAAAGGATCCATAGCTTCTCTACCATATATACTTCCGCCTATTAAATCCGCACCAGCTAAATATGTCATTTCTTTTACAGCAGATGCCTGCATCACATGTTGAAATTTAGTACCTTTTTTAACTGTCCCTCCTACTATGGTTGAAACCACACTTTGAAGTCTTGGAGAATTTTTGACTACTGGAGCCGAATATTTTATTAAATCCCCTACGCTGTCTATAATTTTACCAATTGATTTTCCACCTACTTTTTTAAATAACGCAATTTCAGCTATAAGAGGAATTAATGGCATCGTAATATCTCTAGTAAGTTCACCAATTGTTTTATCAATTCTCTCATGTGCGCTTTGAGGAAGAGTCATACCATCTTCTTCTAAAGCCATTTTAAAACTTTCTGCTAATTCATCTTTTCCATATCCTTCTATATTATCAAATATATTTTCACCTGAAACAGCACCAGTTAATGCATCAACAATACTACCAAAACTACTATCAAAACTACTATATAATTCTTTTTTACTTGTAAGAGGATCTATATTTAAACTATAGGCCATATTTAAACCAACTAATTGTTGTTTAGCTTGATTTATTTGTAACGCTAAAGGATGATTGCTACGAAGATTTCTAAAATTGCTATTTAACTTTCCAGTTTTAGCCATTTCTTGTAACGTCTTAGCATCTCTAATCCAAGTATCCGTAGTAGGATCTATATAATCTCTTATACCTCCAACTAATTTTTGTATATTACCTCTATCTGCACCCATTACAGCTGTAGATTTAGCTCCTAGATTTATTAATCTTTGTAATTCTGCTCTTTTATTTATTATTGCTTCACCTATTCTTTCTGTATCATTACCATAGCTTTCTGCAATATCTTCAGGTGATCCACCTGTTCCGCTTACTTCTGTAGTTTCCTCCCACATTGAACCTGGTCCAGTATATGCTCCTTCTGGTATAGCACCCTTCCATTCATAATCTTGTATAAAATAACCTTCTTCATCAAATGCTTCTCCTCCGTAATTGAAATCTTCACGAGTTTTCTTTATGAATTCTTCTTTTTCTGCGATCTTCTCTTTTAATCTTATCTCTGAAAACCATTCCCAGTCCTCAAGATTGGCTGCTTCTTTTTTTAAATCTTCAATTTCTTTCTGTGTATCTAGAATTATTGAAAGAGGTCCTCCTTGCATTTCAGGTAAAAGATTTATTTCGTTAGTAATATCAATTGATGCAGCATCTTTTCCATTTTTTACCAGTTTGTCATATTCTTCCAAATTGCCTTGCTGGTTTTTATTTACTATAAATGATTGTACTAAAGGATTTTTTTGGTATTCTTCCCACCATGTTTTTAAATTGTCTCTAATTTCTGTATTTCTTCCCGCCTTCCAACTCATAGATTCAAGAGCTCCATCATTTAATTCATCACCAAGAGCAGAAGATAAAGATTGTTTATCTTTAAATGGGTTTTGAGTAACTGCCTGTACTTCATAAGAAGGTGTAAAATTATTAAATTCTTTGCTACTAGTTAAATTAACAGCCTCATTAAGGTTTTGACCTGTAAAAAAAGTATAAAGATTTTCATAATCTTCTATAGTAGCAGGTGATTCGAAATTTAAATTTAATTCCTTACCATCATGTCCCAAGTTCTTAGATTTAGCTTCTAATATAGCTACATTATCTCCATATTTGTCATTAATTTCTAACTGTTGAAAAAGATCACCTTCACCTAGTTGAATTTTCTTTGTTTTTTCTTCTAATGTTAAATCTTCCCAGTTTTCTATTGTTGCTTCAGGAGTTCTTTTACTTGGATCAGGATCATTAGGATCAAAATCTAAACTTTTATATTTTTGACTATGTGTAGATAAAGGAAAGAAATATTCTTTCCATGGAGAAGTAGGATCAGTTTCAATAGCATTTATAACAGCTTCATTAGATGAATCTCCATATTTATCATTAGCCCAATCTCTCATAGCTTTAGTAGGACCATTTTTGTTTAATCTTTCACTAGCATTTCTAGCTATTGTACCATCTCCAGCGTCTTTCCTCCATTCTGCAAACCATTTTGGATCATAATCATCACCCATAGCAGTTGCCATTTTATCAAACTCTAAACCTTCAAATAGATTATCTTCCTCATAATAATCTTCTTTTATTTTTTCTGCAGTTGGTTTAAATGTAGTTGGAAAGTTTTCAAGATAAATTTCATAACCTATTTTACTTGGAGGTGCAATAGTTTCATCGGAACTAGTCCATTCCACATAACCTTCCCATGTCCCAGCGTTGGGACCTTTTAAGATATCATCTCTTTCTACTCTTTCACTTTCTATTTTCTTTTGTTTAGTTTCAAAATCTTCTGTTGGACCTAATTTATCCTTTAATACACTTGTCATTCCACTACCTAAACTAGCATCTACAGCTCCTATTTTTGGTACTCCAATTTCTCCTCCAAATAAATTTGCAGCACGTTCTTCTAATTCTGGAGCTAATTCAACTTCTTCTTCTACAACTTCTTCAACTTCGGCAGGTTTAGCCATCATAGCTTTACCTTTTCTAACTGCCTCTCTTATTTTTTCTGGAGGTTCGTTATTGTCCATCATGCGCTGTATGATACTTTTTAACTTTTCTTCATCCATAGTTTACAAATTTAATCTTCATTAAGATAATCATCTACACTCATTTCAGTTCCACTACCACTACCACCTTTTTTATTTTTGAAATAATCAAATACGTCTCCATCCATTCCTTCACCTTGTACAGTTAGTAATCTATTTATTGCATCAGAATTTGTTAAATCTATATTTTTCATGGATTGAACTTGACCCTCCTTATCCTTAAAAGCTAATTCCCCATTTTTATTAACAAAATATTCCCCTTGAGATATAGGATTTTTAGTATCAACTTTACTTTCATTAATTTGATTCAATTTATTAGCTAACTTTTCAACGGCTTTGTATTGAGTTGGTCCTCCTTTAATTATTTGTGAACCTGGATTTTCTCTCACCACATTATCTCGGTTGCTACGTTTAACTTCCTTTATAGTTCCATTTTTCAATCGAACAACTTCTAATTCATACAAAAAATCCTCACCCATCGTACCTGCAATCTCTTGTGAGAACTTTAAATTATCGTTATACAAGTTAATATTCTCAGATTTACTAACATTCCTATCAAAAGCTGTAGGAGTGTAAGTGGACTTATCATATGTAGGTGTTAAACGCGTTTGTTGATTACTAACTTCATCAGGTTTTAGATAATGATCACTAGATGCAATTGCAATAAGTCCCATAATAGCAATTTTTCTTTGAGTATCTGAAACCTCAAACTTACCATCACTACCAACCCAAGGTCCTCCTTCCTTATTAGCATCCCAAATACCTTCTGGATCATCATCACCACCTGGTCTACCATCCTCACCATATAACAATTTCGCAGCTTCGCTATCTTTACCCTCAGCTGCTGCTATGGCCTCTACTTCCTTAATTAATCTCGCACCATAGATAGTTTCCATCTTGTTTTGTTGTTTAAGTATTGGTTCATATAATTTAGGATCACTTATTCGTTCTCTAAATTTATCATTAGCTTTTTTGAAACTAGTTGTTATTGTATGTAATTTAGGATTTGTTTTATCAATAATTTTTTCTCCAGCATTTTCATATTTTAAATCTGTCATTATACCTTCTACTATTGGATCAGTTATAGACATTGGATCTCCGTTATATTTTAAAAAATCTTGTCCTTCTAAAGCTCCATTAACAAATACTGAATTATTTAAATTTGATTCACCTAATTTCCATTGAAGTCTTCCTCCTACTTCATTGGGTATAATTCCACCATCTTGATCATGATAACTATCTACATATGCCCAATTTTCACTATTTGTTAAACGACTATTTATACTATTAGGCGCATCTTTATCTAATCCTAATGATTTACTATATTTTAGATCTATAGCTGCCATTGCTCCTTGACCATCTGCGGCTTGTTGAGGTATACCTATTAGTTGATTCATTCGCCTTAAAGACGCAGGATCAGTTTTTCCATATAAACTTGCATATTCATCAGCTAAGTTTTCTACAAAAGGAGTCATATTATCTACAAATCCTCCTTTGGGAGTTACTCTTCTTACCTCTGCATTAAATTTATCATATCCATTGACTCTATTTAACTCTATCTTTTCTTGAAGCTTTTCATTTTTCTCCATTTGAAGTCTTTGCTCTTCTTTTTTTATAGCAAATAGTTTATCATATTTGTTAATGCTTCCAGCAATTTGTTTATTTGCTTCATCATAACTTCTATCTATTACTTGTCCCGGCGCTCTATAAGTTCCCATATAATTTATTTTATTTTTATTATTTTTATGGCCAAGTTACACCTAAACTTGGTAGAGGAATTCCAGAACCAGTTCCACCTGTTCCAAAACCTTCATCAAACGCCCCACTAGTGGCCAATGGAGGAAGGTAAAAACCACCAGCACTACCACTTCCACTTGTATTTGTATTTTTGGGATCTACAGTTGTATCTGTACTTTTTGGATTCATGTTAAATGCTCCACTCATTGCCGCACTACCTATATTACCAAGTGAACCCATGAAAGCAGCATTAGAGGCATATTGTTGAGCTTTATCATTGTCAATCTGCGCTTGTGTTCTATCTAATTCTTGTAATTGTCTTTCTTCATTCGCTTGCCATTTCATACCTTCTCCTTGAGCAATCATTTGTTCAACTTGCTGAGCTCCTTGCGCTTTTAGTTTTTCATTCGCAGCTTCTTGCGCTTCTATACTAGCAGAAACACCTTGCTTGCTTTTTAATGCAGCCATAGCTAAAGCTGTTGCCCCACCAGCACTTGCTCCAGTAACTCTCAATGTATCTAATGTATTAGCTAAAGCTTGATCCGCTTCTTCTGCTTGGAATCTAGCAGCTTGTGTAGCAACACCTAAATTAGCATATTGATTTGACATATTTGCATATGGATTTATTACATCTTGACGACTGTTTTCTAAACCTGCTAAAATTCCTTCTTTTTCTATCGCAAGATCACGCGCATCATTAGATTGCTGTTTAGCTAATACGGCAGTGGTAATTGATGCTCCAACTTGCACTCCAGTAGCTATTGCGGTCATAGTGTTAGCTCCCATAATTTCTAATTTATTGTTTTTATTAATTCATGTGATGGTTCACGATCTACGCTCCATCCTAATTTCTCAAAAGTATTTATTAGGTTATTATGTTTACCTACAAAAAATACATATTTAAATCCTTGTGCTTTGCAAACATTCTCTGCTCCATTTATTAAGAGCTCTAAGGCGTGTTGTCTGTCATTATCTCTATAATTAGGATCTGATATAATCCATTCTA
>JACKQG010005333.1_pt1 | contig 14255 bp, 17 predicted proteins | sample 8237621 | NCBI WGS metagenome assembly JACKQG01 (sample SAMN15677084, study PRJNA649215) | marine metagenome | biome: marine; feature: Black Sea; material: saline water; isolation source: suspended particulate matter (SPM) from the Black Sea western gyre | collected 2013-06-09/2013-06-10 | depth...
TAAAATAGCTTTACTAAACCTTAGTAAACTTTTCATTATAGCAATGCATTGGAACTATTGAAAATTAAAGATACAATATATTGTACAGTAAGATAAGGTTTAGTAAAGCAGGTCTAAACTCAAAACTCTGATAATTCCAAATAGTCGTTACATTTTCAATTTAAAAAAATGGTTCATCATGGATAAAAATAAAAAAATATTTATCATTTTTTTTATCTCAATTTCTGTTTTTAGAATGATCTATGTGAATTTTGTCCCCCTGGTTCCTCAAGAAGCATATTACTGGAAGTACGCTAAAAACCTTGCGTTAAGCTATTTTGACCACCCACCCATGGCAGCCTGGATTATTGCCTTTTTTACGGCTCTTGGCAGTGATTCAGTATTTTTTATCCGGTTGGGAAGCATTATGTTGTCGGCGGGTTTGATGTTTCTAATTTATGAAATCACCATTCGACTTTTTAATAGTTCCAAATGGGCTTTGCTTGCGGTGATAATCATAAATTGCAGCGTGCTTTTTCCGATCGGGGCGACAATAATAACTCCGGATGTGCCACTGTTGTTCTTTTGGGCGCTGATCATTTATTTCCTTATTAGATTAAACGAATCTCAACATTGGAAGTGGTGGTATTTTACAGGAATCGCTTTGGGGCTTGGATTATTGAGTAAATATACAGCTATCCTTATTGTACCGGGGATTTTTCTGTATATTTTATTATCAAAAGTGCAAAGGCGCTGGTTATTTACTATCCACCCCTACTTGGGATTGTTTTTAGCTTTTTTGGTTTTCACCCCGGTATTAATATGGAACTATCAGCATGAATGGGCTTCATTTATGTTTCAGTCTTCAAGAAGATTCTCAGGCATGTACCGAATGAGATTTGATTTCTTTTTTCAATTGATCGGCTCGCAAATGCTGATGTTAACACCGTATATTTTTTTCCTGGCTATCTCCGGTTGGATTTATGTCGGTAAAAAAGGATTTAAAGAAAAAGTTGATAATTTATCTCTTCTCTTTTGGATCAGTTTGCCCGTGTATTTTGTATTTACTTTGGCAAGCTTTCGCAGTTTAGCTAAAATGAATTGGCTGGCACCGGCATATATCACTTCAATTATTGCCGGTGTGTTTTGGATGCAATCAGCAGGCACAACGTGGTCAAATCGATTTAAAAAATGGCTGAAACCCGGACTCAGTTTTGGATTATTGATCGTTTTGTTTATGCACCTTTTGCCAATTGTTCCCATGTTTCCGATACGTCGTGGCGATACCTGGACCGGATGGAAAGAGCTTGCACAGCGAATCGAAAAAATGAAATCAGAAATGGGAGATGATACTTTTATTTTTGGGCATGAATACAAAATTCCCAGTGAAATTACATTTTATACGCCGAATCATGAAGAAACACATTCAGGTGAAATTATTGGTGAGAAGGGGCTGCAATATACTTACTGGACGAATATAGACGAACTTATAAATAAAGATGCGATTTTTGTAACCAGTAATGCGCATCGTTATAGAAAAATGAAAAAGTTGCAAGCTCATTTTGATAAAATTGAGGAAGCACCTCCGTTGGTAATATCACATCACAATAAACTATTTAGGAAATTCTACATTTATCGATGTTACGGTTATAAAGGCGTGAATCAATGAAACTAACCTATTATCAGAAATTTAAAGAATATATTATTTCTGAACATTTTTTTAGATTATTAAAATTTGGAATTGTTGGCGGCAGCGGTTTTATTGTTAACATGGTATTTTTGTGGCTGTTTACTGAAATTTTTGGAATGTTTTACATCATTTCCAGCGTCTTGGCAATTGCTTTAGCGATGATAAATAATTTTATCTGGAACGATATCTGGACCTGGCGTGGTAGAGGCGAACCAGGCGTAAAACCTTTTTTTGTCAGACTGCTGAAATTCTGTCTGGTGGCGAGTTTAGCCGGTTATGTCGGCAACTTGGGCATTTTGTGGGTATTGACGCATTATTTTGGATTGCATTATATGATTTCAAATGTATTTGGCATTGCTGTGGGGACTTTTTTGAACTATTTTTTAAATAATTATTGGACTTTTAAAGTAACTGATCACGGGAGTTCTAATTCCGATTAGTCTATGAGCATTCATGATGAGACACACTCGAAATCAGGAGTGGGAGACAAGGGGACTTGGAGAAAAAAGATAGTTCATTTTCTCCATTCTCCCACTCGCCTTGTCTCCCGCTCTCCTTGTCACATGATGTAAGAAATCTTTCATAAAATGTAAAAATCGGTTGCTTTATTTTGAAATAATTTATATTTTAAATTAGTACGGAAAACCACAGCGGCAAGTAGAATTATAAGATTTTAAATCGATGCGCCATCAATCCACGTATTGTAATTTCAGGACAAATTTATGGTCCCCAGCACTATACAACATTTACAGAGCCCAACACTGAATCTTCTTCTCGTAATGGTGTTAATATGGACTGCTGGTGTTATTTTTAGAAAAATTAAGCAGCCTCCACTGCTGGGAGAACTGCTGGCAGGGATTGTTTTTGGACCATCGCTTTTTGGTATTTTACAATATGATGCAACATTAGAGGTTCTATCTGAACTCGGCGTCTTTTTTCTAATGTTCTATGCAGGGATTGAAACAAATCCTTTTGATTTAAAGACAATGGGAAAGTTGTCTTCCATAGTGGGATTTGGAGGATTTTTCGTCTCATTTGTAATGGGATATTCCGTTTGCATTTTATTTTTTAATTTAAGTACTATACAATCTCTATTCATTGGTCTTGGACTATCCATAACTGCTATAGCCGTTAATGCGAGAGTGCTAAATGATTTGTCTTTACATAAATTTCGTGTTACACCTGTAATAATGGGTGCTGCCATTATTGACGACATATTATCTCTTGCTTTACTTAGTACGATAATAGGTCTCGCCGTTAACAATTATATATTTGATTGGCAGACCTTAATTTTAGTACCATTGAAAGTTTTTCTATTTTTCGGTATATCCATCTTTTTGGGAATGAAATTATACCCAAAAATTTCAAAATATTTTACTCATAAAGAAGCAAAAGGGTTTACTTTTTCATTAATTGTTGCATTAATATTCGGTTTTATGGCTGAGTTGGCGGGATTACATATTATTCTCGGGGCGTACATGGCAGGATTATTCGTCCGGGAAGAGATAGTAAACAGAGCATTACTATATAAAATAAATCAAAGATTTGTTTCTATTACGTATGGATTCCTGTGACCAATATTTTTTGTTTGTCTATCTTTTCACATGACATTTGACATATTTAGAACCGATCTTTTGTTGATAATAGTTTTGTTGATCGTGGCTGTTATCGGAAAAATTATTGGCGCCGGATTCGGTGCTTATCTGGGAAAAATGAATTTAAAAGAGTCCACCGTCATCGCTTTTGCAATGAATGGCAGGGGGGCTGTTGAGCTCATTATTGCATCTATTGGGCTAAAATTAGAAATAATAAACGATCGGATATTTTCAATTTTAGTGGTTATTGCTTTTATAACTACCTTATTACCTCCGATTTTACTTAACTTTTTTATTAATAAAATCGATGAAGATACGCTACAACTGATCGAGTAAGAAAGGATAGGCAGTGATAAGAATTTTTAATTATAAAGATACTTTATTTACCTATTCTAGATGCTTTGTTAAACATATTACTGTAACTCCCATAAATAAAAAACTAAAAACAAGAATTGAAGGAAAGGAGTGTGTTTCATGGCAGTAAAATTTAATGAGTATTGGAATATTATTCCGGACAAGATGGACGAGTACATTGAATTTATGCAACAAAGCCGCATCCCAACTTTAAATCGGTTAGGAATTAATGTTGTGGCTATGTGGACGGTTTTAATTGGCTCTAGTCCTCAGATTATTTCGGTCGGCGTCGCAGAGGATTTGCAAAGTTGCGAAGAGGCACTGCAGAATAAAGAATATTATGCTATTAATAACCAATTGCTGCATTTTGTCACAGGTTATCATAGTAAACTGCTTGTCTCCACAAGTCGGTTTTCGCATTTGCCAAAGGGTACAGAAAAAGGCCCTGTAAAATTTAGTCAATACTGGGATATTATTCCAGGCAAAGAAAAGGAGTACGATAAATTCATTCGCGAAGTACATTATCCAGGAATGGAAGAGTTAGACATCAAAATAAATGGGGAATGGAAAGTTCTCATTGGCGAATCACCTAATATTTTTTATGAAGCCATGTCCGATAATGAGGCTAAATTGGTCAAAGCGTTGACTACCCAGAAATTTCGAATGTTAAAACATGAGTTATTAAGATTGGTTTCGAATTATAGCAGCCGTGTTTTGACGTATCATGCTTTCAGATCAAAAAGCGCATCCTCAACTGATTACGAATTTTATTTAGTCTAATTATAAAAAATTATTAAATTGAATATTTGATATTAATACCAATTTCATGGTTAAAATTTTTTTCAAATTTTATTTGAAACTTTTTTCTATTTCAAGCATTTTAATACTTTTAACTGTGCTTGTCCTTTACTACTTTCAAAAAGGGAATTATAAAACTGAAATAATCCTTGGCTATTTAGGCAGCTTGGTTATTTTTACTTTAGGATTTGTGTCTATCGTTTGGTCTATAAGAAGATCATTAAAAACCTTTATGTCCATTGTGTTTGGGGGGATTGTAGTAAAATTTCTTTTACTAGCGGTTTTAATTTATTTAATAATGAAACACACCAATCTTGATATATTTTATTTCATAATCACATTTGTTGTTTTTTATATTCTTTATCAATTTTCAGAATTCCGATTTATTAATGCGTACGTGAGAAAAGGAAAGAAATGGAGAGAATTTTCACCCGGGGATTAATGAGTTTTCTTCTATCAGTTGACGAACATGGGCGTGGTACTGAGCATGGAAGCGGTGGTATTAAAGAATATGTAATGCACCACGTAAAGGACCAGGTAATTTATCCGCTTCATATTGGTAATTTTGATATTTCCATCACAAAACATGTATTGATGTTATGGATTGCTGCTGCGATATTAATAATTTTCATTCCATTAGCCTTCCGAAGCAAAACATTAATTCCGAAAGGACCGGCAAATTTAATAGAGGCAATTGTTGTATATTTGAAAGAAACAATTATTGACCCCTATTTAGGTTCAGAAGCTTTTAAATATGCTCCCTATCTGTTGACTGCTTTTTTTTTCATTATTACTTGCAATTTACTTGGTTTAATTCCCATGGGCGCTACAGCAACTGGAAATATTTCTGTAACAATCTCACTGGCTCTATCAACTCTATTTTTAGTACAGTTTTCTAATATTTTAAAAAATGGTTTTAAAGGATATATCAAAAGTTTTGTACCTTCCGGTATTCCATCTGTTATGGTACCACTCATTTTTGCGGTTGAGTTTTTAGGTATGCTAACCAAACATGTTGCACTGGCCATCCGACTTTTTGCAAATATGTTTGCCGGGCACCTGGTGATTTTTACAATTATGGGATTGATATTTCTGTTTAAAAATATATTTATTGCACCTTTTCCAATTTTGGGAATTGTATTTGTCAGTTTGCTTGAACTATTAATTGCATTAATTCAAGCATATATTTTTACCATTTTATCGGCGGTTTTTATTGGAATGGGATTGAGTTCGCATCATTAAGATTAAATAAGTTCGCTCTAAAAAAACCACGAATTACACTAATTACACGAATTTATATTCTCACTAATTAAAATTAAATCAATTAGTGAAAATTAGTGTAATTAGTGGTTCAATTTTTTTTAGAGCAGTATAGATAATATTTGAATTTTTAAAAATGAATTTTCAGGAGGAATCATGACGGAAACTGCAATAGCTTTTTTAGCAGCAGGAATTGGCGCTTTTGGATCTGCATTTGCAGGCGCTTTTGGAATTAGTAAAATCGCTAAAGCTTCGGTCGAAAGTATCGCACGGCAGCCTGAAGCGTCAGAAGATATTCGAGGCGTAATGATCATTACAGCAGGTATGATCGAGGGTGTTGCGCTTTTAGCATTGGTTATCTGTTTTTTGCTAAGCCTCAAATAATAATAATTTACCCCTTAAATAATTAGGAATTTAGGTTCATGGATTTATTGAGTCCGAACGCTGGCACAATATTTTGGACTGTTGTCACATTTGTTTTGCTGTTATTGATTCTTAAAAAATTTGCCTGGGGTCCAATTCTCAAAGGATTGGAGGACAGGGAAAATAGAATCAAGTCTGCGGTCTATCAGGCTGAGCACGATCAAAAAGAAGCAGAGAAACATTTGGAAGAGCAGAAGCGGATCATCGGAGAGGCAAACAAAGAATCAGTCAAATTATTGAATGACAGCAAAGAAACAGCCGAACATACGCGGAAAGAAATTGTTGAGCAAGCCCGGTCTGAAGCAGAACGGATGCTTGAAAGAGCAAAACAGGAGATCGATCTCAGCAAGGAAGCCGCGATTGCGGATGTTAAAAAATATGCAGTGGATATATCACTATTAGCTGCACAGAAAGTTGTCGGTGAAACGCTTTCTGAAAAGCAACAAATAAATTTAATTGAAAAATATATTAACGAACTGAGCCAGACCACATGATAATTACTTCAACGGCGAAAAGATATGCCAGGGCCCTGTTTGAACTTTCAAAAGATAATAAATGTCTTGATGAAGTGTTGACAGAGTTCAAAGATTTTTTAGCAATCGTTGAAAAAGATGAAGCTCTGCAACTGTTGCTTAAACTGCCCAATATAACCAGGCGTGAACAGTTGTTAATTCAGTATTTAAAAGATTTTTATTCTGAAATATTTTTCAATTTTATCTTGCTGGTGTTAAAAAATAATCGCTATTCACTTTTACGCCAAATATTTCCCGATTATTTATCTCTCTATGATAAATTCAATAATCGAATTAAGGCGGATGTGATTTCAGCAATTCCCCTGCCTGAAGATGTCTCTTTGAATTTGATTAAGACTTTGAAGGAACAGTTCAACGCGGATGTCCGGATTGAGAATAAAGTCGATCCTTCAATCCTTGGAGGATTTATAATTAGAATTGACGGTTTGGTTTTTGATGCCAGTATTCAGGAAAAATTCAATAAAATGAAAACGCACTTAATTACAGGCGAAGGCTGAGGCTAAGGCGAAGGAAGAGATGGAAAATCTTAATCCTTTACCTTACTTCGCCTTAGCCTCAGCCTTTTCGTTATAAGAGTTTATCTATCTTAATTGGAAAAACTTTTTCAAAAATAAAACTTTGCTCGTAATAAAATACAATAAGGTAGAAGAAGAATATGGAAGTCAAAGCAAACGAAATTTCTTCAGTAATAAAAAAACAGATTGAAAAATACGCTATCACAACCCAGTTTGAAGAGAATGGGGAGATCATCCAGGTTGGTGACGGAATCGCTCGCGTGTATGGATTAGAAAATGTAATGGCAAACGAGCTTGTCGAATTTCCGCATGGTGTATTCGGAATGGCGCTCAACCTGGAAGAAGATAATGTTGGTTGTGTTCTGTTTGGCAGTGAGAGGCATCTTAAAGAAGGTGATGTTGTCAAGCGAACTGGGAAAGTAATGTCGGTTCCGGTCGGCAAAGAATTGGTTGGCAGGGTCGTTAATCCTTTGGGGCAGCCTTTGGATGGAAAAGGACCAATTAAAACAAAAGATTTTCTTCCCCTTGAGAAGAAGGCGCCCGGGGTTGTTGCCAGGCAGCCGGTTAAAGAACCGCTTCAAACCGGGTTAAAAGCGATCGATTCAATGATCCCTATTGGGCGCGGGCAACGCGAACTGATTATTGGCGACCGTCAAATTGGAAAAAGTACGCTTGCCATCGATACAATTCTCAATCAAAAAGGGCAGGATGTCTATTGTATTTACGTGGCAATAGGGCAAAAAGGCTCAACTGTTTCTAAAGTTGTTCAAACACTTGAAGCCCATGGCGCCATGGATTACACGACAGTTGTATTGTCAACTGCAAATGATCCGGCTCCATTTAGCTATATAGCTCCTTACAGCGCCGCTGCAATGGGAGAGTATTTTCGCGATAATGGCATGCACGCTTTAGTTGTTTATGATGATCTGTCCAAACACGCCTGGGCATATCGCCAGGTTTCATTGTTGCTCAGACGTCCCCCTGGTCGCGAAGCCTATCCCGGGGATATTTTTTATCTCCATTCACGATTGCTTGAGCGAGCAGCAAAGCTCAATGATAATCTTGGCGGCGGCTCACTAACAGCTTTACCAATTGTTGAAACCCAGGCGGGTGACTTTTCTGCCTATATCCCGACTAATGTTATTTCCATTACCGATGGTCAAATTTATCTTGAGCCGAATCTGTTTTATGGCGGTATTCGTCCCGCGGTAAACGTAGGGTTATCTGTTTCACGAGTTGGTGGAAATGCACAGATCAAAGCAATGAAGCAGGTGGCTGGCAGATTACGGCTGGAGTTGGCGCAGTACCGGGAGCTGGAAGGTTTTGCTAAATTCAGTTCCGAATTGGATAAAACCACGCAAGCCCAGTTAACTCGCGGCCAAAGAATGGTTGAATTATTAAAGCAGGAACAAAATCAACCGCTGTCCGTTGAAAAACAAATTGCCATAATTTTTCTCGGTACGCAGGGATTCTTGGATGAAATTCCATTAAAAGAAATTGGCAGGTTGGAACAAGAGTTTTTTCAGTATATGGAAACCAAACACGCAAATATTCTCAAGGACATTGCCGCAAAGAAAAAGTTGGATGAAGACTTGCAGGCAGGTCTTCAGGGTGCGTGTGAGGATTTTATTGCAGGATTTAGTTCTTAAAAAAATAGAACCACTAATTTCACTAATTACACGAATAATTATTTTTCTAATTCCAATAAAATTAATCTTCGGTAGATTTCAATTAGATTGATTTGCCGAAAGAGAATTAGTGAAAATTCGTGTAATTAGTGGTTAAAATAGCAAATATAAATGGCAACACTCAGAGAAATAAAACAACGCATTACCGGAATTCAGAAAACGCAACAGATCACCCGGGCATTAAAAATGGTGGCGGCTGTTAAGTTCCGTCGTGCACAGCAGTCGATTTTACAGGCACGACCTTATGCTTTGCGCTTGAATGATATTATGGGACATGTTGCTTTTGACGTGGATCGCAAGCTGCACCCATTATTAGCTATTCGTGAATCCAGGCGCATCGGTTATGTGATTTTCACCGGAGACCAGGGTCTGTGTGGATCGTTCAATAATAATGTCATCCGTAAAGCTGAAGCAGAATTTGTCAATCATCCGGATGATGAGATTGATCTGATCCTGGTTGGTAAAAAAGGTAACGACTATTTTGTGAGAAGAAATTACAACATTATTGGTTCTTACTTAAAATTTTATAAAGATTTGAAATTTAATAAAGCTGTTGAACTTGCAAAATTAATTATTGATTTATACATAGAAGAAAAATTAGACCGGGTTTATTTAATATACAATGAATTCAAATCTGCCATCAGGCAGGATTTAACGGTTGAACAATTGTTGCCAATTATTCCGGTTGAGCCGGAGGAAAAGGGTGGCGCTGCCGATTTTATCTATGAACCGGATCCCATCAAATTGTTGGATACACTCTGTCCGAGGCATATAAATATTAAAATCTGGCGAGTGTTATTAGAGTCTTATTCTTCCGAAATGGGCGCCCGGATGACTGCCATGGAATATGCTACGGAAAATGCCAACAATCTTATCAATGAATTATCAATGGAATATAACAAAGTACGCCAGGAGAAAATTACCGGTGAAATTTTGGAAATTGTAAATGGGAGTGAAGCATTGAGGGCTTCATAATCTGTACGCCGTTAAATTTTAATAGTTATTAGGCAATATTCTAAATATAAATTTTGTGAAACGTGAAACGTCAAACGTGAAACGAAAAAATATTTGTAACTATTTAGCTTGGTAATAAATGTCATTCTGAGGGAGCTTGCGACCGAAGAATCTCCCCAATATTTACGCTTTTATTAAAAATACGAGATTCTTCACTTCCCAACATTACCAGCCCCCTCCCACGTTCAGAATGACATTGTTAGCTGCAAAGTTACAAATACTCTTAAATTCTCAATTCCATTTCACGTTTCACTTTTTCCAGACATAAAAATAATTAAAGAAAAAAACAGAGATCAATAAAATAATTTTTTTCAGGAACGAATAAATGAAACCAGGTGAAATTGTACAGATAATCGGAGCGGTTGTTGATGTTCGGTTTGGCGATGGGGAATTGCCACCAATTTTAAACGCACTCGAAATTAAACGTCAGGATGATACCAGGCTTATCCTTGAAGTGCAGCAGCATCTTGGTGAAGGAACTGTTCGTTGTGTGGCGATGGATTCAACCGATGGTTTAGTAAGAGGGATGAAAGTAGTTGATACCGGAAAATCCATCACCATGCCAGTTGGTCCCAACACGCTGGGGCGAATGTTCAATCTAATTGGAGAACCAATTGACGAACAAGGTCCTGTTGATGCTTTGAGATACGATCCTATACACAAAGAACCTTTGAAGTTTGAAGACCTCGATATTTCAGGTGAAATTTTCGAGACAGGGATAAAGGTTATCGATCTGTTAGAGCCTTATTCAAAAGGCGGAAAAACCGGGCTGTTTGGCGGCGCCGGTGTTGGAAAAACAGTTGTTATCATGGAGTTAATTCATAATATCGCAAAAGAGCATGGCGGTTATTCCGTGTTTGCAGGTGTGGGAGAACGTACCCGTGAAGGAAATGACCTGTGGCTGGAAATGAAAGAATCCGGTGTGATTGATAAAACCAGTATGGTTTACGGTCAGATGAATGAACCTCCGGGCGCACGATTAAGGGTCGGTTTGTCTGCTTTGACTGTGGCAGAATATTTCCGCGAAGACGAAGGGCGAGACGTTCTTTTATTTATTGACAATATTTTTCGCTTCACTCAAGCTGGTTCAGAGGTATCCGCACTATTAGGCAGAATGCCTTCTGCCGTTGGCTACCAGCCCACACTAGCAACGGAAATGGGTGAATTACAAGAAAGAATTACTTCAACCAAAAAAGGTTCTATCACATCCGTACAGGCGATCTATGTGCCGGCTGATGATTTAACCGATCCAGCTCCAGCCACCACTTTCGGACACCTGGACGCAACAACAGTGTTGTCAAGAAAATTAACCGAGTTAGGAATTTATCCGGCAGTGGATCCACTGGAATCTACTTCGATATTACTGGATCCCAAAATTGTTGGCGATGAACATTACAATACAGCCAGGGCAGTGAAAGAGATTCTGCAAAAATATAATGAATTACAGGATATAATTAATATTTTGGGAATGGAAGAACTTTCAGAAGATGATAAATTAATTGTAAATCGTGCGCGTCGTATCCAGAAATTTTTATCTCAGCCTTTCTTCGTCGCAGAAGAGTTTACCGGCAGAGAAGGGAGATATGTTAAGTTGGAGGATACTATCAAGGATTTTAAGGGACTGATTGATGGTGAATACGATGATCTTCCAGAACAGGCATTTTTTATGGTAGGCACGATTGCAGAAGCAGTTGAAAATGCAAAGAACATGTGATTATGAATAAAGTTTTTGATCTTGAAATAATAACGCCATTGGAAGTTTTGTATAAATCTGAAGTTAAACACATCCGCGTGCCCGGAATAGAAGGCTATTTCGGAATATTAGCCGGGCATACGCCGTTTGTAACTACGCTTAGCCAAGGTGAGATTAAAGTCGATCAACAAAATAATGAGTCAAAGTATTTTGCCACCAGTGGCGGAATTGTGGAAGTCCTGCCTCAGAAAACAACGGTTTTAGTCGAGACAGCAGAAGAAGCAATTGAGATAGATATCGAGAGAGCAATTTACTCAAAAGAACGGGCGGAACGAAGATTGAAAGAAAAAGCTCCTGAAACTGATATTGAAAGAGCAAAAGCTGCCCTGGCAAAGGCAGATAACCGGATTAAAATTTATAAAAAATTAAAGCCGGATTCGTGATTTAAAGTCAAAACAATTTGAGTCAAAATAATTAAAGCAAAATGATGTTAATGATTTTGACAATAATTAAATATTTCTATTCAATGAATAGAAAAAATGAATTTTAAGTTGCAGTTAACTTATGTATAGTTGCAACTTTTTTTATGCAATCAAAAATATGGAGAAAAAAATGCAGGGTAAATTATCAGTCGTAATTCTTTTTTTTATGATTTCTACTTCAAGTCTTATCTTTGGTCAAAATTTTAATCATGAATTAAAATCTCAATCCCGTCCAAAAATCAAATTGGGCATCGATGTCCTGCTGGAAAAACACATTGACGTATTAAAAGGAAAAAATGTTGGACTAATCACTAATCACACCGGGGTAAATTGTCAGTTAAAACCAACAATTGATGTTTTGAATGATGAACCGGACATTAATTTAGTTGCCATTTTTGGGCCTGAACATGGGGCACGCGGTGATGTGGCGGCTGGTGAGCATGTTTCTACTTATACGGATAAAAGAACGGGAATCAAAGTTTATAGCTTATATGGTAAAACGCGCAAACCAACGACTAAAATGCTGGGTAATATTGATGTTTTAATTTACGATATTCAAGATATTGGTTCCCGAGCCTACACATATATTTACACCATGGCTTATGCCATGGAAGCAGCAAAAGAAGCTGGCATTAAATTTATCGTGCTGGATCGCCCTAATCCCATGGGCGGAAATAAAATCGGCGGCAACGTACTCGATCCAAAGTTTAGTTCTTTCATCGGGCTTTATCCGATTCCTTATATTTACGGAATGACAGTGGGTGAATTAGCATTATTATTTAATAAAGAGTATAAAATTAATTGTGATCTGACTGTTATTCCAATGGAAGGCTGGGAGAGAAATATGCTCTGGAAGGATACTGGTCTTGAATGGATTCCTACTTCTCCGCATCTCCCGCATTCTGAAACCGCATTTTTTGTTGCGACAACCGGTTGTATCGGTGAACTGGGCACAGTATCCATTGGCGTGGGTTATACTTCACCTTTTGAGTTGATTGGCACACCTTGGATAGATGGCGAAAAATTGGCACTCGAGTTAAATGCAAAAGAACTAGACGGTGTTTACTTTAGACCAACATCTTTTAAACCATATTATGCAAAATTTATTAATGAATTGTGCAGCGGTATCCAGATTCATATTCTGGATTTTGATAAATATGAACCTGCAACAACCCAGGTTCACATTTTAACAGCGATTAAAAAACAATACCCGAAGAAAAATATTTTTGATAAAAAAAGAATTTCCATGTTTGATAAGGCGTTTGGGACGGATGAAGTGAGAAAGCGTGTTATTCGGGGGGATTCTGCTGAAAGCATTTTGCGGGATTGGGGAAAACAGTTGGAGAAGTTTGACAGGATAAGGGGGCGGTATTTGATTTATTGATAAAATAGAATTTTTTAATCTGCACTGTAAATAATCCTACCTGTTCTTAGGATTGTTTCTAAAAACCCGCTGGGATCATGACTTTCTTCAAATATGGCAGGCTCAATTCTGGCATCAATATTCCTCCGCAATTGAAAAAGTCTGGCAGCCGTTTTTAAATAATCATCCTCTATGTTTTTGAATACAACAGCTACGTCGATATCACTATCCTCATGCGCTGTGCCTTTCAACTGTGATCCGAATAGAATGATTTTTTGTACCACAAAGTGTTCTCGCACAATATCAGCAAAAGCATTTACTCGGTTAATAACTGATTTTTTAACCATTGATGTAATTCCTTAGTATTTTTAATTATTTGTTTGCACTTTTTTTCATCCAGAGTTTGTAGCAATTTCTCTTTGTATGATGGATATCTTGCTTCAATATTTAGTGGTTGCAAAATATCGAGAAAATTAAGCTGTTCCTCACTCATTGAATGAATGATCTCTCTTTTCTCTGCTAATTGAGTTAGGTTATGGCTGTATGGCGGTGTTGCATTTTTAAAATATGCATAATAAGCTTTTAAGCCCTTTTCTATCACCTGATGGCACATAAAACCCACATATAAAAATCGTTTCGTATTGAGCATACTTTTTGCTGTTTCTAAATCATATTCGGCAATATCAAGCCAGTATTGGATTTTCTTATTCATGTCTTTAACGTGTTTTAGGATGATTTGACAATCTTTGAATATATAAAAATTAGATAGCTTCTGCTAAGCGTACATTTTCCAATGTAATAGGAGGCACTTGACCTTTTCCCAAAACCTCCTTCGCGTCCAAAATTTCAATACCGACCAGCATTTCGC
>JACKQG010005335.1_pt1 | contig 14253 bp, 14 predicted proteins | sample 8237621 | NCBI WGS metagenome assembly JACKQG01 (sample SAMN15677084, study PRJNA649215) | marine metagenome | biome: marine; feature: Black Sea; material: saline water; isolation source: suspended particulate matter (SPM) from the Black Sea western gyre | collected 2013-06-09/2013-06-10 | depth...
TTGATGATTTCGCCATATGTGACAAGTGTACCACATGTCTTCGTATTTAAAGGTGAGGAGTGGTATGTTTTAATACTATTCATCACATTTCCCATGAACAACACACCTTTCTCCCCTCTCGCTTTCTTGGCGTCGCTCGGAGCCGGAGGAATCGCTGTAACACCCTTTGCTTTTTTACAGTACACCACCCATACTGGCCCAGGACTTATCAAAAGTACCGACATTGCCCGTGATTCGCTTTCATTTAGTGGCACACTCCTCCAATACGGACTTGAGGCGATTATGATTGTCTTTACCATCCTCCACCTTGTGTTGAGCGTGTACTTCGCCAAAAAGCTCGTGGAATGGTTTCGCTCAGGTGCACATACCGGCTTCCTTAAAAACCCACTCGTCAACGCCGGCATCTTAGCGCCATTTATCTCTCTTGTGATGACCATGAATGTGGGTATCGGACCCGTTCGCTACCTCTTTCCTTCTATGGCAGAAAATCTTCAAGCGTTCATGCTTCCGACACTTATTCTGTGGCTCGTCATTTGGGTCGTGCTCATGATAACCGACATGAAGCTTCTTAAGACGTCATTCGAAGAAGGGTTCGATACCGCAAAGATAAGTTTCGGATGGTTGCTTCACCCTTTCGCGCTCGGCATGCTCACCGTCACCGGTACTGGCATCGCCGCCATGGCACATGACGTATCAATCGCCAATATTGCTGCGTTTTTCTCCCTCGTTTCAGGATCAATGGGACTTTTTCTTCTCTTGGTAAAACTCATTGTGATTTTTAAAAGCCATTTTGCCGCTCCCGGACTTCCGGAAAAACACTTCCTTCCGAGCTTCCTTATCGTGGTTCCAAACGTAACCCTCTATGCCATTGCCGGATTTCGCTTTATGCATTATCTTGAACACGTACACGGATTTGAAACTGCGCTCTTCGCGTGGCTCATTATTCTTTCTGGATTTGCCTTTGAAGTATGGTATATGCTCTTTGGTCTCACACTCCTCAAAGAATTCTTCACCGAGCACTTCTTGAAAAAAGAATTTTACCTCACCCTTTGGGGACTGGTATGCTCGGTGGTCGCGTTTGCCGTCTTGGGAAGTTTTGCGTACAAACTCTTCCTTACTACACCGATTATCTATGGTATTCTTGTGGCAACCATACTTATTGCCGTTGTGCTTTTCTTCTTCCTCCTTTCTCGCCACATCACTTGCAGTAACAAAAAAGAAGGGGAAATCGCATGCTCATAAAATAACAGCACTCTTCCCAAAGGACGGTCCTGTCTGCAGAGTTTTGAAAAGTGTGGTGTAATATTTTTTCGTCCGTCCCGCGCTCCGCGCGGGATGTTTGTTTGGTATACTTGTAGTAGTATATATTAGTTTTTTCGACCATTAGGTCATTTACCGTTAATCGTTTATAATTTAATTGTTTCAAACATGGCAACAACAACACAAGTCCACATTGTGGAAGAAGGTGAAGCACAAGGAGCAGCCGCTCCGGTGTTTCAGGAGTTTATTGACACCAAGGGAGGTGTGCCGGAATGGGCACAAGTTATGGCGAACCGCCCAGAAATGCTCGTGGCGTTTTATGAGCTTTTCAAAGTAACCATGGGCCCGGGGCTCGTGGAGCAAGACAATAAATGGAAAATTGCGTTTAAGGTTTCTAAGCTCAATAAATGTGAATATTGTATTGGTGTGACAGAAAGCATGCTTGCAAAGCTCGGTGTCTCGGCAGAAGATATGCGGTATGTTGATACCGATATTTCCCAAATGAAGCCGGATGAACAAGCGGCGGTGCGCTATGCCGAAGCTGTCACGCTTGACGCAGTGGAAGTGCCGGAAGAGATTTATACGGAACTTAAAAATCACTATGATGACGCGCAGATTGTAGAACTCACCGGTGCCATCGGACTCTTCAATTACATCAATCGCTTCAATGACGCACTTGGAGTGATGCCGAGGTAGAAGTTAGAGTACCTAATCCAGCCCCACTTTCACTCATTCAGTAGTATCGCCACATTCTGTTAAGCGGAAATTTCTAATGATAAGAATTAGACTGGATGTACCCAGCGAAAATGTGACTGGACGGCCACAGTAGAAATTCGGAAAGAGAAAAGCGCGGCGACCGGAGGTCGCCGCGCTTTCTGTGTGCGAAACATACTTTCTCGTAACTCGATACTCATCGATGTCCACCACAACACTCTCTAGATCCCGCATTGTATCCAACCGCTTGCGGTGTAGAATCAAGTACGGGAAGACGATGCAATGCTGTTATTCATACCTCAGTGCCTCAATCGGGTTCTTCTTTGCCGCTTTGCGTGCGGGGTAGAGTCCGAAGACAAGACCGACTCCCGCTGACACACCGATACCAAGAATAGCAGCCGAAACAGGGAACGTCATCCCCCATTCCACGCCAAGTGATTGCGAAAGAATCACAGCGGCAATAGCCGAAAGCGCAAAACCGATAATCGTACCAATCACGCCGCCGGCACCGGTAAGCACAATCGCCTCCACCAAGAATTGTCGCAAAATGTCTACTTTCGTCGCCCCCACCGCCTTGCGCAAGCCAATTTCTTTCGTGCGCTCCGAAACCGAGACGAGCATGATATTCATCACGCCAATACCCCCCACCACAAGCGAAATCGCCACCATAGACGCAAGAAATGCCGTCAGCACTCCTAAAATCGTCCCCACCATATCAATCATTTCACTTTGCGTGCTGACATAAAAATCGTCATCATCAGGATCGGAGATATTGTGGAGATCACGAAGTGTTTGCTCAATATCAAGTACCGTTCGATCCACCGCATCGGCGCTCTCGGCGCGTATCATCACCTCGTGATAATGGTCAATGCCGAGGGTGTATGTTTGTGCTGTGGAAGGCGGAATGAGTATCACCTCATCGACATTGGTAAACATGACTTGCCCTGCCTGTTCAAAAAGACCAATAACCCGAAAACTATGGTTTTTAATCTTAATTGTTTTGCCGAGCGGATCATCATTACCAAAAAGCTCTTCGGCAACCTTTGAACCGATAACCGCAACGCTCTCCTTCTGACGATCTTCCTTTTCTCCGAAGAGGGTGCCTGATTCAATGTGCAAGTCAAACATCTCCGCCATCATCTCAGACGACCATCCATATATCTGTGGACGATACGTTTCCCCGCGATACGATACCGAACCAGAGACAAGTACCGCCGGCGACACTTCTGCAATGCCCGGTATCTTCTTCAAGGCATTGAGCTCGCGGTCTTTGATTGAATCGGAAAAAAGCGTATCCACCGAATCCGAAGGTCCTGTTGGCTGTTTTCCCGGACGTACCACAATCGTGTCGGCACCGAGTCCGCCGATTTCTCCCAGAATAAGATTCTGTGCGCCGTCGCCGATTGCTACAATAAGAATAATCGCCGCCACCCCAATCACGATACCGAGAATCGTCAAAAGCGACCGTGCTTTATTGATAAAGAGCGCGCCCCATGCCGTTTTGAATGTACGAAGAAAAATCATACTACTAAAACTATTTCGCAAACGAACCATTCCTGCGATGTTCTACCTCGGTATCACTTTCCACAGAACCGTCACGCAGGCGAATAATGCGCTGAGCATATTCAGCGGTATATGTTTCGTGAGTGATTAACAACACCGTATGTCCGTTTTTGTGCAGTCCGTCGATGAGTTCCATTACCTGTTCTCCTGATTTTGAATCAAGATTGCCTGTGGGCTCGTCGGCAAAAATCACGTTTGGTTTATTCACAAGCGCTCGGGCTATCGCCACACGCTGACGCTCACCACCGGAAAGCTGCGCCGGCTCATACTCAGCTCTGTGTGAAAGCCCCACAGCATCCACCGCCTCGCGCGCCATCTCTTCCCACAACGACTCTTTTACACCGGAATAAAGCAGCGGGAGCTTTACATTATCAAGCACAGATGTACGTGGAAGCAAATTAAACGTCTGAAAAACGAAACCCATTTTTTTATTTCGCACATGGGCAAGCTCATCTTCGTCATGCTCGCCCATCTCTTTGTCACTGAAACGATACGTACCGTCGGTCGGTCGATCCAGAAATCCCAAAATATGCAGGAGGGTTGATTTGCCCGATCCGGACGGTCCCATGATTGACACAAACTCTCCTTGCTTCACATCAAAAGAAATCCCTTTTAATACTCGGGTTTCCACTTCTCCATCATTAAATGTTTTTGTGATGTTATTGAGTGATAACATAGGGTACAAATCTACAAATCAGTACATATATACACATGCTACGAATACTACAAATCTGTTTATTACATTAGGCACCGAATCGTGTATTTGTAATATAGGTATTATTTATATGGTATTCGGACATCTGTACGTGTGTTACTCCCGTACAAACACAACTACCTCTTCACCTTCGGAAAGTCCGCTTATAATTTCAATATACGCATCAGATCCCTTAAGACCGGGTATTACCACACGCTCCTCGGGCTCTTCGGCACCCGCAACGACACGTACAAATTTTGTCCCGTCATCACGTGTTTCAACCGACCGCACCGGCACAGCAATCACATCTTCCCGTGTATCGGTTACGATAACCACATTCGCCGTCATACCCGAGCGCACCAAATCCTTGCTATCATCAAAATGCATAATCACCTTGTATGTGGATACTCCTTCAATCATCGTCTCCGCCGGATCAATCATAACGACAGTCGCCTCAAGTTCCATATCGTCGTTGTACGCGTCAAGCGTGAATGTTGCAATATCTCCCCTCCGCACCGATGTGATATCCGCTTCCGGAATATATGCTTCAATTTCATACGTTCCGGAAGAAATAACTCGCACGACTTCCTTACCCGCCGTTGCAATTTCTCCGGCATCCACATCCAGAAATGTTACCGTACCGGATACCGGAGCGGTGATCACTGTTTTGGCGATACGCGCATCGTAGCCGCTCACATCAGCTTCGGCTGCAGCAAGCGCTGCCTCGGCTGCGGCAATTTGCTCGGGTGTTGCTGGTGCTTCGGCGGCATCACGCTCGCGTTCACGGACGATAAGTGTTTGCTCAGCTGTGGTGAATCCTTCTTTTGCGGCTGCGATTCCAGCAATAGCCGTATTCACGGAAGTACGCGCGGTAGAAATATCGGTCTTGTATCCATCAATCGTCGTCTGTGAAAGCGCAGCCGATGCGTTTAATGTATTCACTGCAAGTGCCACCTTCTGGAGAAATACTCGTACTTCTTCGACGTATAGCACAACATCATCAACCGCATCCTGCACCATCTCGTCATCTCCCCCAACAAGAAGCATGTCCCATCTATCCAGCATATTACCTACCGAGGCACGCATCCATTCAATATCGTTTTTCAAAGACGGCGAATCAACAGATACATCGAGAGAAGGATTACTACCGTCGGGATTGGAAAAGAGTTGGTCGGCATCATTACGCACCGCATTGTCCGCGCGAGTGAATGCGTCTTGAATAGCTCGGACGACACTGTCTCCTGCATCCTCAAGCGATTGCTGCGCCTGGTTCACCTTCGCTTCATACACCGCCAAGTCCTCTTCACGCGTCCCCGAGAGGAGCTCCGCCAGATCAGCTACTGAGGCATCGCGCCGTGCCACTGCCGCAGCCCGATCGGCATAGAGATCGGCATTGGAAAGATACACAAGTGTTGTTCCAGCATAGACCGTATCACCCACATCGACAGAGACACTGGCAACGCGCCCTCCCGTTTCAAATGCAAGCGACACATCATGCGCCGGAGTGATGATGCCGGTTACATCCACTTCTTCTGTCACATCGCGAAGTGCGGTGATTTCCGTCTCATACGTAAGAGTACTATTTCCCCTTCCAAAGAAAAACCACGCCACGCCAATAATGACAATTACAATAGTCCCGACGAGCATTTTATGAGATTTGATATAGGTGAGGATATTCATACAAAAACGATACACGATTAACGAAAAACAGGGCTGGATGGCCACAATAAAAGAATATGCATTTAGTATATACCTATTCCTCTATAATGAATAGAGGTATTTTGTGCATATATATGTATACGGCGCGGCGTTTTCCTAAAGGAAAACGCCGCGCCCTTCATCTTCCCACAAAAAACAGGAGCATTTAGCTCCTGTGGGAAAGACATTCCATTCGTAAAAGTGAGCGGCTTCATTTCCCTACTAATACCGCCACACATACCCAATTCACGCAATGCTTTGCGCAATAGACATGAAAAGGTATAATAATCAAAGATTTCTTGAATTGTTTTACCATTTAATTTTTTATTCTCCCAACGGCCGAACACACCTCGTTGTGTTTTAGGTCCTAATCTCCTATTATATGAATCTATCAATCAAAAACACGTTGGCTGTTACCGGTTCAATTGCCCTTGTGGCAATTGCAATCACCGGACTCATGATTGCAAATACATATGGCAAATCAGTGGAGCCGTCATCATATCGCAGCTTTAGCGTCAGTGGTGAAGGAACCGCCTATGGCATTCCAGATGTCGCTACATTTTCTGTCGGCGTTACCACTGAAGGCGGCACCAATCTTGGCGCACTCCAAGAAGAAAACACGGAGAAGATCAATGCAATTATCGCATTCTTAAAAGATAATGGTGTTGCCAAAGAAGATATCACCACATCTTCATATAATGTCTCTCCGCGCTATCAGTATTACCGTTGCGATGCTTCATACGACTACGGAGCTTCTTCCATTGAACCATGCCCACCGGCAGACATCGTCGGCTATACCATTAATCAGCGCGTGAGTGTGAAAGCACGCGACTTTGAAGTCATCGGTACGCTCCTTTCGGGAGTCGTTGATGCGGGTGCCAACAGTGTTTCATCGCTTTCCTTTGAGATTGACGATGCCGATTCTGTAGAAAGCGAGGCACGCGCTGAAGCAATCACAAAAGCACGTGCAAAGGCGGAGGCAGTGGCACAAGCAGGAGGTTTCTCTGTCGGTCGTATTTTAGACATCTACGAAAACAGCACCTACCCGCGCTACGACTACGCATATACTGAAGACTCTGTTGGCTTTGGCATGGGCGGCAATACCAAAGTGGCACCGACCATTGAACCGGGATCAGAAGAAGTCAATGTGAATGTAACCATTCGCTTTGAAATCAAATAACATCATTACGAATTACGAATAACACGAATATACGAATCTTCTTTTTCATTTCACAATCTCCACTACACCCTGTCTTCGTATGTTCGTATACGTTCGTACTTCGTACCCATTATCTATAACCACTCATCTTTATGTCTGAAACACCAGAAACAAAAAAACAGCTTAACCCATGGATAACACCTGCGGCGATTGTTATTGCCGGACTCCTTATTGGCGGTGGATTTCTCCTCAATAGCGACACTCAATCAGATTCCACAACACCCGAATATCTTGATGTATCAGTCACTGAAACTGATCATGTGCTTGGCAACCCAGAAACAGCGACGATTACTATCATTGAATGGTCTGATATTGAATGTCCGTTCTGTAAGCGTTTCCATGCCGTCTCACACGCGCTCTATGAAGCATATGAGGGAGATGTTGCACTTGTCTTTCGTCAACTTCCTCTTGATTCACTCCATCAAAATGCTCGTACCGAAGCGGAAGCCACAGAATGCGTGAATGAACTCGCCGGGAACGACGCATTTTGGACTTATCTCGATACACTCTATGAACGCACTAAATCTAACGACGGACTCGATCTTGCGCTTCTTCCTGAAATCGCACAAGAAATTGCAGGCACTGATCCCGAAGCATTTACCGCATGTCTTGAAAGTGGTCGCCACGCCGAGACAGTAGCAAAGCAAGAAGCTCTTGCCGAACCTTTCGGCATCCGCGGTACGCCGTATAGCATCTTTCTTCTCCAAGATGGCACGTACTACACCGTTCCGGGCGCATATCCGGGAGACATTCTTGCAATAACCATTGAAGCAACGCTTGGTGGGGCACCGGTAGAAAAAAATCAAACCTTCATCGATATGTACACACAAGTCGGGCAAGGGATCATTACCCCCGAAGAACTCACAGTGTACTTTGAGGCAGAAATACAACCATATCTTCCGAAAACGGAGACAACAACGGAATCAACTGAATAATATGAATTACACTCCTCCCGAACATATTCTTCGCGCATATGCCACTGTGTTGGTGAATTTTGCGCTTGGTGATGGTAAAGGTGTACAGAAGGGCGAGGTGGTAAATGTAGCCCTAAAAGAATCAGCAAAGCCACTCCTCATCCATATCCAAGAAGCAATTCTCAAAGCAGGTGGACACACGGTCTTGCAGTATATTCCCGAAGGTCTGGACAAGAGCTTCTTTGAACACGCATCAAATGAACAACTTGATTTCTTCCCTGAGGAATATCAACACGCTCGGGCACATCTCTTTGATCATCAGATCGGCATTATCTCGACGAACGACAAACATGAGCTTGAAGATACGAATCCAGAGAAAATCATGCGAAAGCGTCGCGCGATAAAGCCGTACCGAGATTTACTTGATACCAAAGAGGTTGCGGGAAATTTTTCATGGACGGTTGCATTGTATGGTACTGAAGCAATGGCACGTGAAGCAAACCTCTCTCTGGAAGCATACTGGCAAGAAATTATCAATGCCTGTTTTCTTGATGACATTGACCCTGTCGCAAAGTGGAAAGATGTGTATGAGGAGATTGATCGCGTAAAAAACGCTCTCAATAACCTTGATATTGCATCAGTTCATATCAAGGCGCCAGGAACCAATCTCTCAATGGAAATCGGCGAGAACCGTCTGTGGAAAGGTGGTGGTGGCAACAATATCCCAAGCTTTGAGGTATTTACCTCGCCTGATTATCATACTCTCAATGGCACTATCACATTCACTGAACCTGCTTTTGTGAATGGAAATCTCATGAAAGGAATATCGCTCACCTTTGAAAATGGCGTCGTCACCGATTATCATGCTGATCAAGGTGAAGCATTCTTGAAAAGTCTTCTCGATCAGCCGGGCGGAAACCGTGTCGGAGAATTCTCCATGACCGACGGTCGTCTTTCACACATCACAACATTTATGGGAGAAACATTATACGATGAAAATGTTGGTGGACCGGAAGGAAACACTCATATTGCCATCGGAAAAAGCTTTCACATATGTTACGGCGGAGACAAAGACAAAACTCCCGAGAAGTGGGACGCTCTCGGCTTGAATGACTCACCTATTCATGTGGATCTCATCGCTACATCCCCACGCACCGTCACTGCTACACTAAAAGATGGAACCGAAAAAATCATCTATCAAAACGGGCGGTTCACGGTGTAGCGCAAACACAATAAGCGGCGGCACCTTCGGTGCCGCCGCTTTTTATCATCCTTCAAATTTACCTACCACCCAATCGAATTCCCCCTGCCAATTTCGAGTAGGACATGACCATCCTGGGCTATCAGGATGAGGTCTACCTGATGTCTCCATATCACGAACTCCAAGGACATAAAAAGCTCCATTCGACGTACTGCATCCACCAGACCCTGGACCATACCTGTAATATGCATACCGCTTAGAGGTATCATTGATTGGGTCGACAATATATGTCGGCAAGTATCTTTCATCCACCAACACCTCAATAAACGCCCCTCCATCCTCATAGCTTTCTTCCCAGCTTCCATTTGAAGAAGACGTGGCCGGATATCTATTATGATCATCATAGTACAATTCAAGTGCCAGTTGAATCTGACGCATATCAGCAAAACGCCGCGCATCACGCGCTTTCTCTCGTGCACTATTCACACTCGCCAATATCATCGAAGAAAGAAGTCCGATGATAGCGATAACAACGATAAGTTCGATAAGAGTGAATGCCCTTGTGGGAAAATGGAAAGAGAAATGTGAGGTATCCATATACATACATAGTATACCCCCCCCCCGCAGGGTTAATGCAACCTCCCGGAGGAAAAGATTAAGGTCTGACCTTAATCTTACTTCCTTTACACTCCCAACATCGCGCGAATGTCAGCCGGTGGCTCCCACGGAGGATCAAAAGAAAGCTCCACGCGTGCGTTTTCAAAACCAAGTTTTACCAGCGTGTCTTCCACTGCCTCAATAAGTGAATCGGCAAATGGGCACAGGGGCGTGGTGAGCGTCATCGTTACCTCAACACCCAGCACATCATGTTCACCTACGTCGTCGATTGCGATATTGCGAATAAGCCCAAGGGTTACGATATCAATATCAAGCTCTGGGTCTTTTATCTCTTTCAGAGCATTTCTAATTTTTTCTGTATTTGGCATATATATAATATTAGTCTTCCAAAGAAATAAATCCTCCCTCTTTCACTTTTTCAGCAAGTGAGGCATCGCCTTCAGCAACAATCACACCATCGCGCATGACATACACACGATCGGGAGAAAGTTGTTTTACCACCTCCGGATTATGTGTTACGACAAGTACTGCCGTCCCAGCATCACACACCTTCCTGATACTTGCACATACCGTACCAAGTGTTTCAATGTCCACACCCGAATCAATCTCGTCAAGAAGCGCGACTTTTGGTGAAAGCGCCAAAAGCTGTATAATTTCTGTTTGTTTTTTCTGTCCTCCCGAAAGCTCCGTATTCACAGGTTTTGAAAGAAGTTCCGTATCAAATCCAGCATCCATAATCTTTGCGGAAAGCGCCTTATGAAATGCGAGCGGTGTGTAATTTTCCTCAGGATGCACGTTCTCATCCGCACTGCGGAGAAATGTACCGAGTGCAACACCTGAAAGCGGAGGTGGAGTTTGAGGCGAAAGAAAAAGCCCTTTTTTTGCTCGTTCTTTAGTTGATGCATGAGTAACATCTTCACCACAAAGCATCAACGCTCCTTCTGTTATGGCATATGCAGGATGCCCCATACATCCAAGGATGAGCGAGCTCTTGCCGGATCCGTTCTTGCCCATGAGCACCGCGCACTCGCCCTTTTTAAGCATAAGCGATACACCCGACACCACTTCGGTGCCACTCTGTGCTGTGATATGAATGTTGTGTGCTTTAAATACCATATGATTACAAACTACGAACGAATACGAACATTACTTTTCAAGACCCTATCTTCGTATGTTCGTACTTCGTACCCGCTACCTTAACATCTTTTGCAGTGTCCTCAAGCCTAAGAGAGCACAATTCGTGCGGGACGGCGTTATCGTCACACCAAGCATATCATAGACATCGCCCGGCGACATACGGAGTACGTCTTCCACATTCTTTCCCTTTACTGTATCGGCAAGCATATCACATGCCGCAACAGAAAGCGCGCATCCAATACCGTCAAATCGCATATCTTCAATACTGTTGCCGGATACGTTTACGGAAAGGGAAAGCACATCGCCACATCCCGGATTTACTCCTTTGTGTGTATGAGTCGCATTCTCACACACCCCTTTATGCAGAGGGTGTCGTGCATGCTCAATAATTTCTTCGTGGTAGAGATTATACATAAAAAGCGAATTACAAATGTGATACGAATATACGAACATCACCTTTCAAGATCCTGTCTTCGTATGTTCGTATTGATTCGTACTTCGTACCCAATCACGTGAATACGCGCTGGGCTTTTTTAATTGCACACACCAACGCATCAACATCCTCTTTCGTATTATACACATAAAAACTCGCGCGGACCGTCGCCACCACCCCAAGCTCACGCACAAGTGGCTCGGCACAATGATGCCCCGCGCGGAGGGCGACACCTTCTTCTACCGCGATGTGTGCAATATCATGAGCATGAATGCCTAGAACGGTAAACGATACAATACCAATATTCTTTTCCGCCGGCGCCGCATAGAGTGTAACGCCTGGAATACTCTCAAGCTCGGTGCGCGCATAATCCACAAGCTCACGAACATGCGCAGAAATAGCTTCAAGCCCAATACCGGAAAGATATTCCGCTGCCTTTCCGAGTCCGATGATTTGAGCAATCGGCTGTGTCCCCGCTTCAAATTTATACGGCGCATCTGTGCATCGTGCACCGTCCTTCGTAACCTCTTCCACGATACCGCCACCAAAAAATACCGGGCGCAATCGCTTCATAAGCGATCCTTTCATATATAAGATCCCAACACCCGTCGGTCCACACATTTTATGTCCTGAGAAAAACATCGCGTCAGCCGAACATGTCGTCATGTCCACAGGCGCGTGTCCGATATATGCCGTCCCGTCTAAGATACCAATAGCACCCGCTTCTTTTGCAGCGCGCATCGCTCTTTCATACGGCATCACAGCACCAGTCACATTACTTGCCATACTCATGGCGACAATACGCGTCTTCCTGGTGATAAGTTTCACCACTGCCTTTTCGTCAACCACACCGTCTTTATCAAGAGGTGCGAAGCGCAAAACCATCCCATTGCGTTCAGCAAGCTCTTGGAGAGGCACAAGCAATGAATGATGTTCAGAGACGGTCGTTACAATCTCTTCTCCCGCGCGATAGGTGTGGGCGGCCTCAAGCATGAGTATGAGCATATTGGAAGCGAGCGTCGCACCACCGCTCACTACAATCTCCTCTTTTTCCGCACCAATAAAAAGAGCGATGCGCTCACGCGCCTCTTCATATCGAGCCGTCGCTTCCTCAGCGAGTGCATATGATCCGCGGTGAATATTTGCGCGGTGCTTCGTATAATACTCCGTAAGCGCGTCAATCACGAAGCACGGCGTCTGGCTCGTCGCCGCATTGTCGAGATACGCAAAACCCTCCGGCACATTTCCGAAAATGGGAAAATCGGATTTAATTTTTTTGGTATCAATATATGCCATACAATTTTGCACAGATTAAGGTCAGACCTTAATCTTGATGAGAGATTAGATTTTTAGATTAAGGTCTGACCTTAATCTGTGAATTCTTCATCCAAAAGACGATTAAACTCCAGCGCATATTCCATCGGAATAGCGCGGATGATTGGCTGTACAAATCCACCCACAATGAGTCGAATAGCTTCCTTTTCCGAAAGTCCGCGTGTTGCCGCGTAAAAAAGCTCTTCCTCTCCTACCGAGCCAATCCGCGCCTCATGCGAAAGCTCCACATCACTCCGCTTTGAAGCCACGACTGGATATGATGCGGAGGAAGAATCATTATCAAGCATGAGCGAATCGCAAATCATCGACGACAGAGCGCCTGAAGCCTCTTCTTTCACTTCCACGCTTCCTCGAAAATTCGATACTCCCCCTTCACGTACCACACTTCGCGAATGGATACTCGAAGATGTGTCGGTCGCACCGTGGATCACCCGTCCACCCGTATCTTGCACCTGCCCTTTACCCGCCACCGCAACCGACACATGATGCGCGCGTGCGCCCGCGCCTTTTAATACCGATGTTGGATACAACATCGTCACCCCGGCGCCCATGTTTCCTCCCAGCCACTTCATTGATCCACCCTCTTCCACGTGCGCGCGTTTGGTATTGAGGTTGTAGGTATTTTTTGCCCAGTTTTCAATGCTGATATATTCCACTGATGCATTCTTTTTCACAATCACTTCCACCACACCGGCGTGAAGCGTGGCATTCTTATACGTCGGCGATCCACATCCTTCAATATACGTGACCGACGAACCTTCATCAGCAATAAGGAGTGTGTGCTCAAATTGTCCACCCGCATCGCTCTGCATCCAGAAAAACGCCTGGAGCGGCAGTGATACCCGCACCCCTTTGGGCACATACACAAACGTACCGCCACTCGTTGCCGCATAATGCGCAGCGCTAAAGATATGCTCATCAGGGCACACAACCGAGCAAAAATACTCTCGCACCAGCTCGCCGTGCTCACGCACGGCACTATCCATATTCATAAATATCACCCCCTGACGCGCGAGCGTTTCCTTAATATGATGATACACCACACCCGAATCAAATTGCGCCCCGCTTCCGCCCATGTTCTTTTCTTTTGCTACACCTGCTTTCTCAAACGGCTTCCGCACATGCTCGGGCATACCCTCCCATGTGTCCACCTCACCAACAGGCGCAGGGGTATAAAAAGAAATGTCTTTGAGATTGAGTTTTGAGAGATCCGGACCCCACTTCGGTATATCCATTTTCTGATACGCCGAAAAACCGGCGAGGCGATATTCGCGCATCCACGCCGGCTCCCCTTTTCCCTTTGATATATCACGCACAAGACGCTTAGTGAGTCCTTTTGTTGACATATATGCAAATAAGTATCCCTATTGACAAATACAATTGTATAGTATATATTAGCGCTAGTCAACAGAGCTCACCCTACCCCCAAATACGAAGATCCGGGTAGGTTAAAAAACGGGTAACGGA
>JACKQG010005336.1_pt1 | contig 14251 bp, 7 predicted proteins | sample 8237621 | NCBI WGS metagenome assembly JACKQG01 (sample SAMN15677084, study PRJNA649215) | marine metagenome | biome: marine; feature: Black Sea; material: saline water; isolation source: suspended particulate matter (SPM) from the Black Sea western gyre | collected 2013-06-09/2013-06-10 | depth...
GAATAAAACACAAACCAATATCATTAACCATCCTAACAAGATTTGCAATCTTGTTTCATTTATATTTTCTAATATTTTATTTGAAGTGCGAAAACGAGCCGCCAACGGCGGAGAACTTTTCGCGTGTAATTGAGAAATGGATTCCCAGTTAAATTGGGAATGACAAAAATGTAAGTTCCAAACAATGTTACAAATGTTGTTAATATCATTTTTGGAAAAGAAATTAAAAAACACAATTTTTCCCATTCGTGTTTTCGTGACTAATTTAACAAAATCGATAAAAATATTGACAACAATTATTGACAAATCATTAAATACAATTTCCAAAAAAGAGAGGATGGGACTGGTGTCCCGGCTGGTCTTCAAAACCAGTAGTGGGCGGATAAAACCGTCTGTGGCAGGTTCGATTCCTGTCCTCTCGGCCATTTCTAATAAAAATATAATTTTAAAAAATGAAAAACGAAGAGTTCAAAAAAATTCCAGCAGTAGATAAACTTTTGAATCAGATTGAAATTCTGAAATTGAAAGAAAAATTCAGCACAGAACTGATTACATACGCAATCAGGCAGATACTAAATCACGAAAGGGAAAAAGCTGTTCGCAGAATTTCTGTTTCAAATATTGATAAAATCGTCAAAAAAATCAAACTTCTTATCAATCTAATTGCAGAAAAATCTTTGAAACCTGTTCTGAATGCAACCGGAATAATTCTTCACACAAATCTTGGCAGAGCACCACTCGGAAAGATGGTCTTGAAAGCGATTGAGCCAATAATAGATGGATATTCAAACTTGGAATTCGATTTGCAAATGGGCAAAAGAGGACAAAGAGATACTCACATTTCAGAACTGATAAAATTTGTAACAAAAGCAGAGGATGCAATCGTTGTAAACAACAATGCAGCCGGCGTTTTTCTCACTTTGAAAACTTTCGCACAACGCAAAGAGGTAATTATCTCACGCGGAGAATTGATTGAGATTGGCGGGTCGTTCCGCATTCCAGAAATTATGAAGGCGAGCGGAGCAAAAATGGTGGAAGTCGGCACCACAAATCGCACACATCTCGCCGATTATGAAAATGCCATTACAGAACGGACAAAAATTATTCTCAAAGTGCACAAATCGAATTATTATGTCGGCGGATTTGCAGAAGAAGTTGAACTGAAAGCACTTTCCAAACTTGCTAAAAAACACAATCTGATCTCTGTTTTCGATATCGGTTCTGGACTTTTGCAAAAACCTGAAGGAATAAATTTGAAGAATGAGCCCGATGTCCGAAACAGTTTGAAATCGGGTGTGGATATCATTACTTTTAGTTGTGATAAAATTCTCGGCGGACCTCAAGCAGGAATTATTGCCGGCAAAAAGGAGTTGATTTCCAAAATTGCAAAATCGCCTTTGATGAGAACATTGCGAGTTGGCAAAATGACAATCGCGGCATTAAGCTCAGTTCTGACATTGTATCTCAAAGCGGAAAACCTTCAAGCAAATCTTCCCGTTTTCCAGATGCTGAATAGAAAGAAATTGTATCTAAAAAAACTTGCTGAAAGATTAAAATCTGAATTTGAAAAATATAATGTTAAGTCAAAAATTCTAAAAACCAAAGCTAGATGCGGAGGTGGAACACTTCCGGAAATTAAAATAGATAGTTTTTCAGTAATGCTGATTTCGCCAGAAAATTGTAAAAATTTTGCTGAAAATGTCTTCAAAAATTTATTGAAATTGAATTTGCCAATCCTTGCAATTTTACGGGAAGGAGATCTTCATTTTGATGTTTTGACCATTTATGAAAACGATATTTCTTACATCGCAAAATCAGTTTCTGAAAATTTACCTTAATTTTTTTTAAATTTATGAAACATTTAATAATGGGGACAGCCGGACATATTGACCACGGAAAAACTGCATTAATAAAGGCATTAACAGACATTGATTGCGATACACACAAAGCGGAAAAAGAGCGCGGAATTACAATCAATCTCGGCTTTGCACATCTTGACCTTCCGAGCGGCAACAGCATCGGAATTATTGATGTGCCGGGCCACAAAGATTTCGTGAATACAATGGTCGCTGGTGCAAGCAGCATCGACTTTGTGATGCTTGTCATTGCAGCTGATAGCGGAATTATGCCACAAACAATCGAACATCTGAAAATCATCGAAATGCTCGGAACAAAAACCGGATTTGTCGTCTTAACCAAAATTGATATTGTTGATGAGGAACTGCTTTCCATCGCTGAAGAGGAAATTTCTGAGTTCATAAATGGAACCATTTTGGAAAATTTTCCAATTATAAAAACTTCTGCAAAAACAAAAGAGGGAATTTCCGAACTGAGGAAATTTTTATCAGAAATTGTCTCAAAAATCGAAGATAGAAAATCTGAAGAAATTTTCAGAATGTTTATTGATAGAATTTTTACCAAACAAGGTTTGGGAACGATTATTACTGGCTCCGTTATCTCCGGGAATTTGTCGAAAAACGACACATTATACCTTCTTCCCGACAAAAAAGAATTGCGTATTCGTAGAATGGAACGGCACGGAAAAGAGGTCGAAAAAATTTCTGCTGGCGACAGAGCTTCGATGAATCTTGTCGGTCTGAAACCAGAAAATTTCAGAAGCGGAATGCTCCTTTCGGATAGAATTCTTCGGAAAACATTTATGATTGATGCCGAACTCACACTTTTTCAGCACAATCGAAAATTCGGAATCTGGACGCAAGTAATTTTCCTTCTTGGAACTTTTCAAGCGCAGGCACACATTCATCTGATTGACAAAAATAAGCTTAAAGGCGGCGAAAAAACAATTGTCCAAATTCATCTCGATAATCCTTGTATCGCACAGTATAACGACAGATTTGTAATTCGCAGCAGTTCAAGCGATATCACTCTTGGCGGCGGAAAAATTATCGATGCTTATCCTCTTCATCATAAAAGAAGAACGAAAAAACTGCTCAAAAATCTTCATAAAATTATTGATGGCGGAATTTCTGAATTAGTTGCATCAGAAGTAAGAAAATGCCGAACAGCAGTTACAGACAAGCAGATCGCTGATATTTTAAATATATCGTTGGAAGAAGTTCAAAAAATCATTTCCACATCGTTGCCAAAAAATGTTGGCGTCTTACATTCGAAAAACACGACTTATCTCATAACTTCCGATAAAAAGGTGAATCTGCAAAATAAAATAATAAAGCAGTTGCAAGCATTTCACAAAGAAAATCCTCTCGAAGATGGAGGAAAAACTTTTGATGAGTTGAAAGGAATTTTGGATTCAAAACAGAATTCCGATACTAAATTTTTGCTTGAAAAAATAATTGACGAACTTCAGAAAACTGAAAAATTGAAAAAAGTTGGAGATACATTTGCGCTGAAATCTCATAATGTCACACTTTCTCAAAAAGATAATAAGCAGATAAATTGCGTTGAAAATCTTCTCAAAAATTCTAAAATGAAAATTCCGCTAATAACCGATTTGGTTTCAAATGCAGAAAAATATGAAATTTCAGGAAATAGATTAAAACAAATTTTGCAACATCTCGTAACTCACAAAAAGGCGTATAATGTCGGCGGGAATTATATTCATAGCACAATTGTGAACAGCTGCCGCGAGCAATTGTTGAAATATTTTTCCAAACATAAAAATGGAATTACCGTTGCAAATTTTCGGAATTTGGTGAGCGGAAACAGAAAAATTTGTCTTCATCTATTGACACAATTTGACAATGAAGGAATATCAACAAGGTATGAAGATTTCAGAATTATCACCGAAAAAGGAAAAAAGTTATTAAACGAAATGGAGAAACAAAAGTGAAAAAAATCGATGTAGTAAAACTGACACACTTTATTCAAGCAGCTGGCTGAGCGGCCAAAATAAGTTCGTCGGACTTACACGAAATTATTAAAAATCTGCCCCTTAAATCAGACCCGAATCTGCTGGTCGGTATGCTCAATTGCGATGATGCTGGTGTCTATAAAATCAGCGACGATATTGCTTTGGTACAAACTGTCGATTTTATTACTCCAGTTGTAAATGACCCGTATACTTTTGGTCAAATTGCAGCGGCAAACAGCTTGAGTGATGTTTTCGCTATGGGGGCTAAAGCCATTTCTGTTCTTAATTTAGTTTCGTATGACGCTGTTAATCTAACTATAAAAAATCTAAAAGACATACTGAGAGGAAGTTTAGACAAAGTGCATGAAGCAGGCGCAACTTTATTAGGCGGTCATTCTATCAAAGATACTGAAATGAAATACGGACTTTCTGTTATGGGAAAAATTCATCCAAATAAAATTTTGAGAAATAATACTGCCAGGATTGGCGACAATCTGATTTTAACAAAACCTCTCGGCACAGGTTTGATTACAACAGCTAATAAGCAAGAAAAATCACCAGAAAATCTGATAAAAAAAGCTATTTTTTATATGACTTGTTTGAACAAAAAAGCTTCTGAACTTGCTCAGGAAGTTGGCGTTACTGCTATGACAGATGTAACAGGATATGGATTGCTCGGGCATCTTTTCGAAATGACGAATGATAATATATCGATGCAAATAGAATTATCACAAGTGCCATTCATCAAAGGAGTAAAAGAATTAGCAAAAACAGGTTTATTTCCTGGCGGTTCAAAGAGCAATAAAAAATTTTATCAAAAATATGTTTCCTTATCAAATAAAAATATCACGAAAGAAGAATTGATGCTAATGTATGATGCGCAGACTTCTGGAGGACTTCTTATTGCCGTTCGTCCACAAAATTCTGAATTGCTTTTAAACAAATTACATCAAGCGGGATTGGAATGGTGTAAAAATATTGGAAGAGTAACTAAAAGCAAAGAAAAGGCAATAGAGATTATTTAGTTTTTCTAAAAAATATTTCATAAAATTATTTGTAAATGGGAAAAAATGAAGCCAATTTATTTGGATTATAATGCGACAACTCCAATCGCACCCGAAGTAGTAGAAGCGATGAAACCATTTTTGGAAGATAATTTTGGCAATCCATCAAGTAAACATTGGTATGGAATTCAAGTCAAAAAAGCTGTCGAATTCGCAAGAAAACAGATTGCAGATTTAATCGATGCAAATCTGGATGAAATTATCTTCACAAGCGGTGGAACAGAATCTAATAATTTCGCAATAAAAGGAATTGCATTTGCACACAAAAACAGAGGAAATCATATCATAACCTCATCTGTGGAACATCCAGCTGTTTCAAATGTGTGCAAATTTTTGGCTTCGCAAGGATTTGATATCACATATCTTCCGGTAAATAAATTTGGTCAAATCAATCCAGAAGATGTTGAAAAAGTAATTACTTCAAAAACTATTTTGATTTCAATAATGCATGCAAATAACGAGGTTGGCACAATTCAACCAATTTCGAGAATTTCAAAAATTGCTAAAAAAAATAATATTTTTTTTCATTCAGACGCTGCTCAATCTGTCGGGAAAATTCCTGTAAATGTGAACGAAATGGGAATTGACCTTCTCTCAATTGCCGGACATAAATTATATGCGCCAAAGGGAATTGGAGCACTTTATATTCGACGCGGAACTAAATTGCAAAAATTGATTCACGGAGCAAATCATGAACAGAATTTGCGCGCTGGAACGGAAAATGTGTTTGGAATTGTTGGGCTTGGAAAGGCCTGTGAAATTGCAAAACGAGACCTTGATAAAAATTTCAAATATATGAAGAAAATGCGAGACCGGCTTCATCATAAATTGAAAAATTCAAATTTAAATTTTCGCTTAAATGGGCATCCGGAAAAAAGTTTGCCAAATACATTAAATTTAAGTTTTTTCAAAATTGATGCGAGTGATGCACTTTTTAAAATGCCCGATATTGCTGCTTCTGCTGGCGCTGCTTGCCACTCTAACAAAGTTGAAACTTCCGCTGTTCTGAAAGCTATGAAAATTTCTCCTGAATATTCAATGGGAACTATACGATTCTCAGTCGGAAAATTTACAACTGAAAATGAAATTGACGATGCAGCTGAAATCATAACTAAAATTATCGGAAAATTTCAATTAAATTAAAATTTTACTTGACAAAAAAGCATAATATAATATTTTTTGGCAAAGCTTTTTTGAATAAAAAAATTAGGGGGCAAAAATGAAAAAACTAATAACACTCTGTTTGTTCTTAGTGATGGCTATAACTTTATTTTCGCAAGATTGGAACGATATTTCTATTGGAATAATTCCCGAAAATCCAAACACAAACGATGAAATTGTAATTAGTGTTAGTGGTCAAACCACATCAAATCTAATTTCTGTAAATACAGCTTACACAATTACGGAAAATGGAACAATTGTTGTTCAAACTGAGGTTTATCAAGGAATGTATGCTGTTGTCGAAAATTTCGAAGCAGAAAACAATATCGGCTCTTTAGTCGCTGGAAGTTATGAAGTCGTTGCCAATGTAGATTACTTTGTTATCAATGAAAACGGCGATTATACTCAATTCGATAATAAGCAAGGAAGCGCATCTTTTGAAGTTCTCGAAGCAGATTACAATCAAATTATCTTTGGCTATGTAACTTCGATTTCAGAAGATGGAGAAACATTGCCAATTGCAGGTGCTACCATAACCGTAATGGCAGCTGATTTGGAAATAGAAAGTACGATAACTGACGAGAATGGTTTTTATGAACTTGCTTTTTATTACGATTGGTATGGTCCGGTAACCGTAGTTTGCGAAGCGGAAGGTTACAATTCTGAAACTGTTACCTTCTTCCCTGAAAGTGAAGAGCACGAATTGAATTTTACACTAACGCCTATTTCTAATCCTGAAGAAATTCATCTTTTCGGATATGTAAATTTTGTTACAGAAAATGGTATAACTTTTCCAATTGAGGGCGCAACTATCAGAATTGACCAGTTATCTGATGATGAATTTGCTACAACAGATGAAAATGGTTTTTACGAAATTACTTTCGATTATATCTGGAATGGACCAATTACTGCGATATGCGAACTGGAAGGATACGAATTGCAATCTGTGACCTTTTTCCCCGATGGTCCAGAACATCAACTTGATTTTACATTTGTTTTAGAAGATCAAAATTTAATTTTATTTTATGGAACTGTTTACGGAGAAGATAGCGCCGGTAATGAACAAATTCCAATTGAAGGTGCAATAATAAGAATTCTTGAACTTCCAGATGGCGAGTTTGTCACGACAAACGCAAATGGCTATTATGTATTCTATTTTGAATGGCCAGTTTGGGGTCCAGTTACAGTTGAATGTTCTGCGGAAGGATATGTTACGGAAACGGAAACTGTCTGGTATCCGACGGATATGATAGAAGAGGTGAATTTTTCTCTCACTCCGATTTCTGACCCAAGCGAGATTTTTCTGTATGGCTATGTAAATGGATTAACAAATGATGGCGATTTGCAACCAATTGAGAATGCAACTGTGCAAAGTGTTGTGAGTGGAGAATTTGCTACAACTAATGAAAATGGATATTATGAACTTTCATTTATTTGGAATTGGGATAGCGCAGTAGTAGTCAATTGCGTGGCAGAAGGTTATGAATCTGAAACCGTTTCATTCTTTCCTGAAAATCAGCAAGTTGAATTGAATTTCGAACTTGAACCGATTTCACAAGATTTCGGATTTCTTATTGGTCACATCGGAAGCAATGTAGATTGGTATTTCGATGACGGAACGAATATCGAAAATGCTTTTGTGCATGTTTCCAATGCAATGTATGAAGCCGAAACATATTCCGATGATAACGGTATTTTCCAATTTGAACTTCCGCCAGCTGGAGGTTACAGTTCTTACACAATTTTGGCAACAGCAGAATATTATGAAGATACTTATGTGGATTATATTGAAATCGGCGAAGGAGATACGACTTATGTTGAAGTTGTAATGCAACCTGCATATAATTTAGGCGATGTTGATGACAATGGCGATATTCAAGCTTTTGATGCGGCTACTGTGCTTCAATATTCGGCTGGAATGATAGAATTTGAGGGTTGGCAGATTTGGGCTGCTGATGTTGACGGCAATGGCCAAATACAAGCTTTTGATGCAGCACTTATCTTGCAATATTCAGCTGGACTCATCGATGAATTTCCGATTAATGCAGGAATCAATCTTATTGATGAATCGAATTCCGGTTGTTTGAATTCAAAAGATGAAGAAGCGTATATCGAAGTTTTTGTAAATGGCAACGAGATGACTTTATTCTTTTTTCATCCTTCTCTGAATTGCGGTCTAATTGCAGATTGGAGCGGCTGGTTGGAAGACGATATATTTTATGTTGAAATGGATAATATCGGTCAGCCAACAGATTGTGAATGTCCTTTTGAATTAACTGTCACTTTCGGTCCATTTGAAGTTGGAACCTACACACTTGATTTTTGGAATGGAGATTTTGGATATCCAATTTTTACGATTGAGGAATAAAAAAAGTTCCTCAAACACTCCTCTTTGAGGAAGAAAAAAATATAAAAACTGAAACACAAAATTCAAATTTAAAAAATAAAAAACATTTGTGTTTTTTGTGCCTTTGCGCTAATTTTATTTTTTGTAAAACAATTTTAATTTACTAAAATCACATTATAACTAAATCTTTTTCCTTGACAAAAATATATTTATTTTAGCTTATTAAATCAAAATAAATAAAAAAGGAAAAAAATGAAAAAAATTTTTATTATATTAATTTCGCTTTTATGCACCTCATTGCTGCTCGCAAACATAATCTCACAAGAATATTATTTTGAAAATCCAGCCGTCACAAAACAACAGAATTACTATAAAATCAAATTCGAAAACACAAAACAATTTGGAAAAATTGGAGAACCATCTCTGCCATATCGAGGAGCTAAACTTCTCTTGCCAGAAGGCGAAATTGCAATTTCTGTCAATATCAAAAAATATGACAAAATCGAGCTAAAAGATGAAATCACACTTGCACCAATTCAGCCGCAATATCCATTATCTTATGATGGTAAGATAGAAATTTTGGACGCTGATTCTCCCGTCTATTTCCAAGATGCAATTTATCCTGAAATTCCTTATGAAAATTTATCAACTCATTTTTATTCAGGATTTGGAATTGGATTCGCAGCGATAACTCCGATTGAATATATTCCTTCAGAAAACAAAATCTCTTATTACAAAAAAGTAGTTGTAGAAATTACGACAGAATTTAGTCAAAATTCCAAAAATGCTCTGAAATTTCTTCATAATTCAGATTTCATTATTAAAAATTTAAGTAAAATTGTGGATAATCCTGAAGCTGTAAATTCGTATAATTTGCCAAAATCTCGAACTGACGATATCGATTATTTAATTTTAACGGAAGAATCGAAGATAGAAATTTGGCAGGATTTCGCAAATATCTATCTTAATCGTGGATTGAATGTTGAGATTTTTGCCGTTGAGGATGTTGAAGATAATTTCGATGGAGTGGATCTTCAAGATCAAATTAGGAATTTCTTCATCGAAAAATATACCGAATCGGATATAAAATTTATCTTACTTGCGGGAGATATAGATGTAATCCCACATCGCGGAATGTACGGAATTGTAAATGCCGAAAGCGATGACCCGTCAATCGATTACGACATTCCAACAGATTTATATTATGCTTGCCTTGATAGAAGTGGTTCGCCCGGCGATGGTCCAGATTGGAATAACGATAACGATGACAGATGGGGCGAACAATGGGAAGCAGACCTTATGCCAGAATTCGCAATCGGAAGATTTTGCTATAATAATAATGACGAAATTGGCAATTTCACAAATAAAGTAAATTCGTATTTGAATTCTCCAATTATTGATGAGACGACGACAGCGCTTATGCTTGGCGAAGATTTGGGCTGGGCAGCTTGGGGTGGCGAATATATGAATGAGATGATTGATGGCTCTTATGCAAATGGCTACACAACTGTCGGCGTGCCGCTTGATTGGAACATTACGACTCTGTATGATATGAATGGTTACTGGAATGGAAATGACCTCTTCCCACTTATGAGCAATGGACCAAATCTTATCAATCATCTTGGACATTCGGGCGTTGGTTACACGATGAAACTTTCTACTTCGCAAGTCACAAATACGAATATTACAAATGATGGAACAAATCATAATTTTTCGATAATTTTCACACAAGGATGTTACGGAGGCGCCTTCGATATGGGAGATTGCATAACTGAAAAATTCACTTCAATTGCAAACGCTTCCGTGAGTATGATCGCCAATTCCAGATACGGCTGGGGAGATGGTGGAGGAACTGACGGCGCATCTCAACACATTCATCGCGAATTTATTGATGCAATTTTCGATGAAAATATTTTCGAACTTGGAAATGCTTTACACGATGCAAAAATCGACATTATTCCATTTATGTCAAATGTGATTTATTGGTGCGATTATGAGACGAATCTAATCGGCGACCCAGCGCTTTCCATTTGGACAGATATTCCACAAACTATCACCGCAGAATATTTAGAAGAGATTGAAATTGGGGCTGACCAAATCTATGTTTCGGCAGATGCGATAAATGCTAATGTTGTTATCACAAAAAATGAAAATATAGTTGGAAGCGGAAATACTGGATTTTTCGGAACTACAACAATATATTTTGAAAATCCTGTTCTCGAGCTGACAAATCTGACGATTCACATCAGCAAATATAATCATTATCCATTTACTGGAAATATCGAAGTTGTCGCTTCGCAAAATGCTTATGTGGTTTGCGATAATGTAACTTACGAAGAGACCGGCGATTACATTGATGGCTCAATTCAATCTTTGGATGAAGTAAATTTGGATATAACTTTGGCGAATATCGGCTTGGAAAACACAGCGGCAGAAGTTACTGCAAATTTAACTTCAGAATCCGATTTTGTTATAATTTTAGATGGAACAATTGAGACGACAGAAATTTCAGCTTCAAGTTCAATCTTTCTCGATAATGCCTTCCAGATTGAGTTGCAACCCGGCTTAACAGATGGTGCAGAAATTCCGCTCGAAATCGAAGTTGTTTCAAATTCTGATTCTTGGACAACTGAAATTTTCTTACAAGCAAATGCTCCTGTTTTGGAATTTGATAATTATTTTCTCGCCATAACTTCTGGGAATAATCAAATTTTAGAACCTGGCGAAACTGCGGATGTCTATATTTTTTACAATAATATTGGAAATGGATTTTCATATAATCTCGCGACAACTCTCTATTCTTACGACAGTTACATCACATTTTCTGGAATAGATATTATGCCTCAATTGGCTCCTGGTGAGACAAATATGACAATCACTCCTCTTGAAATTCAGATTGCGTCGGATTGTCCAACAGATTATACAATTCAGATTGAATTGATGGGAATCGATGAGACAGCAACGCTGATTGAAAGTTCGTTTGATGTCAATATTGGCACATATGGTTTTGATTTTGATGATGGAATTGAAGTTTGGAATCATTCAGCATTAACCGCCGGATATTCTGACGAATGGCATTTGAGCACGGAAAGAAATCATACAACGGATGGAACTTTCAGTATGAAATGCGGCTCGCAAGATGAAGAAGATTATCCAAATTACATCCACGCAGGAATGACAACTCCGGAAATTATGTTGTCACCAAATACTTTTGCAAAATTTTATCATTGGATGGAGACAGATACATATGACGAATCAACCGTTTGGGATGGTGGCTTGATTGAAATTTCAGAAAATGGCGGAGAATTTCAACAAATTGAACCTATCGGTGGTTATCCATTTGCGATTATGAATCTCCAAACTTCTCCATTTGAAGCTGAAACTCCCGTATTTGCTGGCGAAATCGATTGGCAAGAGGTTGAACTTGATTTGTCAGAATTTTCCGGAATGGTCCAACTCAGATTTGTTTTTGGAAGTGCAACCTTGCCAACTGCAGAAGGTTGGTATATTGATGATTTCATAATTGGAAATTACGAAATTGTTTACGGCGATGTAGATGGCGACGATAATGTCTCCTCGTTTGACGCTGCGCTAACATTGCAATATTCAGCAGGGCTAATTTCTGGTTGGACTGAAAGCCAAATTTGCGTTGCTGATGTGAATAGCGATGAAAATATTTCATCTTATGATGCAGCACTCATTTTGCAATATTCAGCTGGACTTATTGATGAATTTCCTGTCGAAGGTAAATAAGAAAAATAAATTACAAAATCCAAAATCCAAATATCAAATCATTCAAAAGCAGATTCTTCGAATAAAACACAAACTAATATTATTAACCATCCTAACAAGATTTGCAATCTTGTTTCATTTATATTTCTTAAGTAGACCAGTTCTATCGTTGAATTCGCGAATTAATTCATCCCAATCTTCGTAAGCGTGAAACTTCTCTTTCCAATAATTCTCATCATACCATTGCTGATTGAGTTCTTCCACATTTTTTCCTTGTTGTTCTATCCAAGTAAAGTATTTCAGATTGTGCATTCGTTTCTTATCCCAATAAGAAAGTTCAAGCATATAATCCAAACCGATTCCCATCAAATATCTTTCAAAATCCGCAACAGCATTGCATTCTGAATATTCTCCACTTTTATCTTTAACTTCTTGCATTCTTGATTGATAAAGTTCCATCGAATCTGTGGAGATAGTGAATACGACATCATCTTCGTTCATTTCATAATACTTTGCCATTTTGATTGCTCCGATAAGATTTGCGATTGACGAAATTCCCAGCAAATCGAGTTTATCAACAAATTCTGGATTAATCCCTTTTTTAATGAGATATTTTTTCCCTTCTGGCTCATTGAATAATTTCATAAGATTTATGCAGGCATCATCGTCAATATCCGCGACCATATCCATATTTTTCATATTGTGAATCCACGGAACATGCTTATCGCCGATTCCTTCTATTCGATGTCCGCCATAGCCGTTGAGAAGCAGCGTTGGACATTGAAGTGCTTCACCTGCACAGACCTTTATTTCTGGAAATTTCTCTCTAAGATAATCTGTGCAACCGAGCGTTCCAGCAGAACCTTGAGTGAGAAAAATTGCTTTCAGATTTTGACCTTTTTTCTTTTCCGAAAGGAAGACCTCTTCAATTGCTCTACCAGTTACAGCATAATGCCAAACAGCATTTCCAAATTCTTTGAACTGATTGAGAACGACAATTTCGTCACCATATTCTGATTTTAATTCTTTTGTTTTGTCGTAAATCTCCTTCACATTACTTTCACATCCTGGAGTGGCGTAAATTTCAGCTCCAACTTTTTCAAGCCATTCGAATCTCTCTTTTGACATCCCTTCCGGCAGGACAGCAATTGAAGGACAGGCAAGAAGATATGAGTTGTAAGCGCCACCACGGCAGTAATTTCCAGTGGATGGCCAAAGTGCTTTCTGCTCTGTTGGGTCAAATGCGCCCATTATCAATTTCTCGACAAGTGGGCCAAATGTTGCTCCAACTTTGTGCGAGCCAGTTGGAAAAAATTTTCCCAAAAGTATAAATATTCTCGCTTTTGTTCCAGACAATTCTGATGGAATTTCAAGATAATTTACATCGCCAAATCCACCACCATATTTTACTGGCTCGTTTTTCCAACTAATCCTGAAAAGATTTCTTGGATTCAAATCCCACAATCCTATCTCTTTCAATTCGTCACGAATTCCCGAACAAATTTTATTCGGATTTATCATCTCATCGTAAGTCGGAAGGATGATGTCCCTTTCACGACAGCGTTCTATCGTGTTTTTGAAAACTTCATTATTTTCAATTTCTCTCGCTATTTTTAATTTTCTCATTCTTGGCTCCCAAATATTTTCCATTTTTAATTTATATTTTTTCTAAATTCAACAATTTTTTTCCAAAAAAAGATAATTCTTGACAAATTTTCCAGTACGAACTTCGGATGAGTTAAAAAAATAAATGAGGAGAAATTATGTCAATAAATCTTCAGGAGTTGTTTTCAGTTAACGCAAATGGAATTAATAAATTGGCTACAATTCATACACTACGACATAGTTTTGCTACACATCTTTTAGAACATGGAACTGACCTCAGATATATTCAGGAATTATTAGGACATAAAAGCAGTAAAACAACAGAAATCTATACACATGTTACTCATACAACAAAAAATAAAATTGTAAGTCCTTTGGATAATTTGGATTTAAAAATTAATAAAATAGATACGATCAAGAGTAAAGAAGATGAAAAATATTATTATGAGAAATCCACGACATTTGTCGTATATAACCCCAAATTAGGGGGTGTTCGCGACAAAATTGACG
>JACKQG010005337.1_pt1 | contig 14249 bp, 9 predicted proteins | sample 8237621 | NCBI WGS metagenome assembly JACKQG01 (sample SAMN15677084, study PRJNA649215) | marine metagenome | biome: marine; feature: Black Sea; material: saline water; isolation source: suspended particulate matter (SPM) from the Black Sea western gyre | collected 2013-06-09/2013-06-10 | depth...
GGCACTGGCGGCTCGCGCGCGCGCACCTGCCGGCCCTGGTAGGGTTGTGGGCCGATGGCTGGGCCGAGGCGATCCGCCGCGCCACCCGCAGCGCCATGCTCTACGATCGGCCCGAGGAAGTGGCGGTGATCCTCGAGGACATCGCCGCCCAGGAGTCGGTCAAGCGGATCCGGATCTTCGACAAGCAGGGCGGGATCATCATCTCGACCGAGGAGGCCGAGATCGGGAACTTCGTCAACAAGAGCGCCGAGATGTGCTGGGGCTGCCACGTCCGCGAGCAGCCCCTGAGCAGCCTCGACCTGGTCGACCGCCAGCGGGAGTTCCGCGACGGCAGCGGCGAGCGCGTGCTGGGCGTCATCGCGCCGATCCGCAACGAGCCCGACTGCTCGAACGCCGCCTGCCACGCCCACCCGGCCGAGCAGCGGGTCCTCGGCGTGCTCGACGTCCAGCTGTCGCTGGCGCCTGTGGACGCCCACCTCGAGGCGTCGGAGCGCCAGCTCGGCGTCGGCCTGCTGCTGCTGGTGGTGGCCATGCTGGTGGCGTCGGTGTGGCTGAGCTGGAGCCTGGTGATCCGGCCGGTGCGGCGGCTGACGCGCGCCACCGAGCAGGTCGCCAAGGGCCACCTGGACACCCGGCTCCCGATCGAGAGCCGGACCGAGCTCGGGGTGCTGGCGCACTCCTGGAACGAGATGGTCGAGGAGCTGGCGCGGGCCCGCGGCGAGCTGGAGGACTGGAGCCGCACGCTGGAGGACCGCGTGGCCGAGAAGACTGGCCAGCTCGACACCGCGGTCCAGCAGATGATCGTGGTCGAGAAGATGGCCTCCCTGGGCAAGTTGGCGGCGGTGGTGGCGCACGAGCTCAACAACCCGCTGACCGGGATCGGCACCTACGCGCGCCTGCTCAGCCGCCGGCTGGCCGAGAACATCGCCGCCGGCGCCGGCGCCGACACCGGCAGCAACCCGACCATGGCCGAGGCCCTCGACCTGATCAGCACCGAGTCGGCGCGCTGCGGCGAGATCGTCCGCAACCTGCTGGCCTTCAGCCGCGGCAGCGGCGCGCGCTTCGTGCCTCAGGACCTCGGGCCGGTGCTCCAGCGCGCCGCGATGCTGATCCGCCACCAGGCCGAGATGCGCAGCATCCGGCTGCTGGTGCAGGTGGAGGACGAGCTGCCGCTGGTCGAGGGCGACGCCGGCCAGATCGAGCAGCTCGTCCTGTCGCTGGCGATGAACGGCGTCGACGCGATCCACGAGCACGGGGAGCTCACGATCTCGGTGGGGCGCAATCCGCAGGGCGACGGCGTCCTGCTCAAGGTCAAGGACGACGGCTGCGGGATCCGCCAGGAGGACCTGCACCGGATCTTCGAGCCCTTCTTCACCAGCAAGGGCGAAGGGCGCAGCGTCGGGCTGGGTCTCGCGGTGGTCTACGGGATCGTCGACCGCCACCACGGAGCGATCCAGGTCGATTCGGTGCTCGGGGAGGGCACCACCTTCACGGTGCACCTGCCCCTGCGCCAGCCGAAGAAGCCGGCGGCCGCGCCGGTGGCCGCGGCGGGGGGGGAATGATGAGCGCCAGGGAGAAGATGCCGCGGGTCCTGATCGTCGACGACGAGGCGGTGGTCCGGGATTCGCTCGGGGCCTGGCTGCGCCAGGACGGCTACCAGGTCCACACCGTCGCCAGCGCCAGCGAGGCGCGGCGGGAGCTGGAGGCGGACGGTTACGCCATCGCCCTGATCGACATCCAGATGCCGGGCACCGACGGCCTGACGCTGCTGCCGGAGCTGCTGGCGCGCGACCCGTCGCTGACCTGCATCATCATGACCGCCTACGCCTCGGTCGACACTGCGGTGCAGGCGCTCAAGTCGGGCGCCTACGACTACCTGGTCAAGCCCTTCGACCCGGACGAGCTGACCCACCTGATCCGCCGCGCCCTCGACCACCGCTCGCTGCAGGACGAGAACCTGCAGCTCCGCGGGCGGCTCGAGGAGGCCACCCAGGCGCCGCCGATCGCCGGCTGCTCCGAAGCCACCAAGGAGCTGCTGGCGCACATCGAGAAGATCGCCCCGACCGACGCCACGGTGCTGGTGACCGGCGAGTCCGGGACCGGCAAGGAGCTGGTGGCGCGCACCATCCACGCCCACTCGCTCCGGCGCCACGGCCGCCTTGTCATCGTCCACTGCGGCGCGCTGGCGGAGGGCGTGCTCGAGAGCGAGCTGTTCGGCCACGAGAAGGGCTCCTTCACCGGCGCCACGCGGACCCACCAGGGCAAATTCGAGCAGGCCGACGGCGGCACCATCTTCCTCGACGAGATCGGCGACGTCAGCCCGCGGGTGCAGGTGGAGCTGCTGCGGGTGCTCGAGGAGGGGCGGGTCACCCGCGTCGGCGGCAGCCGGCCGGTCCCGGTCGACTTCCGGGTGGTGGCGGCCACCAACCGCGACCTGCGGGCGATGATCGAGTCCGGCGACTTCCGCGAGGAGCTCTACTGGCGGCTCAACGTCGTCCCGGTGCGGATCCCGCCGCTGCGCGAGCGGCCGGAGGACGTGCCGGCGATCGCCGAATTCGTGCTCGCCGAGCTCGGCCGGAAGATGAACCGCCGCGGGCTGCGCTTCACGCCGGCGGCCCTGAAGCGCCTGCGCGGCTACTCCTGGCCCGGCAACGCCCGCGAGCTGCAGAACGCGGTCGAGCGCGCGGTGGTGCTGTCCGGCGACACCGTGATCGACGCCTGCGACCTGCCGGGCTCGGTCCGCGGCGGCGAGCCCCAGCTCCTGCCGCGGCGGCCGGCCGGCCAGGGCGGCCCGGTCACGCTGCCCGCGGGCTGCACGCTCGAGGAGCTGGAGCAGACCCACATCGCCGCCACCCTCGACCAGTGCCGCTGGAACATCTCCGAGGCGGCCCGGGTGCTGGGCATCGACCGCAGCACCCTCTACCACAAGATGAAGCGCTACCGCATCGACCGCGACGTCGAGGCCTGAGGCGCGCTCAGGCGTCCGCCGGCACCCTCGCCAGCAGGTCCTGGACCATGCGCTCGATGACCCCGGGGACCAGCTCCTCGAGCTCGTAGACGACGTTGGCGATCGGCTTGTTGACCTTGATGATTCGGCTCAGGTCGATCGGCGTGCCCTCGACGACGACGTCGGCCGGCGTGGCGTTGATGGTCTCCTCGAGCTCCCTGACCTGCTGCTCGCTGTAGCCCATCGCCGGCAGGATGGCTGCGGCGTTGGGGAACTTGTCGTAGGTCTCCTTGATCGAGCCGACGGCGTACGGGCGGGCGTCGACGATGCCGGCGGCGCGGGCGTTCTTGGCCGCGAACCAGCCGGCGCCGTAGCGCATGCCGCCGTGGGTCAGGGTCGGGCCGTCCTCGACCACCAGCGCGTGCTTGCCCTCGATCAGCTCGGGGTGCTCGACGGTGATCACCGAGGCGCACTTGATGACCCTGGCCCCCGGGTTGTGCTCCTTGCAGTTGTTGAACACCTGCTCGACCATGTCCGGCGGCGCCGTCTGGACCTTGTTGACGATCAGCAGGTCGGCCATGATCAGGTTGGCGTAGCCCGGGAAGTAGGTCAGCTCGTCGCCGGCCCGGTGCGGGTCCACCAGGGTGATCAGCAGGTCGGGCTTGTAGAAGGAGGTGTCGTTGTTGCCGCCGTCCCACAGGATCACGTCGGCCTCCTTCTCGGCCTCGCGCAGGATCATCCCGTAGTCGACGCCGGCGTAGACCACGAAGCCGTTGTCGATGTGCGGCTCGTACTCCTCGCGCTCCTCGATGGTGCACTCATGGTCGTCGAGGTCCTGGTAGGCGGCGAAGCGCTGGCAGGCCTGCTTGGCGAGGTCGCCGTAGGGCATGGGGTGGCGGATGGCCACGACCTTCTTGCCCATCGCCTTGAGGATCCGCGACAGGTAGCGGGTGGTCTGCGACTTGCCGACGCCGGTGCGCACCGCGCACACCGAGATCACCGGCTTGGTCGAGCGCAGCATGGTCTTGTCGGCCGAGCAGACGGCGAAGTTGGCGCCGGCGGCCATCACCCGGCTGGCCTTCTCCATGACGTACTGGTGGGAGACGTCCGAATAGCTGAACATCACCTGGTCGATCGACTCGCGGCGGATCAGGTCCTCGAGCTCGTCCTCGGGCAGGATCTGGATCCCCTCGGGGTAGAGCGAGCCGGCCAGGGCCGGCGGGTAGACCCGGCCTTCGATGTTGGGGATCTGGGTGGCGGTGAAGGCCACCACCTCGTAGCGCTGATCGTCGCGGTAGAGGCAGTTGAAATTATGGAAGTCGCGACCAGCGGCCCCCATGATGACGATGCGCATGCGTCCCATGGGACTGGATAAACCACGTTTCATGGGCTTTCCAGGCCCCGCGGTATTCCGACCTTAACCCTTATTCCTCAAGGAGTTGATGATTTGCGACCAACTTGCCGGGCGGGCCCCGAGGCGGCAATTCCGGCTGCCGATGGCCCAGGCGGTCTCCCAGGTCCGCGCCAGCAGCCGCCAGGCGTGCAGGACCCCGTAGCGGCGGTCGTAGAGGTGGGTCGGCTCGGAGGTCAGGCCGTTGAGCTCGATGACCCGGAACCCTTCGCCGCGGGCGAAGGCCGCCGCGTCCGGCACCCGCAGGTCGTAGCGGCCGAAGTGGAAGCCCTCGAAGCGCTTGCTCAGGCGGTCGAGGGCTTGTTCGATCGCCGGCGTCAGGCGCTCGCTGCCGTCGAGGAAGATCGCCCCGCGCGAGTGGGCGCCGATCTCTCCGAGCACGACCTCCTCCCCGGCGGCGGGCACCTCGTCGAGGCGGTCGGCGTTGGCTTCGCAGTAGACCCGGGCCAGCGCCACGGCCCTCGGGTCGGCCAGGATCAGCCGCTCCAGGCTGGAGCTGCCGTCGCCGCGGACCCAGGCCATGCGCTTGTCGGTGACCGAGGTGACCCGCCCCCGCTGCTCGTCCGGGTGGCGGACGTAGAACATGCCGAACTCCTCGCCCGGGACGTGCTCCTGCAGGATCAGCGGCTGCCGGTCCGCGGCCAGCCGGGCGCGCAGCCGCGCCTCGTCGCGCGCCACCTCGACGCCCTGGCCGCGGGCGCCGACGTCGGGCTTCACCACCACGGGGAAGCCGAGCCCGTGCCGCTCGAGGAAGGCCGCGGCCGCCTCCATCCGCTCGTCGCCGCCGGCGGGCAGCAGCGTCCAGCGGGCCACCAGCGGGTGCTCGCGGCCGAAGCCCTCGAGGATGGCGCTCTTCGACTCGCCGAGCAGGCCGCCGACCGGGATCGCCGGGTTGACCGCCGTCACCGCGCGCAGGCTGCGGTGGCGCAGCGCCAGCCAGAGGAACCACGGCGTCAGCGGCAGGTAGACCGCCCAGCGCGGCCAGAACTCGAAGTGGCGCTTGCGCCTCCAGCCGCCCACCAGGCCGCGCCGGCCGCGCCAGGTGCACAGCGGCACCAGCAGCTTCAGCAGCAGCAGCAGGAACAGCGCGATGCCGCCCATCGCCGGCAGCGCGTAGCGCTCCACCAGGTTGAGGGCGTCGGCGATCCCCTCGCCGATCCAGGCCGAGACCCCGACCAGCACCGGCGTCCAGGCCGCCACCGCGACCACGAAGTAGAGCAGGAACCAGCCGAAGTGGGTCTTGAGCGCCCCGGCGGCGAAGTAGGTCGGCACCCGGAAGCCGGGCAGGAAGCGGCACACGATCACCACCCGCCAGCCCTGGCGACGGAAATAGGCCGAGGCGCGCTCGACCGCCGCCGGCCGGATCCACCAGCGCATCGGCGCCTTCGCCAGCGCCTTGCGCCCGAGGGCCCGGCCGAGCACGTAGAGCAGGACGTCGCCGAACAGGATGCCGAGGAAGCAGCCGGTGCAGCCGGCGGCGAAGCCGATGCGGCCCTGGGACACCAGCAGGCCGGCTGCGATGCAGGTCAGGTCCTCCGAGATCAGGGTGGCCAGGGCGATCAGGAGGACGGCCACCAGGAGCGCGGCGCCGGAGAAGGCCGGCACCCCGCCTGGGTCGAAGGGCAGCGCCGCCTCCGCGAGCCGCTCGGGAGCCGCCCGGTCCCGAGTGAGGGCTTCGCCGGCCTCGACGCGCCCGATGAAGCCGCGGAGGGACGCCGCAGTCTGCTCCGGCCGGGTCCACAGCAGGAAGTGGCTGCCCTCGGGCACCAGCTCGAGCTCGCTCTGCGGCATCAGCCGGTGGTGCTCCACCGCCGCTTCCAACGGCACCAGGAAGTCGCGCTTGCCGTGCAGGACCAGGGCCGGGCCTCGCCAGGCGGCCAGCAGGCCGCGCAGCGGGCGCTGGTCGGTGTCGGTGAAGTTGCGGGCGAAGTGGACGTTGAGCGCCCAGCCGTCGGCGGCGCCGAAGTGGGGCAGGAGCCAGCGCGCCATCCGCGCCAGCAGCAGCTGGGCGCCGTGGACGGCGTGGTTGAGCCGGTAGCTGCCGAACAGCTCCAGCTCCTGGGCGCCGATGGCGCTGACCAGGGTCAGCGAGCGCACCCGCTCGGGCGCCAGCTCGGTCAGGCACAGGCCGACTCCGCCGCCCATGCTGAAGCCGACCACGTGCGCCGACTCCACCCCGATCGCGTCGAGGAGCTGGAGGCAGTAGCGGGCGTGGGACTCGACCGAGTAGTCGGCCATCTCCTGGCGCGAGCCGCCGAAGCCGGGCAGGTCGGGGGCCACCAGGCGGTAGTCGCCGGCGAGCTCGGCCCCGACCAGCCGGAAGTCCTGCTTGCCGCCGGGGCTGCCGTGGAGCAGCAGCACCACCGGGGCGGCGGGGTCGGAGCTGCCGTCGTCGCGATAGACCAGGCAGCGGGTGCGCCCGGTCTCGGCCCCGCGCGGCAGCACCTCGTTCACCGGCACCAGGCGATCGGCCGGCGCCCGCGGCGGGGTGGCGTCCCGCAGCCACCAGACGGAGTGGGAGACGGCGAGCAGCGCCAGCCACAGCAGGAGCAGGCGGCGTCGCAGGCTCAAGGCGTCGCAGGCTCCCGGCTGCCGGTGGGGACGAAGAGCTGGCGCACCGCGTCCTCGGCCAGGCCGGCGAGCTGCTTGCGGTCCGGGGCCTGCACCGGGGCGTCGCCGAAGGCCAGCCGGGCCCGCACCCCGGGGAGCGAGAGCAGGCGGAAGGCGTGGTCGGCGAAGCGCATGTCACCCCACCAGGCCACGGCCAGCCGCGCCGGCCGCGCCCCGGACGGGACATCGTAGGAGACACTCGCGCAGTGCACCGGCAGCCCGGCGGCCGCCGGCACCTCGAACAGCGAGGCCTTGAAGGCCAGCAGCTCGTCGCCCGGGCTGCTGGTGCCCTCCGGGAAGACCACGACGCCGTAGCCGGCGTCCATCCGCCGCTTCACCTGCTCGATCACCCGCGGCAGCTCGCTCCGCCGCGAGCGCTCGATGAAGAGCGTGCCGGTCGACCGCGCCAGGACGCCGATGCCCGGCCAGCGCGCCAGGTCGGCGCGCGACAGCAGGACCGCCTCGGCGCTCGCCAGGAAGACGATGATGTCGACGTACGAGAGGTGGTTCGAGACCAGGAAGAAGGGCGGCGTCGGCGCCGCGCCGCGGCGTTCGATCCGCACGCCCATGACCGCCGCCATCCAGCGCGCCCAGCCGCGCACCAGCAGGAAGTGGCTGCGGACGCCGAAGCGCGGCCAGATGCGGCCGAGCGGCCGCGTCAGCAGGTAGACCAGCCACGGCGGCAGCGTCACCAGCACGATCCCGAGGATCCGGAGGACGGCGCGGAGCGGTCCCACCCCCGTCGCTCAGCGGGCGAAGTCCTCGAGCACCCGCGGGTCGAGCAGCGCCAGGTCGAGGGTGGTCAGGAAGTCGATGGTGCCGAAGTCGCGGTCGATCGCCGGCGGGCCGAGCACCTTGGAGCCGTAGCGGAGGTAGATGCCGAACAGGGTCGGCACCTCGACCGGGTGGTCCGAGGCCTGGCCGAGGCACGCCAGTCCCGGCAGCGGCTCGACCCGGAGGTCCGCGTGGGCGTGGCCGCCGTCCTGGAGCTGCTGCCAGAGCCGCAGGCCGTCCGCGGGGTCCTGGCTGGTCAGCGAGTTGCAGCCGAACAGGCGGCGCTTGCGGTTCCAGATCATGTAGGTGGCCAGCCCCTTCCACAGCAGACCGAGCACCCGGGTGTCGCGGTGCGGGCGGGTGATGCAGGCGCGGCCGAGCTCGACCGCCTGGTCGAAGAACGCGGCCGGCAGCCGCGACAGGTCGAACTCGCCGGCGGAGTAGAGCCCCTCCTTCGCCGCGGCCTCGGCGGCGACCTGCAGCCGGTAGGTGCCGACGGCGACGCCGCTGGCGGCCTCCTCGATCATCAGGTGCTGGCACTGGGCATCGAAGCGGTCGCGGTCACGGCCGTCGAGGTGGGACTCCGCCAGGCCCTCGCCGATCTCGAGGTTGAAGACCTCGAAGCGTAGCCGCTGGACCGCGTCGAGGTCGCGCTCGCCCTGGGCGAAGCGCAGCCGGTAGCCGCCTCGAAGCTGGTCCAGCGGAGGCGTGTGCGGATCGCCGGGCAGGGGTTCGGCGGAGAGGATCGGATGCACGAAGGCGGATTCGGCCAAGGGCTTGCGTCGTGATCAGGACTTCGGCGGCGTTGGCAGGTCCTCCTGGGAGGCAGGCGCCCGGCCAGCATAGCTGGACCCGGATCCCGGCGAAGCCGCCAGCCGGCCCCGCGGCCGGCCCGGATCTCAGTCCTTGCGCACGATCACCCGGTCCGGGATCTCGTTGCGGTCGCCTTCCTGCCACGGGAACTGGTCGGCGAGCAGCTCGCCGATGCGCGCGACGGCGGCGGCGATGCCGGGGCCGAGGCGACCGGCCTTGGCCTCGTCGAGCACCAGCTCGTCCACGCTCTTCCAGGTGTCCTCGGGCACCAGCTTGTCGATGCCCTCGTCGGCCATGACGATGACGCGGCGCTCGAGCAGCGACACGAACAGCATCACGCCGGTCTGGGCGGCGGTCTTGTGCAGCCCCTGGGCGTAGAACTCCTGGAAGGCTTGCTCCTCGGCCATCTCGGTCAAGCGCCACGGCGGGATGAAGCGCCGCCGCAGCTCGGGCAGGGCGCGCGACAGCAGCCAGCCGGCCAGGCCGCAGACCAGCGCCACCACCAGCAGGCCCTGCGAGCCGGGCTCGACGGGTAGCGCCCAGGCCGACAGGTAGCCGGCGAGCGCGAACAGGATGCCGCACCACAGGTCGGCGGCCGGGTAGCGGTCGCTGCGGTCGAGGATCACCGGCACGATCTCGCCGACGGTGCGCTTCTCGGCGGCGACGATCGCCGCGTGAATGGCGTCGAGCTGGATCTGGCTCAGGACCAGGCCGCCGCGGTAGGCGCGGCGCCGGGCGAAGCCCTGGAGCACCAGGACGACGAGCAGGCCGATCAGGCCGAGGTCGACCAGCCAGGCCCACAGCGGGGTGCCCGGGTCGGCCTGCTCCACCCACTCGGTGGCGGTCTGCTGGGCGTCGGCCGCGGCCTGCAGCAGGGGGAGGGGAATCAGGGCGAGGAATCCGAACATGCCTACCAGCCTCCCGAGGCGCCGCCGCCACCGAAACCGCCGCCGCCGCCGAAGCCACCGAAGCCTCCTCCGCCGAATCCGCCGCCGCCGAAGCCTCCTCCGCCGGGCCGTCCGCCGCCGAGGGCGCTGCCGACCATGAACCACAGCAGCGGGCTGCTGCCGCCGCGTCCGCCGCGCCGTCCGCCGGCCATCAGCAGGATGAAGATGATGAGGAAGGGGATCGACAGCAGCGAGCCCGCGCCGCCGCCGCCGCGACCGCCGCGCTCCGGGATCGCCGACAGGTCGCCGCCAGCGGCCGCGATCACCGCATCGACGCCCTTGCGGAGGCCCATCGACGGCCGGTTGGCCTTGAACTCCGGCAACATGACCAGGTCGACGATGCGGCCGGCGACCAGGTCGGTGAGCTCGCCTTCCAGGCCGCGCCCGACATCGATGCGCATCTTGCGGTCGGCCTTGGCGACCGTGATCAGGACGCCGTTGTCCTTGCCCGCCTCGCCGAGCTTCCACTCCCGCGCGACCGCGATCGCGTAGGACTCGATGTCGCGGCCGCCGAGGCTCGGCACCGTCAGCAGCGCCACGGCGTTGCCCGAGGAGCCGAGCCGGTAGCGGTTGAGGGTCTCTTCGAGCTGCGCCTCCTCGGCCCCGCTCAGGTAGCCGGCCAGGTCGGTGACCCAGCCGTCCGGCTTCGGCACGTCCTGCGCCGCGGCGGGAGCCGCGAGCAGGAGGGTGCCGAACAGGGCGAGGAGGCGTTTCAAGAACTAGCCCCCGAAGTCGACCTTCGGCGCGTCGCCGAGCGCGGCGGGCGCGGCCTCGTAGAGCGGCTTGGCCGGGAAATCGGCGGCGTCGATGAACCACTTGGCCGGGATCTTGCGGACGAAGGCGTTGAAGTCCTTGACCGCGGCGTTGTAGTCCTGGCGCGCCACGGCGATGCGGTTCTCGGTGCCCTCGAGCTGGCTCTGGAGGTCGGCGAAGTTCTGGGTCGCCTTGAGCGACGGGTACTGCTCGGCCACGACCATCAGCCGCGACAGCGCGCCGCCGAGGCCCTGCTGCGCCGCCATGTACTTCTGCAGCGCCTCCGGGTTGTTGAGGGCGTCGGCGCCGAGCTCGATCTTGGCCTGGCCGACCGAGGCGCGGGCCTCGGTGACGGCGGTCAGCGTGTCCTGCTCGAAGCCGGCGGCGCCCTTGACGGTCTCCACCAGGTTCGGGATCAGGTCGAAGCGCCGCTGCAGCGTGGTCTCGACGTCGGACCACTCCTGTCCGACCTTCTCCTGCTTGTCGACCGCGCCGTTCTTGGCGCCGACGATGACGAAGCCTGCGATCACGATCAGCGCGACCACGATCAGGCCGAAGATGAGCAGCCCGCCGCCGGTGCGGGGGCCGTGAGAAAGACGGGTGCGTAGCGTTTTCACGATTTCCGGTTTGTGGGGGCAGCCCCGGGCGCATTGCGCCGCGCGGGGATTATCGCGTGGCTACGCGCTCAGGGGTGGCCGTCTGCGGCGGTTTTCGTCAGGACTTCGCTGCGCACGCCCCCTTCGCCCGTCGGGATCTCGATCACCTCGGAAAGCGGCTTCCCATCCTCGTCCACGAACTGGAAGCGCAGCGCGGCCTTCGGCGCCGAGCGCCAGATCCAGCCGGTGTCGTCCTCATCCCGGTCGCCGGGGTCCTCTGCTTCGGATCCCTCCTCCGTCAGCCACAGCACCCTGTCCCAGTCGGCCGCCTCGCCGGCGGCGTCGCGCAGCGTCAAGCGAATCGTGCGGGCAGGCTCCATCGGCAGCACGATCTCCTGGAGCTGCTCGGGCCTCATCGCCCGGAGATCCACGGTCCGCGCCAGGTAGCCCTCGGCGGTCACCCACAGCTCGATGGGTTCGATCAGGCTGTGGTAATCCCTGGCGTGGGGGCCGAAGGAGAAGTCCTTGGCCTCCTCTTCGGCAGTGCGCCAGTCCGCCATGAAGTCCGAGATGGGCGCGCCGTTCGTCGCGTCCACCGGCTTCACGCGGCAGGTGTTCCATGGCGGCAGGGTGATCAGGAGTTCTGGCTCGCCGGCTTCCACGGCGCCCAGGCCCGAGGAGATCAGCTCCCTGCCGACCACCAGGCTGAGGTGGTAGAGGCGTGGCGCGCAACCGGTGATGACGAAGGAGCCGTCCCCTTGCACCTCAGCCTGGAGGTCGCGCCCCTTCGCCGAACTGGCGTAGATCGTGATCCCTGGCACCGAGGGGCGGGAGCCGTCCGCCTCGACCAGCCGCCCGCGGATGAGGGTCGCCGGAGCGGGGAGGCGGATCAGGAAGGGCGCCCTGGGGTCCGGGCTGTGATCTGGGTCGAGGATGCCCTGCACCATGAAGCCGTCGTGCCAGACCCGCCAGCGGCACACCTGCCCAGCGGGATAGACCAGGTCCGCCCGGCCGTCGTGACCGGTCTCTCCCTGGGCAGGGAGGGGCGGATCGTAGAATTCGGTCGGGTACAAGGCGCAGTCGCGCAACACCCCGCCGTCGCGGTCCAGACCGCGAAACAGCCGGGCCGCTCGTCGCTCCCCGGCGGCGATCAAGTCGACGGTCGCGCCCGCCACCGCTCGTCCTTCATGGTCGACCACCTGGAGAGGCAGGGTGCGGAAGTCCACGCCCAGCTCCAGGGTGAGCTGGGCGGGAAGATCTCCTTTCTTCAGGGAGAGCTTCAACACGGCGGCTTCCGCCCAGCCGGGGACGTCGACCTCGAGTCGCGTCTCGTGGACCTTGTAGTCCCGGGGCCTCCAGGGGAAGGTGAAGCGGCCCTGAGCGTCGCTCCAGATCTGCACCGGAAGCACCGGCGCGGCGCAGCGGCCGGCAGAGGGCGGGTACCCAGGCTTGTCCGGGACAGCAATGGAAAAGGGCTGGTGGGTCCAGCGCACGCGACAGGGGCCGGGCGGGGGCCGGCCGTGGATGCGGATCACCGCGGTGATGCCGACGTCACGCAGCAGCTGCACCGGATTGGAATCGCGCGTCCACTCGATCTGGCGGACGATGAGCGGCAGGTAACCGGGCGCCTCAACGAGCACCCACACTGGCCCAGCGGGGGAGGGCGGCGTGTAGTCGAGTGTTCCGCCGGGAGAGGGCAGGTGGACCAGGGTCTGGGCGGTGGCCGGGATCGCCGCGTTTTCTGACGAATCGATCGGCGAGGTGACCGCGAAAGTAGCGTCGGCGAGCGCCGCATTGGTCTCCGCGTCCACCGCGTGGATCCGGATCTGGGAGGTGTGCCGGCGCGCCCGGATCTGGAATCGGTGTGGACCGGAATCGGCGTCGATCAAGACCCACTCGTAGGAGGCGCTCGCCGCGGTGCCGGAGCCCTCCAGTCGCAGGATGGCGAAGCCAGGACTCGGCACATAAACGGTGGCCCAGCCCGCCGAGTTGGTGGTCCCGAGAGCTTCGTGGCCACCTTGGTCCAGCTCCACGACCGCTCCCTGGATCGGCAGTCCGCTGTCCTCCTCAACGACCTCGACGGCGACCGCGAAGCCGCCCTCGAGCTGGATCTGGAGCGGTGGAGGAGGAGAGGCCGGCGGGACACCCTTGGTCTCCGGCGCCGAAAAGCCCTGGTGCTGGACCCAGATCCGCCAGGGCGTCCAGTTCCTCAGCATGGGATGGCGGACGGCTGCCAGACGGAAGCGGCCCTCGCCGTCGCAGCGGGCCTCGAAGACCCTTCCCCAATCCTGGAACTGGAATACGCGCGCGCCGACTGCCGGAGTGCCGTCAGGTTCGAGCACCGTGCCGGTCCAGCCGAAGAAGTCCCGGCTCGACAGGGCGGCAGAGTCCGGGAGAGCCGGCGCCCGCGACTCCGTCGGGGACAGCGCTGCGGCGGCGGCGAGGGAGTCCGGGCTCTCCAAGCCCTGGGCGTTCCGCACCTCGGCAGGATCGCCAGCGGATTTCGACGCGGGATTCCGCCGCGGCTCCCACAACAAGAAAGTCACCGCCAGCAGGACCAGGCCGAGGAGCAGCGGCAGAGAAGGTCGGCGCATGAAAAGGCCAGGGACGGCGCCCCGGTCAGTCCAGCATAGGCCGCAGCGCCGCCGCGAACACCCGCGCCTGGCGCACGAAGCCGAGGTCGGTGGGGTGGGAGCCGTCGACCGCGGCCTCGGCGTCGTCGCCGAGCAGCTCGGCCCCCTCTAGATAGTGCAGGCCCTGCACCCCCTCGGCCCGGAGCTCGGCGAAGGCGGCGCGCAGAGCGGCGCGGCTGGCGGCGTGGTGCCGGCGCCGGTCGGCGCGGATCCAGGAGTCGGTGAAGCTGCGGTCCTCGACCAGCAGGATCGGCGTGTCCGGCCGCTTCGCCCGCAGCGCCCGCACGAAGGGGGCGGCGCGCTCCGCGACCACCTCGCCGTTCATGTTCGGCAGGCAGTCGATGACGTAGGCCGCGGCGTCGATCTCGGCCAGCAGCCCGGCCAGCTCCAGGTCCATCCTGCCCTGGCCGCTGAAGCCGAGGTTCACCACCGGCCGGTCGAGCCAGCGGCCGAGGATCGCCGGGTGGCCCATGCCCGGGCGCGAGGCGCAGCCGCCCTGGGTGATCGAGGTGCCGTAGAAGACCAGCGGCCGCCCGCGGCGGTCGGGGCGCGGCGGGCCGGGCTCCAGCCGGGCCGGCCCCGGCACGCCGATCTCGACCGCCCCGACGCCGTTGTAAAGCGGGAAGTAGAGCAGGTATTCCCCCCCGCCGGGGTCCAGCCCGGCGCCCAGCCGGCCCCCGTTCTCTTGGCCCCGCGGGGTGCCGGGCGCCCCCCAGCGCCCCCCCCCGGCGGGGCCCCGCGCGAGGGGGACCAGGCCGCCGACCC
>JACKQG010005339.1_pt1 | contig 14246 bp, 15 predicted proteins | sample 8237621 | NCBI WGS metagenome assembly JACKQG01 (sample SAMN15677084, study PRJNA649215) | marine metagenome | biome: marine; feature: Black Sea; material: saline water; isolation source: suspended particulate matter (SPM) from the Black Sea western gyre | collected 2013-06-09/2013-06-10 | depth...
GTAGAGCGCGTTCATAAACAGAATGCCGATCGACGGCGGGCAGTCGAACAGGATGACGTCGTATTCATCCTGATCCACGATCGGTTTCAGGGCGTTCTTCAGGCAGTGCAGATAATTGTCCATTCGCGCGATCGCCACTTCGCATCCCGCCAGGTCGAGCTCTGAGGGGATCATATGCAGCCGCTTGGTGCTGGTCGGTTTGATCAGTGTGCGCGCATCGGCTTCGCCAAGCAGGGCCGCGTAGATGCTGGCTCCTTCCTCTTTTTCGAGGCCCACGCCGCTGGTGGCGTTGGCCTGCGGGTCGAGGTCGATCAGCAGCACATTCTGTTTTCGTGCGGCAAGACAGGCGGCGAGGTTGACGGCGGTGGTCGTTTTGCCGACGCCGCCTTTCTGATTTGCGAGTGCGATAACGTTAGTGCTCATGGTCAAAACTTCCGATTCGGGGTCTGTGGTTTGAGGTACGTGATCATGCCGAAGAAAGAAAGGGGATGCAATACGGCAAATTCACATAGGACATTCTGTCAGGGGGTTTAATCAATGGTTGAAGGGGCATAGAGAGAAATGTATAAATGGACAGCTGTAGCGCGTTATACCGATAACCAGAGAACAGGAATAGATCATGACACGCATATTGATTGTTGATGACGACATGTTTTTTCGCAAAGTGATTACCAAACTGCTCAGCGGTCACGGGTATGACATTGTAGCGGCCGAAGGTGGAGCAGAGGCCCTTGAAACGCTAAAAACCAACACATTCGACTTGATGATTTCGGATATCAACATGACCCCGATGGATGGAATGGAGCTTCTCGAAAAATCCCGCGAAGCCTACCCGGACATGGGTGTTATTATGCTCACGGGGCACGACGAAATTGAGGTGGCGGTCTCTGCGATGAAGAAGGGTGCCTTCGACTTCCTTGTTAAACCGTTTCAGATCGATGAGTTGTTTTCGACCGTACAACGGTCACTTACGTATTACAACGCTTCGCCGGAGAGTACGTTGCTTGAGGAGAGGGTAACCCTGCTGGAAGGCCTTGTGACCGGAAGTGCTGCCATGCAGAAACTCTGCGAGATGATCCGGCGCATTGCGCCCGCCAATGTCGCGGTGCTTCTTAGCGGCGAAGAGGGCATAGATTATAAGCTGATTGCGCGCACGCTCCATTACTACAGTCTGCGAAAAGATGCGGCATTTGTTGTTTTTGACTGTGAGGCACAGTCGGCGGATTCCATCAGCCGGAAACTGTTTCAGAGGTCTAAAGGTCAACCGGGACTGTTTGAGGCGGCGAAAGACGGAACGTTGTTCATCGATAATATTCACGCCATGCCGCTCGACGCTCAGCTTGAACTTCTTACATGGATTCAGTTTAAGCGAGGAGATCGGGTCGAAAAACCGGGTGATATGGAAATCGATGTGCGCGTGGTTGCTGCTTCCAGCAAAAAACTGGATCAGTTCGTTGAGCAGAGCGTGTTTTCCGATAATCTCTATCATCGGTTGAGTGCCCTTCAAATTGAGGTTCCGGCGCTGCACAGTCGTCCGGAGGACATTCCTTTTCTTATCGATCAAGCGATTCATGAGAATATAGAGGCAGGCAAGAGCATCCCGGCTATGGGAAAGGACGCGAGACGTCTTCTTTGTAGCTATACGTGGCCCGGCAATCACAAGGAGCTGGTCGGCACGATTCGGCATCTGCTTTTTCTTGCGAAAGACGGAGCCATCACAAAGGACCTGCTTCCGCCGGAAATCATTGCAGCGGCGCCTTCCGGAAAACCCGTCACAGAGCGCGAGCGGTTGAGGGGGCAGTCCTTCAGCGCGCTGTGGCAGGAAAAACAAAAGAAAATTTTTAGCAAATCCGGGGAGTCGTCAGAAGCGTAGGCGTTGCGACGGAGCCTCAGTCCATCAGCTCATACACCAGAACGCTCAAACCGAAAATGGCAGCGGTTTCGGTTCGCAGGATCTGTTTGCCGAAGGTGACCGGAATGGCGCCGGCCTCTGCGGCGGCGTTGACTTCCTCTTCGGTAAAATCGCCTTCCGGCCCGATCAGGATCGCCGCGGTTTTAATTTTTGATTTCCCCCCTTCGACTCCGCTTTTGGCGTCGCTCAGGGCAGGCAAACTTCGGAAAGCGTCTTTGAACGGTCGGGCATCTGCATAGAGTGAGCCAATGAACACGGCATCAAATTTTCCAATGCTTGGAAAAAGATTAGCCAGTTTCTCCAAGGGTTGGAACTTGGGCAGCCAGGCGGTGCCGCATTGCTGGGCGGCGTTGCGGATGATGGCTTCGCCGCGATCGATCATCTTCTCGATTTTCCCGGCGGGCAGGCTGGCGTTGGCGGTGACGATCGGCTGAATGGCGCGTACGCCCAGCTCGGTGGCTTTTTGCAAAATCATTTCAAAGCGGTCGGGTTTGCAGACGGCCTGAATCAGGGTGATTTCAACGGCGGGCGGTTCGACCGTTTCGCATTCAGCAACACGGACGGTGATCTCTTTTTTTGTAACCGTGTCTACGACACCCTTCGCGCGGGTTCCTTCGCCGTCGAACAGCGTCAGCTCCTGGCCCGGTTCAACGCGCAGAACCCGGGACAGATGATGCGACTCCTCCGGCGAAAGGACAACGAGGTCGCCCTTCAGCATTCCGGGAGTCACATAGCTGTTGATCCTCATGCGTTGTCTTCCAGCGCTTTTTTGTGGTCGTAGAAGGTTTTGGCGGCTTTACGCATTTTCTGGGTTAGCGGAAAATGTTTGTCGCTGAGAATTGCAGTCATCTCCTCGAACTTTTTCTTATCCTTGCCGCTGAGCCCCTGCGGAATTTCGATTTGAACCCGAATGTGCTGATCGCCGGTGCCGTAGCGCGGGCTGGTGATGCCTTTGCCGCGCATGCGGAACACTTTGCCGTTTTCGGTTCCGGCCGGGATTTTTAGTGTGGCGTTGCCCTGAATGGTCGGCACAGACACTTCGCCGCCGAGCGCGGCGATATGGAAAGGCACGGGTACCTCGCAAATGATATCGAGGTCGTTGCGTTTGAAAAACTCGTGTTCGCGAACATGCAGGACGATGTACAGATCGCCGGGCGGTCCACCGCGCCGTCCGCCTTCGCCGCGTCCGGCAACGCGCAGGCGCGAGCCGGTTTCGACACCGCTGGGAATTTTCACCTCAATGTTCCGCTTGTTGCGCACCAGTCCCTGTCCTTGACACGCCGAGCAGGGCTTTTCAATCACTTCGCCCGCGCCGCGGCAGGTGGGGCAGGTCTGGCGGAACTGGACGAAGCCGCCGCCGCTGATGACCTGGCCCGCGCCGCCGCAGTCGGAGCAGGTGCGCTTGCCGCTGCCCGGTTCCGCGCCGGAGCCTTTACAACTTTCGCAGGTTTCGTTGACGTTGATACGGATTTCGCGCTTGGAGCCGAGGACGGCTTCCTCAAAATCGATATCGAGATCGAAGCGCAGATCGGATCCCTGCTGCGGGGCGTTGGGGTTTCGTGAGCGGCCTCCGCCGCCCCCGCCGAAAAAGTTATCGAAGATGCCTCCGCCTCCGCCGGCCGCGCCCATAAAGGTGCGCAGGGCCTCTTCGAGGTCGATGCCGCCGCCGAAGCCGCCGCCGCTGAAACCGCCGCCCCCCATTCCACCGCGGCCGGGGCCGAATGCGGCGTGGCCGAACTGGTCGTACTGCTGGCGTTTTGAGGGATCGCTGAGCACTTCGTAGGCTTGCGACACCTCTTTGAATTTTTCCTCGGCGGCTTTGTCGCCCGGGTTTTTGTCCGGGTGATATTTGACGGCCATCTTGCGGTAGGCCTTTTTGATTTCCTCCGCGGAGGCGCCTTTGGCGATGCCGAGCAGCTCGTAGTAGTCCTTTTTTTCAGCAGACATTATTCGGAATCCTTTTCTTCGACCGGTCCGGAGGAAACGACGACCTGCGCGGCGCGCAGAAGTTTGTCGCCGAGCCTGTAGCCGCGCCGCACCTGTTCAATGACGGTTTCAGCGGGTTTATCGGACGGCATGTGGGTGAGTGCTTCGTGTATATGAGGATTGAAGGCTTCTCCGATGGCTTCCACCGGAGTGACGTTATGTTTTTCGAGCAGGTCGAGCAGCTGGTTATAGACCAGTTTGAAGCCTTCGGTTACCGAGCAGTCGGTCTGATGTTCTTCCGCGCTTTTCAGACCCATTTCGTAGTGGTCGAGCACCGGCAGCAGTTCCATGAAAAGATCTTCGTTGGCGCGCACGATCCATTCGGCGCGTTCGCGCACCTGCCGTTTGCGGAAGTTGTCGAAGTCGGCCTGCAAGCGCATCAGTTGCAGACGGAGAGGCTCTTCTTCCTCTTTTTCTTCTTCAATAAGTTCCACATCTTCCTGAGCGGCTTCTTCGGCTGGGATGTCGGCCTCTTCTGCCTGCGCTGAGGTTTCGGCGGACACATCGGCGGCGGGTTGGTCAAGGGGTTCTTCTTTTTCGACCTCTTCGGCCTTGGTTTTCTTTTCTTTGCTCATAATTCAAAATCCTTCGTGTGGACAGTTGCTCTACCCGCCTGCAACGCTATGCGTAGCATTGCGGGAAGGAGGGGTGGAAAAGTACTTTTTAAAGGGTTTCGAGTCAATCTTTGCAGGCAAAAAGCCTCGCCTAGCTCACTTTGAGGGCGAGCAGGGTCATGTCGTCGTACTGCTGCTGGGCGCCAATATAGCGGTTGAGCTCGTTGCGGATGGCCGTGAGGAGCGGTTCCGGGTCCGAAGGAGGTGCGTTTTCAATAAACCGGATCAGGTTTTCGAGGCCCCACTCTTCACCCTCTTCGTTGAGGGCTTCGGTGATGCCATCGGTGTAGACGATGATGCCATCGCCGGGCTCCAGCTGAATGGTGGCGTCCTTGATCGCACGGTCGAACACTTCAGGATCAGCCAGACCGATGGCAATGCCGGGTGAGTCGAGCGGTTCGGGAGTGCGGTGTCCGCCTTCGCCGCGGCAGATCAGCGGGCGCTCGTGGCCGGCCCGGGCGAATTTGAGTTCGCGGGTTTTGGTGTTGAGCACCATGTAGAGTATGGTGATAAACATGTCTTCGGCCAGATTGGCGCTGAGCACGCGGTTGAGCTCGGAGAGCATGCCGGACGGGCTTTGCTCCTGTTGCGCGCGGGTGCGCAGAATGCCCTGACACACCGCCATCATCATGGCGCCGCCGATTCCTTTGCCGGCGACATCGGCGATGGCGATGCCGAGGTGATCTTCGTCGATTTGAATAAAGTCGTAGTAATCGCCACCGATGTCGTAGGCGGGCAGGTTGTAGGCACCCAGACGTACTCCTTCGGGGTGCGGAAGGCTTTGCGGCAGGAGGGAGGCTTGAATCTGCTGAGCGGCGTGAATGTCGCGGTCGATCTGTTTTTTGTGTTCGAGCGCGGCGCGCAGTCCGGCGTAGTGGATGGGAACACAGGCCTGGTCGGCCATCGCCTGAAGCAGGTTGAGATCCCCGGCGGTATAGGCGGTTCCATCGGTCCGGTTGATCAGCGCCAGAACACCGAGCGCTTCATTCCCGAAGCGCATGGGGACAATCAGCAGAGTCTGGATGCGCAGGAAGGCATCGGCATAGGTGGGAACGCGGGCATCGAGCTCGGCATCTTCAATAATGATACCGCTGCCGACGGCGGCGGCGGAGCCAACCAGTCCTTCGCCGGTGGCGACGGGCCGTTCTTTCACCAGCGTTTCAAGGTACTGAGATTTGGCCAGCAGATGTTCCGTTTTTACTGCGCCGGCATCATAGAGCGGCGGGAAAATTCCGGAGACGGCGCGGGCAAACAGCCGGGAGCGGTCGGGGCTGAACAGGTAAATGGCGCCGGACGCGGCCCGGCCGGTTTTGGTCGAGAAAAACAGGATCCGCTTAAGCAGCGTATCCATATTAATTTCGTCCGCATCGGCGAAAACCTCGCCAACCTGATTGACGAACTCAAAGACCACTTCCTGTTCTTTGCGCATGGCGCGGTTTTCGCGGCGCAACTGCTGGCGGCTCTGGTAGGTAAAATAGAAAAACACTAGCAGAACGATCTCCAGAATGGAGGCGATGATGGTGGTAATCCAATGGAGAAGGTTACTCATAAGCCGGTTAGTTCAAGCGATCAACATCTTCTTTGAGAAGCTCAATCACGCGTTTGAAACGCGGTTGGTTTTCCGCGCTGATTTGTACGAGGTTTTGGTGCGCTTGCAGAGCAGTTTCCGCCATTTCTTTTTTGGACGCCTGATCGGTCGGCAGCGATGAGGCCTGCGGTTCCGGAACATCGTGCCCGTGGGCATGGCTGTAGAAAGCGAGAACCTGATCAACCCCGAGCGTGGCCAATAGATTGGCGTTTTTGTCTGAGAGGTTGATCAGTTCGAGTGCGTGTTCGGTTCTTTTCAAACGTCCGGAGAGTCCGGCGAGCACGCCCATAAAGGTGCTGTCCATCCCGATGCACTCCGCGAGATCGAGCACCACGGTTTTTACCGGATGTTTGTCGCAGGCTGTGGCAATGAACTGCTTCATCGGGGCGGCCACCTTGAATGACCCCCGTCCGATTACCCGGATAAAAAGAATATCACCCGCAAAGGCGGCCTGCAGATCATCATGGTTTTGTTGCATTTCAAGCATATCAAAAAATTCTCAAGCGTTTCTGATTCAATATTCACCTAGATTCTAGTCCCCACCATAGAGCAGTGCAACTGCTAGATGGCTAAAACATTATTTTCCGGGGGCGATAATGAGCACGCACTCGCCTTTGACCGTCCGCCCCTCGAAGCGCTGCCAGATTTCGGCGGCCGTTCCGGAGAGTAGCTCCTCAAATTTTTTGGTCAGTTCGCGCGCGACAAAAACCTGTCGGCCGGCGCCGAGGACTTCATCGATTTCGTCGAGGAACTTTAAGAGGCGGTAGGGCGACTCATAGAAGACGGTGGCCACGGGCAGGTCGGCGCACTGTTCGAGAATCCGCCGCCGTGCGCCGCTCTTGCGCGGGGAGAACCCGGCAAAGAGAAAGCCGTGTCCGCCGAGCCCGCTGAGTGCCAGCGCGGTGGTGACCGCGGTCGGACCGGGGGCCGAGGTGACCATTAGTCCTGCGTCACGGCAGGCGGCCACGATGCGGGAACCGGGATCGGAGATGCACGGCATACCGGAGTCGGTTACCATGGCGATCACTTCGCCGTTGCGGATGCGCTCGAGGATTTCTTCGCACCGCTGCGCCTCATTAAACTTATGGCAGCTGATGCAGTGGGTTTTGATTTCAAAGCGGGTCAGCAGCTTGCGGGTTTGGCGCGTATCCTCGGCGAGAATGAGGCCCGCCTCCTGCAGCGTTTCAATTCCGCGCGTGGTCATGTCGCCCAGATTTCCGATCGGTGTTCCGACAACGTAAAGGCCAGCATCCATTAGTTTTTCTCCAGTTCTTCAATCACTTCGCACAGCGGCAGACCGACCACATTGGAGTAGGAGCCTTCCACCCGCCGCACCATTTTCGCCGCGCCGCCCTGAATGGCGTAGGCCCCCGCTTTATCCATCGGTTCGCCGGACGCGACGTAGTCCGCGATCTCGACATCGGATAACTCGCGAAAGGTCACGCGCGTTTCGATGTGGAAGCAGACGGTGCGCTCAGGGAAGCGGAGGCAGACACCGGTCATCACCTCATGGGTGCGGCCGGACAGCGAGCAAAGCATGGCCGCGGCATCTGCGGCATCCGTCGGCTTGCCCAGAATCCGGTTGCCATCGACCACCGCAGTATCAGCCGCAAGGATTACCGCATTGGCGGATGGAATGCTTTCCGCTTTTTCGCGGGCCGTGCGGCAGACAAACGCAGCCGGTGTCTCGCCGGGCAGGGGTGTTTCATCGATGTCCGGTACAATAATTTCGAAGTTGAGCCCGGCGCTGCGGAGCAGCTGGGCCCGGCGCGGCGAACCGCTGGCCAGAATCAGTTTTAAGGTGGTATTCATACGAAATAGGCGGTAGTTTAAAAGACGGCTTTAAAATGTGAGGATAAACAACCGATGAAAAAATACCACTTCAATAAACGCGTATTGGTTACCGGCGGCGCGGGCTTTCTTGGCTCCCACTTGTGCGAGGCCCTGTTGAAACAAGAGTGTGAAGTGCTCTGCGTTGATAATTTTTTCACCGGTCGCCGCGGCAACGTGGCCCATCTGCTGAGCAATCCCAGCTTTGAAATTCTACGTCACGACATCACCTTCCCGCTGTTTGTTGAAGTGGACGAAATTTACAACCTTGCCTGCCCCGCCTCGCCGCCGCACTACCAGCACGACCCGGTGCAAACCACCAAAACCAGTGTCATCGGCGCCATTAACATGCTCGGTCTGGCCAAGCGCGTTGGTGCCAAAATTTTCCAGGCTTCCACCAGTGAAGTCTATGGCGACCCCGACATTCATCCGCAGCCGGAAAGCTACTGGGGCCGCGTCAACCCCATCGGGTCACGCTCCTGCTACGATGAAGGCAAACGTTGCGCCGAAACCCTTTTCTTTGACTACCGCCGTCAGATGGATCTCCCCATCAAAGTCGTACGCATCTTCAACACCTACGGCCCGCACATGCACCCCCACGATGGACGGGTGGTCAGCAACTTCATCATGCAGGCGCTACGCAACGAACCGATCACCATCTACGGCACAGGAGAACAGACCCGCTCCTTCTGCTACGTCAGCGATCTGATCGCCGGATTTCTGAAACTCATGGACACCCCGCACGAAATCACCGGCCCGATCAACATCGGCAACCCCGGCGAATTCACCATGCTTGAACTCGCCGAAACCGTCATCAAACTGACCGGCTCCAAATCGGAACTGATCTTCAAGCCGCTTCCCTCCGATGACCCGAAACAGCGTCAGCCCGACATCACCCAGGCCAAAGAAAAACTGGGCTGGGAACCGACCGTGCCTCTTGAAGAAGGCCTCAAGCCGACCATCAAATACTTCAAGCAGTATGTTTAGATGGGTTTCCCAAACATCCTGTCACGCCGGAGCCTCTTGACCTCCGAAGCCTTGGCGAAGGGGGTTGGCGAAGATGGAAGCCTTGGTGAAGGTGGGTGGAAAATGGACAGCCGCAAAAGAGCGCAAAGAACGCAGAGTTTCCAAACCTTGGAAAAAATGATTCTGACCCCTGCGCCTGACCCCTGCGCCACACCCCCGGCATCGACCCGAGAATCAGCACCCGCGACCGCGCATCAGCCGAAAAATGAAAGCTGCGGATACGTGACATACAGACAAAATATCAATTTATTGGACTGCCTGCCAAGCCGTAGCCTTAAGCAATGGTTGGCCCCCTTGTCAGCGCGGCGAAGCCGTAACCAAAGAGCTTTTAACCACCCGTTCGCTTCACTCACTGGAGAAAACAACCGAGATAAATCATTTATAAAACTCATCCATAAACTCGGCTGTTTTCTCCAGCGAACTTGTGAGCGGGTGGTGAAAAATATCTGAATTACGATTTATACCATCGTCGAAAACTTTCGGGCAGATATCGGCTCGGCAGGGACGCCTCGCCCTACCTGATCGTTCCGCATTTAAAGGTAGGGCGAACTCTCCGAGTGAGCCGTATTTATGCCGAAATGTTATGGTCTGTGGTATTAGGCGGACCCTTGCGCCAAGAGCGCCAGATTCTAAAATTCTCAGGCTGACCCCTGTGTCTTGCTTCTGTATAGTTTTCCAACCATTGGAAAAGGGATCCAGATATTTTCCAATGTTTGGAAGGCGGAATGCTTATATGCGAGGACGGACCCTTTTGCCCGACGAACGTCGGGTAGCGAAGCGGCAATCAGGCGGACGGATCCCTACACCTCTCGATTCTAAAATTCATCGGCTGACCCGTTTTCCGGGATTGCGGCCGCCGGCCTGGGCGCGGCTGGGTTTAGGCGTACGCCAGTCTTCCTTGCGGTTCAGGGATGGGGCGGCCAAGGCTTTTGGCCGTTTCAATCCATTCGGCAATGATTTTTTCGGCATTCCCCACCGCTTTTTGAGGTGTGGATCCGTCGGCCATGCAGCCGGGAAGTTCCGGCACTTCGGCAATATAGGTTCCGTCCTCTTCGCTCCAGAACAGGATGATTTCGTATTTTGGTTTCATGGTCATTCTCCAAGGTGCAGGCTGTATTTCAAAATCACATTACGAACTTGTTTCACCTGATAGGCTTTTGCTTTTGTTCCCAGCGGCTGCAGGTTCAGAATTTCCTCCACGCTTTCCATCCAGAAAATATGGTGGTCTCCCTTAACGCGACTGTCAAATCCGAGTTTAGTTAGGAGTTTGCAAAGGGTACCGAAGGAGACATTGCTGTCACCCTGTTTCATCAGGATGTGCTGATAAAGCTTATCGTACTTTCCCATGACTGGAAGATAACGCGGTGAGGACACCGCGTCTACGTTTTCTTTTTGCGCCTTCTTGTGTTTTTTGTGGCTAAATTAATTCCCCGGTACCCGCCAAAGCATCAGCAAGCGCATCAGGATTTTTTTCCTCCGGCTTGGGCGTGGTCGGATTTGCCGCCGCCGCACTGTTTGGCGATGGCACCGATGATTTTGCCGGCGTTTTTGCTTTGTTTCATAAACGTAGACGCGACGTCCCCGTCGCGTTTCTTTGCAGGCATGTTTAACGCGACGGGGACGTCGCGTCTTCGCGGTTAAACTAAATCTTTGGCTCCAGCCAGAGCATCTGCGAGTGCCTCTGGCACTTTGCCGCCGGCCTGGGCGCGGTCGGGCTTGCCGCCGCCTCCACCGCCGCACTGCTTCGCAATCGCGCCGACGATTTTGCCGGCGTTTTTGCCTTCTTTAACCAAATCCGGGGTGACCGCGCAAACCAGCGCGACTTTACCATCGCTCGTTCCGCCGAGAATGGCGACGGTGCTGACGAGCTGCGGCTGCAGGGCGTCCATGACGGCGCTTAGCAGTCCGGCGTCAGCTTCGCCCATATTTTCGATGAGGACTCCGTCTTTTACTTTGGCCAAAAGCTCTTCAGCGATGGCTGGAGCTTTTTCCTGCATTTCAGCGGCTTTGGCTTTGGCTTCCGCTTTTTTCTCTTCGAGCTCTTTGGCTTTGGCTTCCGCTTCGGCGGCTTTGGCCTTCTGCTCTTCAATGAATTTATTTGCGTATTCACCGCAGGCGGCTTCGATGCGCCGGATCCCGGCGGCGATCGATGATTCGCTAGTCAGTTTAAATTGTTTGAGCTCAGAGGTGTTGCTGACGTGGCATCCTCCGCACAGCTCCATGGAGAAGCCGTTGAATTTTCCAGCGTCGCCGCCGCACTGAAGCACGCGTACGGTGTCGCCGTACTTTTCTCCGAAGAACTGCTGAATGGCCGGATGCTTCTGCACTTCGGTGAACGGCACTTCCTGCGCATAGACCGGAAGGGCAGCCTGAATTTTTTCATTCACCAGTTTTTCGATTCCAGCGATCTGTTCGTCCGAGAGTTTTTCGGGATTGTTGAAGTCGAAGCGCATGCGGTCGGTGGCGACGAGCGACCCGCGCTGGCGGGAGTCTTCGCTGACGACCTTATGCAGCGCCCAGTGGAACAGATGCGTGGCGGTGTGGTGGCACTGAATATCGGAGCGGCGTTTGGCATCCACGTCGACGAGTACGCCTTCGCCCGGCTCGGGCGCGCGGCCTTCGAGCAGTTTGCAGACATGCACAATCAGTTCGCCCTGTTTTTGGGTGTCGGTGATTTCCAATGTCCCGACATCGTTGTCATCATGTCCGGGGACGCTGATGGTTCCGTGGTCTCCCAATTGCCCGCCCATTTCAGCGTAGCAGGGGGTTTTGTCGAGAATGATGTTGTAGATCTGCGGCTCGCTCGGAGAGCTCGCCCTACCTTCAACAGCTTCGACAAGCGCTTCGCTTTCCAATGTTTGGAAACCAACGAATTCGGTGGGTTTGACGTCGAGCCCTTCGGTCTCCGCCATGACGACGGATTTTTTGGCGGCGTGGTCGGCGCGGGCGCGGTTGCGTTGTTCGTTCATCAGGTTTTCAAAACCGGCGGCATCGACGGTCAGGCCGCGCTCGCGGGCCATCACTTCGGTCAGATCGAGCGGGAAGCCGTAGGTGTCGTAGAGCTTGAAAGCATCTGTTCCGCTAACAACAGGGATTCCTGTTAAGATATCTTTCCACTTACCGTCGCACAGGTCTTGAGAACCATTAATGACAACCTCTTTACCTCCTTTTGCGAACACCTTCATTATGTCCTCGTGTTCTTCAATCTCGCCAGATGCAGAAGGCCGACTGGCTTTCATTGGAAGAATAGTGACACCTTCTTTCCCTGCTTGGTCTAAGACAGCAGTTTCGAGCACCTCTGCCTCGAAAAGCTGAATCCCGCGGTCGAGGGTGCGGTTGAAGGATTCTTCTTCGGCTTTGAGGGTTTTTTCGATGCGGTCGCGGTTGGTGCGCAGCTCGGGGAAGGCGTCGCCGTAGTGATCGGCGATGGTGTCGGTGAGTTTGTAGAAGAAGGGTTCTTTGAAGCCGAGCAGGCGGCCGGTGCGGACGGCGCGGCGCAGGATGCGGCGCAGAACGTAGCCGCGGCCTTCGTTGGACGGGATGATGCCGTCGGCGATGGAGAAGGCGAGGCAGCGGATGTGGTCGGCGATGACGCGGAAGGCGATGTCAATGGAGGCCTGAGGCTTTAGGCCTGAGGCTTTAGGATCGGGGACGATGGATGTGTATTTGCATCCGCTGAGTTCTTCGAGTTTCCGGAAGATGGGGGTGAAGACGTCGGTTTCGTAGTTGGAGATGACGCCGGAGAAATCCTTAAAGCCGTCGGTGCACTGGATGATGGAGCAGGCGCGCTCGAAGCCCATGCCGGTGTCGACGTGGCAGGCGGGCAGGGGGTTGAAGTTGCCTTCGGTGTCGGCGTTAAATTGGATGAAGACGAGGTTCCAGATTTCGATGCAGTCGGCGCTGTCGGAATTGACCATGCCGGCGCCGCAGTTGCCTGCGGGGGTGAGGTCGACGTGCAGCTCGGAGCAGGGGCCGCAGGGGCCGGTGTCGCCCATCATCCAGAAGTTATCTTTGCGGTTGCCGGGCACGACGCGCTCGGCGGGCAGGTAGCGCAGCCAAAGCTCTTTGGCTTCGAGGTCGGCTTCGGATTTGTCGTCGCCGCCGAAGTAGGTGGCGTAGAGACGCTCTTCGGGGAAGCCCCAGACCTTGGTGAGCAGCTCCCAGGCCCAGTCGATGGCTTCCAGCTTGAAGTAATCGCCGAAGGACCAGTTGCCGAGCATTTCGAAAAAGGTGTGGTGGTAGGTGTCGGCGCCGACATCTTCGAGGTCGTTGTGCTTGCCGCCGGCGCGGATGCATTTTTGGGTGTCGGCGGCGCGGCCGGGGGTGTAGGGGCAGTTGGCCTGGCCGAGGAAGATCGGCACAAACTGGTTCATGCCCGCGTTGGTGAAGAGCAGGTTGGGCGCGTCGGGCAGCAGGCTGCCGGATTTCACGACGGTGTGCTGCTTCGATTCAAAGAAATCGAGAAAGGACTGGCGAATTTCGTTCGAGGTCATAGGGCGGCTACCGGTTATCTGTTATTGGTTATCAGTTCACTAAAGACCGGAGAATTTACCACGCCACGCCCCGAATTCAAGGAGAAGAGGGGTAAAGGCACAATGGCATTGGGCGCAAAGAGCAGGGCTTTTCCAAGGATTGGAAAAAGCGCCTTTCAATGTTCCAAGGATTGGAAACCCGCTTCGCCGAGGCTTCGCGGCTCAGGGAATCAGGCGGGTTCGCCGACTTGTTCTTCGATCCAGCGGATGATGACGTCGACGATATAGGAGATATCTTTTTCGGTGAGCTCGGCGCCGGTTGCGATGCCGTGGAATTTGGCGAGTTTTTCGCGGTCGCTGGTTCCGGTGGCGTGCTGGGCGATGAAGACGGGGTGCCCTTTAAGAGGGGTTTGGCGCCCGTCATTTTTCGGTTCGGCGGGCGCGAGCCGTTTGCGGACGAAGTCGGCGGCGTGCAGTTGCAGGATGTCGACCCCGCGGGATTGGACGTATTCCTTTTCCGGCTCGCCCATGTCTAGGTTTTCAATCACTTTCGAGCGGGCCAGCTTTGTCTTGAGGGCCTTCCAGGATTTTTCGTCTAATTTCTGCACGGTTTTAACATCTTCCTCTCTGCTGAAATTCAGCTCCAGCACGACACGTAGTATAGGATGACCGGGGCATACAGACAAGGAGGAAAGAAAATCGTTTTGGAAACGTTGACTTTGGAAAAACTTCCTGTTTAATACGCGCTTTCCAATATGCACCCGTGGTGAAATGGCAGACACGCAAGGTTCAGGTCCTTGTGCCGGCAACGGCGTGGA
>JACKQG010005341.1_pt1 | contig 14243 bp, 6 predicted proteins | sample 8237621 | NCBI WGS metagenome assembly JACKQG01 (sample SAMN15677084, study PRJNA649215) | marine metagenome | biome: marine; feature: Black Sea; material: saline water; isolation source: suspended particulate matter (SPM) from the Black Sea western gyre | collected 2013-06-09/2013-06-10 | depth...
AAAATACTCAAATGGCCATAATCACGATAGCCGTAGTCAATGGTGAAACTCCTCCCTGCGGTAGTAGGGATTATTATTCCTACGCCCATACTAATGCCTTCAATAGAATCTATTTGAAATAAACTACTATACCCCAATCTCAAGAACACAAATTTTTTGACTGCTAATTCTAATCCGAGATCAATTGACTCATAATTATTACTCGGGTGGATTGCATCAACTTCAACCGATAAGGTCATTAAATTATTTCTGACTATTTCTGTAGCAAGTCCAAAACGAAAATTCATGGGGAGAGACCAAATATCCATACTGTATTCTGAAGGAATCTGCTCATTGTTACCTTCACCGGTGGGATCAGGATCATGGATAAGATCCAAATCCCGACCATCCAGTTGCATACTGCTGCCATAATTATTCAATGTGGCAATTATTTTTAATCCATTCAGCAAATCTGTTTTGTACAATGTTCCAAAATCCAAGGCCACACCTCTGGCAGATGAATGCCAGATTCTTTCCTGAAGGAATTTAATATTTAATCCTACGGAGAATTTATCAGTCAAATTTCGAGCGCCAGAAAGAGCAATCACCATATCTCCTGCATCAAAATATTGACCTGTACCATCCTGTTCCAATTCTGTTCTGACCTTCATATCATCCATGGACCACGTGGATATGGAGGCACCGAACACCCAATGATAGTTTGTAGGAATAACAATTGAAAAGTGCTGGACTTGTGTCTCGACCAACCAGGGAATGTATGAAACGCTCATGGAAAGGGATGTTAATTCCGTAGCCAGTGCAGGATTCCAATAAAAGACTGTTCCATCTGCTGCCATGCCGGCCATAGAATTGCCTAGAGCTAATCCCCTGGCGCTAACAGGCATTTCCAAAAGTGCACCCGCTGTAGTACCGACCTTGGAAATATCCGATTGCGCAGAGATAATTCCCAGTAAAAGGAAAAAAATGTTAACAATATTTCTATTTAATAATAGCAAATTTCCCAGCCACACTTGTATTGTACGCTTCAACAACATAAAAATAGATCCCGTATGCAATATTCATTCCATCTTTAGATACTAAATCCCATGATTCCTGACCATCTCCATTTATTCCATTGTGAGAGAGAGTTTTTACCAACTTGCCTGTTTTAGTATAAATGGAAATCGAACATTGTTCAGGGAGATTCATAAAATAAATACGACGTTCACCTCTGCCTGATTTGTAAACATTTGGTGGTTCAAAAATACTGGTTGCGACATAAGGATTTGGAACGACATATACATTTTCCATGCTTTCCTTTGCTTCAGCTATATCAATAGATGCTCCAATAGTCTTAAATATTATGCGCTCATTATTTCGAAATGGTTTAGTTGTGTTTATAGTAATTACATCACCGCCGGTTGGTGTAATTGGAGTTACACTTTCAGGCGGGAATAATCGTATAGCCCAAGTGACATTATAGTTTGGATATTCCGGTGCCACACTGGCACTATCTCCATATAGTATAATAATGGGTTCATCCGGCTGCCAAATATGATCATAACTGGATTCGCCATCATGAAGTCTTTCTACAATTCCAAAATGAGAATATCGTTGCTCTGTATTATTCCAAATTCTGAACGGTGCAGGTATCTCGGGGCGGCCAAATGGACCCGAAGGCCAGCCAAGCTGCAAGGAAGTATCAACAACTTCATCTTCGAAAAGAACCACATAATCAGCCGGATAAGGATTGTATCTACTTCCATAATCTCCCCAAAGGTTGTCGCCAAGCAACAAGCCTTTAACCGTTAAGTCATAATTGGATTTCGGGTTGCCCTGCCAGCCGCTTAAAGAATCTATAATACTGATCGTTGTATCATTAAATAGGACAATTCCAATGCCTTGCATTACAGGCAATTCCTGACCATAATATTTAACAAGAAGTGAATCAATAAGAGTATCTGATTCTGTTTTATTTATCAAACTGACATACGGAGTTGAACTATCATAATTTTGAGAATTTTCGCTAAAAACCAATTCATATTCATGTCCATTATTAACGGAATCTTTTTGGATTGTGAGTAAATCAACATCACCTGTAAACGGACCTGAAAGTTCATTCCACTCAATTTGAATATCCTCTCCAATACTGCCTTCAGTGTAACCTGCGGCATTTTTCCTTGGCGTTATGATTGCTGTATTGATATCTGTGGAAATATTTTGGGAAAGATCCATTTGTATTATAGATGTGCATTCGCTGGGAGAAAGTCCACGCACATTTCCTGTTTCATCAACTTGAATTGTACCATCCGTATTTTTCCCCACCAAACCTCTATCGTAAGAAACAACAGCGTAATAATATGTTTTTCCATTAATCACATCACTATCAATGAAATAATGGCGTAAACCGGTATCATTCCCCAGATCATATTTAACTCCGTCAATATCTACGGGATGTAATCCGTTCACCCCATTGGGTAAATCAAATTGGACTAATTCTTTTTTCAAAACTTGTTCACCATAAGCATTTGTAATCGTCCGGATCTCATTGAAAAAGGGTTCGGTACTCCGGTAAATTTTATACCCTTCAAAATCATATTCACCCAAAAACGGGTCAAAGGAATCTTCAGCCCGTGCATCCCACGTCAAGATAACTTGACCATCACCCGGATACGCCGTAAGAATCGGTTTTAATGGTGGTTGGGCAAAACGATAATCAGCATTATAAATTTGCTGTACAGTTTGTTTTTTTCTGGCGAGTGCAGAGTTTGCTATTTCATCATTTGTTGGTGCATCCGGGAAATCTTTTTCTGCGAAAATTAGTGCCATAGAGAATCGTTCTGTATGTCCTGCCGGCATGGGAAATGGACCCGATGAGAAGAACATCCCAAGGTTTCTCCCCCCCTCTAAATAAACTTCCGAAGGCGGTTGTAATGTAGTGAAAACTTCTCGCCAATTTAATTCATCGTTAATGAGTTCATAATCATGGACATTAAATACGTTAAATCCTGTCAGCCCTAATTGGTCAGATTCATCTTTGTCCGTTCCATTAAAATTTGGTTCACCATCTGTTGGTAACCCATCCCCTTCTCCATAATCTCTACCGGGATAGTTTGGATGATAAGGCGCTAATCCATCCTCGCCAATATCATCATTAAGGGGCTCGCCTTCATCCCAAATACCATTTTCGTTTTCATCCATAAATCCATACCAATCCTGATCTTCATCTCCTTCCCAATGTGCCCTCGGTTCTCTTTTATAAAACTCAATAAATTTTTCTACATTTTCTACACCATAAGGATAAGTATCCAACCAATTTCCTGCTGAATTTTCACGTTGTTCATCAATAAGTCCATCATCGTCATTGTCAATCCCATCAAATTGGTTTCCCGGGCTTTCAAGAAAGGCATAGGCTGCAACGCCTGTAGGACCCCATTGCCCAGGCTGGCCGAGCCCATTATAATCCCAGGAAAACGCAATATCTAAATAGGTGCTGTAACCGCCTTCATCATCTCCTGAATCATCCGTACCACCAATCCCCCAATCAATGTATTGTGAAAAATATACAGAATCGTACGGAGTTGTCCCTTCATTTGTGATTTCATAATGCCAAAAAATTACGTCTTGTGTTTGAACATGTGACCACTGAAATCCACGAGCTTTCACCTCCATCCCAATTCCACCTCGAGTATGATCATTCATATCCGGATAAAAAACACCTGCACCAGTAGTTGTATCGTGGGGTGTCAGCCATTCCTCATCCACAGCATCATCGCACACAAAATAAGTTTCAACATCTGCATTCGTTATTCCTTTACCAAAATATCCATTCCAAACATTCGACCATTCCGGTTTATCTGCCCAAGAGTTCGGCCAGGTAAATGAATCATCACTTCTCGCCGGGGATTGCTGTCTGGGGTTGGAATAACCCGGTAAAGGTGCCCAGCCCCAAGGTGTTTTATCGATGGGGTCCGTGTCAATAAATTCACGATAATTTGTGGACATAGGGTGAATCCTTGTACCCGTAGTGTCGAAAGTAGAAACGGCAATAATGGTCGCAACGCCATCAACATAAGAATGTCCCGTACCTTTAGGCCATTCACCGGACGGCTGGTCCGGCCAACGGGCGACTTCTGCATGATTTGAATACAATGTCCGTACAGCATTTCCATCCATGATTCCCCATTGGGAATATCGAACATCTCCTTTTTGAGGATCGCCTTGCGCAACTAAAGTTTGTATGGAAAAAAATAAAATGAGTATTGTGGAAAACCGGCTCATAATGATGTTAAAAATTAATGCTTAATCCGGCAAGTATTTGCCGTGGAGGAGTGTACCATTCAGAATGTAAGAAAAATTCTTCTTTCGTATTCCACCCCTGTACTACTCCCGGCTGGTTCAACTCTTCCGTGTAAGAAGCTCGACCAGAATCACTGTAAACATTCAGTTCATTTAAGCGGTCAAACACATTATAAATAGTTAGCTTTAATTGGACAGCCACGTTGCCAATTGTCATGTGTTTCATCATGAATAAATCAAACGAAAGAACTGGAGGTTTTCTATCACTATTTTCTATCACAGAATTGGCAATTATTTTACTTGGCGTATAAGGCATTCCACTACCGTATTTACCGATAAGTGTCATCACGACTCCCTTTGCGGGCTCTAATGACAATCTTCCATTGATTGTATGTGTCTGATCCCAATCCAAAGGGAGTAACTGTTTTTCAGATTCAACAGGCGGCTCACTTTGATTATCAATAAGCACAGATTTTGGATCTGATGCATTTCCTCTGGCAACTTGATAGGTGTAATCAACACTCCCCCCTATTCCATTACTCAATAGCTTGTCAATCATTAGGGTGAATCCTTGTACCTGCCCATAATCTCTGTTTACATATCGCCCGTAATCTATCCCCGAATGTAGTTCGCCGGTTGCTACAGTGTTTATTTCTGTTCCCAACAAATTTCGAATATCTTTATAGTAGGCGGTAGCTTCAAATGATAATAATTGTGATAATTGTTGTTGGAAACCGATTTCATACGCAACTGTTTTTTGTGGCTGGAGATTGGCATTTCCGAATGGGAAATTTAACACATTTGCTCTGCCGCCTTCCGGGTTAATAACAAAATTTGGATTAGTATATAAAACTTCAAAGGGAGGTATTTGAAAAAAATGACCATAAGACACATGCATTACACCTCGATCAGAAATGGGATATGCAATACCAAATCGCGGACTTAATTGGATGTCAGAATCGGCCGGTATTTTTTCTGACGTATTCGGTCGGGTAAAATCTGAAATTAATTCTCCCTTTGAATCAAAGTAATCTATCCTGATACCGGAATTAAGAATGAGCCCCTTCGTCTCTAACTTAAATTGCATAAAAGCAGCATTCTCCACTGGATACATTTGATATTGTTGATTATCAGCTGTTTTTTCCGGCGGAACCTGTATTTGAAAACCTGTTTCTTGATTTTTTTTCAGAACGATATCATGAAGTTTTAAATCATGTTTATTTAATTCTAATCCTGTTTTTAATTGTAAAATACGGCTTATCTGCCAAGTTAATGAGCTTTTAAATATAGTGCTGTTTGTCTCTCTACTAAAATAACGCAAGTCTGTCCCACCTGTATAAAAAGAAAAATTACCATGAGTCGTTAACCGGCTATCTGTTGAATATCTGTTATCATATTTATCATCAAAAAGGAAACGGGAATAATCTTGATGAGAATAAGAAGCTGAAAAATTCATAAACGCTTTCTGGTTGAATAAATGATTCCACGTCAGATACATTATATTACTATTATTGCTCACTCTGCTATTTCCCCGTGGATTGTATTGAAACATGTGTTCATAAACACTATTCTCTTTGTTTTGGGACGTCAAGTTTATTGAAATTTTATCTTTCGATGTAAAAGGAATTGATATTTTGCCAAAGAATGAATTACGTGCATAATCTGCCATGGGAATAAAACCGAGTGTATCACCAAAAGCAACTTCACCATCCAGAACAGAGGGTTGAAAATAATCCCGGCCATATAAATACCCCTCATCAGTCGTAGATTTGTAGTTAATTAGAAATCCTGAGCGAAATGGCAGTGGCCCGCTTAATGTAAGCGAATAATCATTATATGTTTTCGGAGAAATTTCATCAATATTTCTAAAGTTTGATTTATTATTTGAAACGTGATCCCCCATGGTTATATCTAAATTACTTGTAAAATTTATACCCCCATTGCGGGTTATAATTTCAACAATCCCCGATTGAGCCTGACCGTACTCTGCATTGAAAGTGCCGCTGATTACTTTTAATTCCTGAATTACATCATTTTCCAAAAGAAGTGCAGCTCCGCTGCTAAATACATCGTTGACCGGAACTCCGTCAATCAAATAACCCACTTCCTGTGACCGTCCTCCCCTAAAATGCCCACCGATAACTCCCGCTTGCAAATTGAGAACGTCCTCTACAGTTTGTACTGGAAGAAGGTCAATTTCGTCTCCGGTAACAGTTGATTCGGTTGAAGTTCTATCCATTTCTATTACAGGACGAGTTGCAATTACTTCCACGGTTTCATCTGATTCAATTACAGTTAAACTTAACTTCGCATTTATGGCAGTCGTGTGGTCTGTTTTTATCAATACATCCGTTACCGTTAATATTTTATACCCAATCATATTGAATGAAACGGATACTTTACCCGGCGGAATATTTATGACAGAATAATAACCGTTTTGGTCGGATGCTGCGCCCAGACCGGTATTATTAATTATAACATTTACACCAATTAACGGAGAATCATTTGATGAATCTGTAATTTTCCCCTCAAGTTTTCCGGTTGTGCCTCCATCCAATTCGGAGATGGAAACAACAAATACACAACTGTAAATACACAGATGTAACCGGTTTAATACCCTCCTGTAATTAGGTTTGTTTTTCGATATAAATGTGGAAAGGGTTGATTCAATCATTGGTTGAATTTGGTGCTTTATTTTTTATTCACCAATAAAATGAAAGAAAAAAGGGGGCGGATAAATCCGCCCCCTTTTTACCTATTTCATATAGGTTATTTTTTGAACTTGTGCGTTTTGATTATTAAACAATATCTGAACGAAATACATACCTGATGGTAATGCAGATCCATTTTCTGTCTTGGCATTCCAATTCACAATATGTTTTCCAATAGACATTTTCTTATCAACCAAGTTAGCAACTTTTCGTCCAAGAATGTCATATATTGCTAAATGAACATTACCATTTTGTGGCAAATTAAAAGCAATATTAACAGATGGGTTAAACGGGTTAGGATATGCACTTATCAACTGAAATTTATCAGGAACCAAATTAACCGTTATTTCATCATCTATTGCAAGGACTTCGGTAGTGTAAACCGAAAAGTCATCCCAGTAGGAGGTTCCACGGAAGTTATGCCAGTATCTCGCTCTTACGCTGTATTGCGTAGCACCTTCAGGAGGAGATAACACGGCTTGATACTCTGTCCAGTCGGTCGTATCTCCAGCTACTGTAAATTGGACATCATTACCACCAACTTGTCCCCAACCGTCAGGTCCCATGGTACCATCATGCCAAGTCACTGTAAATCCCATGCCATAACTCGCATCTGAATTCACTGAATCTGCTAATCCATCTACCAGTTCAGCCTTTATCCAAACTGAAAAGACCAAAGGTGAACCATCATTATCAAAATCACTTGGATCAGAATTAACTGTCAATTCATATCCCGTTCCATTTTTTGTCATCTCTACAGATGCATCTCCGGTATGGGCTTCAGTCGTGCTTTGTCCCATATAAACAGGAGCATCTGTTTCCCAAGTTGATTGTCCCGTACTAAAATCAGGCCACCAGTAATGCCAGCCATCGGGAACATCTACATTTGGATTAAAGAAATCCCCAACCCATTCACCTTCTGTTGTATTTCTTACGAAATAATCATCCAGATAAGCGGTTCCTGTTGCTGATGATCCCATCCGGAATTCTGTGGTTATGGATGATACTGTTACAGGAAATGATAAGGGGTCTACACTTTTTACTTCAACCCAACCTGTACTGCCTGATGTTTGAGGTACGTCTATCACATAGGGCGCCCCCAGCAAATCAGCTCCATTTTCATCAAGAAAATTGAATACAACCTGCACCTTTTCATCATCGGAAGATGGATTGGTATTTACACCATCCAACTTTACCCAAGCACCGACTTCCATACCAACATTCTGTCCAACGTAAATGGACCAATATTGATACAAATCATCACTGACCCATGCTGCTGTACCATCTCCGCTCGACTTGGATATCTTGAGAGAATGACCACCAGTTCGTGACTGATCAGTACCCCAGCTTACATCTGCAGTAGTAGATGTACCACCAGGACTAAAATAGTTTGGCTCGCTGCCCTCAAATCCTGCATTGGGAAGTCCACCATCAACAATCGTTGCTTTTGCCACTGAAAAGTCATCCCAGTAGGAGGTCCCACGGAAGTTATGCCAGTATCTCGCTCTTACGCTGTATTGCGTAGCACCTTCAGGAGGAGATAACACGGCTTGATACTCTGTCCAGTCGGTCGTATCTCCAGCTACTGTAAATTGGACATCATTACCACCAACTTGTCCCCAACCGTCAGGTCCCATGGTACCATCATGCCAAGTCACTGTAAATCCCATGCCATAACTCGCATCTGAATTCACTGAATCTGCTAATCCATCTACCAGTTCAGCCTTTATCCAAACTGAAAAGACCAAAGGTGAACCATCATTATCAAAATCACTTGGATCAGAATTAACTGTCAATTCATATCCCGTTCCATTTTTTGTCATCTCTACAGATGCATCTCCGGTATGGGCTTCAGTCGTGCTTTGTCCCATATAAACAGGAGCATCTGTTTCCCAAGTTGATTGTCCCGTACTAAAATCAGGCCACCAGTAATGCCAGCCATCGGGAACATCTACATTTGGATTAAAGAAATCCCCAACCCATTCACCTTCTGTTGTATTTCTTACGAAATAATCATCCAGATAAGCGGTTCCTGTTGCTGATGATCCCATCCGGAATTCTGTGGTTATGGATGATACTGTTACAGGAAATGATAAGGGGTCTACACTTTTTACTTCAACCCAACCTGTACTGCCTGATGTTTGAGGTACGTCTATCACATAGGGCGCCCCCAGCAAATCAGCTCCATTTTCATCAAGAAAATTGAATACAACCTGCACCTTTTCATCATCGGAAGATGGATTGGTATTTACACCATCCAACTTTACCCAAGCACCGACTTCCATACCAACATTCTGTCCAACGTAAATGGACCAATATTGATACAAATCATCACTGACCCATGCTGCTGTACCATCTCCGCTCGACTTGGATATCTTGAGAGAATGACCACCAGTTCGTGACTGATCAGTACCCCAGCTTACATCTGCAGTAGTAGATGTACCACCAGGACTAAAATAGTTTGGCTCGCTGCCCTCAAATCCTGCATTGGGAAGTCCACCCCACAAGAAAGATGCAGTTAAGACAAACATAGCTATTACTTTATTTATAGCAATCTTCATTTTGCTGTCTCCTTTTTTTCCTTTTTGTTTTTCGTTTTATTATCCAAAGTAAGTATGTCTTTTACCAATACCTGCTTACGGGATAATTCTATTTCTTTATAATTATATGAATTATGATTAGTTGATTTATGGGCTTCCTGACCATTTGTACTATATTTCATCATTATTTTTCCTTTTTGAGTATCCCAGGAATGGTTAACAAATATCATTTTCTTTGATGAATTATTTATTTTCTCCCAAATACTATATTCAATATCCTTGCCTCTAAATGTAATATCATCTTTGAAACCGTGTATATCCCACAATGATTGATACAATTTTTGCAACAAATCACTTAATTCATTATTTTGACTTTTTAGAGATAACATTTCTAGAGGAAAACTGCTGAAATAAATATGTCCTTTGCCAAATCCCCGATGAACAAGTAAAGGAATATTTTCTTCAGTGGCAGTAAGTAAAATATTACTATCTGTTACATCCATTGGGGAATATGCAAATTCAGAGTCATTATTTATCAAGGGGACAACCCATTCATCTTCCGGGCTAAATTTTCCCCAAGGATTTGTAGGTTTCACGCAGATTTGATTATCATGGTGATATTGCGGAATTCCAAATTTCAAGTCTGATGAGATTCCAAAAAACTCTTCCCAATCCAGAATCCAATTATCTTGTGCAAAACTAGTATATAATACACCTCCATTTTGAACATATGTTTTAATCTCTTCCCAGAAAGGTGCAGTCATTCTCTTAAAACGCGTTAGTATAAGAACAGGTATTTCTTTCGGATCCAAAGCGAAAGAAAATGGAGTTTTACCATTATTTTCTATTTCGATTGAAGGTTCGAAAATTACCTTGGGTGTTAAGTTTGCTCTTTTGAGTGAACAAAAAGTATCCAAATATAGATTATACCAATCATCGAATTCATTATCCCAATCATGCGGATAGTCATAATAGTAATTGGATGGGATTAAAAGTCCAATTTTGGAATTGCTTACCATTTCCCAATTGCCGTCAATTAATTCCTTAATTAGTTTGGAAAATTTGGACATTTCATCGCCAGCTAATCTCGTTTGTCCTTTAATATTTATTAATCCAAATTGCATTTCAAAAGGGTGATGGCAATAAGGTCTTACATTGGGCAAATCAAAATCTGCAAAGCACCAATTCATAACTCCCTTTGCCCCATTTATTAGAGAACTATAAAGTACACTCCGATAGTAATGTGCTTGATTTTCTTCAGAACTCATGACGGCTGAATGCCCAAACTCTTCAACAATAACAGGCTTTCCCCAAAATTGAGCAAGGTTCAGACGGAAAGCAGCTGTGAATGATTGGTGCCAAGGATTCCCACTTCTTGGATAAAAATGGAGCCCGATAAAGTCTTGATGTGGTGCAAGTTTGCGTAAATGGAAATTTTTCAATCTTCTGCTTGTTTCCGCAGCCCAAGCGCCATCCCCTATACAAACCGGATGTTCCGAATCAAACTTTTTAATATAATTGATAATATCTTTTGACCAGTCTGCAATTTCTTCGGGGGTTCCGATAGGTTCATAGTTTGAAATTTCATTACTCAATAACCACCCTCTTATTGATGAAGATTTTTTTGCAGCAAGCAGGATTGTTTTAATATACGTCTTTTGGATTTTGCGAAGGTCAGGGTCTGTATAAAAATTTCTCCCGTTTCTCCATGACACATCCCAGTCTTCGCCCGACATGTGTCCCACAAAAAATGTAGGAATAGTACCAATATTAGCTTTTTGACACAGTGTTAAAAAATCATTAAACCGGGAAAGCATTTTAGGGTCAACATCATCTTCATTCTGCATAAAATCAGGCATAAATAAAAAGGATCTATTCACTGTGAAACCCATTTCTGCCATTTTAGTAAGTTCTTTATATATTAATTGTGGTTTCCATTTTTTCCACATTTCAATACCTGCATACCCAGGCCAATAATTTGAACCTATCCAAAATAACGGCTCGGCTTTTTCATTTTTAAAAAACCAAGTCATATTATTTTTCATCCACATCAAATGTTCGGTAAATTGTATTTAATTCCTTATTTCTTATCATAACCATTATCGAAGCGGTTCGATTTTACATACAAGAATTCATCATTGTCAATTGTTTTTTAAGCTTTTCGATCGCGCTAATGAAACGTAATTATATAATAGAAGTGTGATACTATTTGATACTTGAAATTCTTTCTACAAGCTCAACTGGGATAAGTCTTGTTTGATACAATTGGTTGGGATTTTCAATTAATTCCATCAGTCTTTTGACACCTTCAACACCCATTTCTATTTTAGGCACATGGACAGTCGTAATTGGTGGCTGGGTAATCGATAATGTAGAATTAATTTCATCCGATAAACTGGGAAGTCTTTTATAAGTCCGATACCTGCCCTTCAGTGACTAAGAACAGCCGATAACCTGAAGCGATTGGTAATAGAGCATCTTAATTTTTCCCACACTCCAAGGTCTGTTTAGTCCATCTTTTTTAAGGGGAAATAGTGGGGACGAATAAATGGAGTGATGAAGAGATGGTTCGAAGTGAGATTCAGTAATTTGCGATCTTTACGCCTCCTGACCGGTACAGGTTCTCTGCGCTCTCTGCGGTTAATAAAAATGAGATTCAGGAGAATAAAAAGAAAGCAGGGTAAGGTGGGGGAAACATAAAGTATCCTTTTTCTTGTAAATATACTAACGGCACATTAATTTTATAGTGCCATTAGTATAATACTTGTGTTATGGAAACAACAGCAGAGAAAGAGACACTGAAGACAATCCTTTCTGGCTATTCCGCCGAGAGGTGGTATATAAGCATGAATAAAGTCCGGCGCTGGTTGGAAGAGCAGGGCCTCTCCTACAAGCCCGTTTCCGTTAAGCAGGAGCTGAACAACCTGAAAAAGGCGGGGATTTTGTTTGACGCCGGGCGGGGATGGTATTCCACCCTGCCGAAAATCTACCAGCTCAATACCGAAGCCGTAAGAGAACAGGAAAAGAAAATCGCAGATACCTTCCACCTCCTCCCGTTTTCCATCTGGTCAAACCGACAGCTTATCAGTCACTATCACCACCTGCCCACCCGGTACGTTACTTTTATCTACCTCGAATCAGATTTTCTCACCACAGTCCGTGATTATCTCCTCGGTGAAGAGCTCCCAGTATATCTGAACCCCCTTGCCTCTGAAGTAGATAAAAACTTCGACATCGGCAGAAACCCCTTTGTGCTCAGACCCCGAATCACAGAAGAACCAGTAGAAGGACATTTTTCCACCATTGAAAAGATTCTGGTTGACCTCTTTATCGAAAAAGACAAGCTTTACCTTATGGATGAATGGGAGTACCGGGAGATTTTCCGATCCATCACCGAACGCTACCGTATCAACATGGGACGGCTCCTCCGATATAGTCAGAGAAGAAAAATCAGATCACCCATGGAGGAGCTAGTTCAATCACTCATGAAGGCAAAAAGTTGAGTTATATTTCAATCCAATCCTTTTCTAGGGATTCGATTCTTAAGCAACGTGAATCTATCGGCAAGGCCGACCCTGCGTTACTGGAGAAAACCATCTATTCCCTGGAGCTGATCGCTCAACTATCACTGCTCGAGCTTGATTTCGTCTTTAAGGGCGGCACAAGTCTTTTGCTTCTAGATCATGAATTCCGTCGTTTATCCATTGATGCCGACATTATTACCGAAGCCTCGCCTGAAACTCTTAACTCCATTTTCGACCTTCTGGTCGAACAATCCCCATTCATTCACTGGGATGAACAGGAACGCGGGAAATCGACTGTCCCTAAACATCATTACCGGTTCTTTTTTGAATCCACCATCAACTCTCGGGAAGATTACGTATTGTTGGATGTTCTCAGGGACAAAGTACCTCATCCAGATATTGTACCACTGGAAGTAACTCACCCATTCATCGAAGTAGAGAAGCCGGTGAATGTAACAGTTCCGTCTCTGGAGAACATCATCGCGGATAAGCTCATAGCGTTCGCTCCGGAAACGACAGGTATTCCCTTTGATAAGGGGAAATCGCTTCAGATTGTCAAACAGCTCTTTGATCTTGGAGAACTGACCCTCTACGATCTCAACCTTAATAAAATACTCAGAGCCTATGAAGTCATTACTCTTCAGGAGATCAGCTACAAAAATGATTCCATTACACTTGACGACATTTTACTTGATACATTGACCACTGCACATCTGGTATGTCAGATTGACCTGAGAAACGCTGTAGAAGATGAACGAACTGCTGAAATCCGGCTGGGGTTAAAGCAGATAGCTGGATATCTTGCTGATGAGCGATTAAGTCACGCTAATGCAAAAGTGGCTGCGTCCCGTATCGCACTTCTCGCAACCATTATCAGGAATAGAATTACAGATATCGAGTGGAAAAAACTCCGGTACACCAGAGGGAAAGAGGAAACAGTTGCTGATGTCACACTTCCTAAGCCATACCATCTGCTGAACCGTCTCCGAAAGGGATTACCTGAATCATTTTATTACTGGGCCAAACTCATCAAATACACATCTTAGAAGCCCTTTCTTTATGACTACATTTTTTGATATCATTGATGATTGGCAGTTCAAACATAAAGATGAAATCAATGACACCTGACCCCTGTTCCCGCATCGCCGCTACACCTTCTCGCTTGCGGAAGAATGTACCACCCATCGAGT